>Ga0255784_10001583_pt1 | contig 18307 bp, 16 predicted proteins | sample 101ome_14_FD_179982 | JGI IMG/M metagenome (GOLD analysis project Ga0255784, IMG submission 179982) | Coastal salt marsh microbial communities from the Groves Creek Marsh, Skidaway Island, Georgia - 101403AT metaG (version 2) | ecosystem: Environmental > Aquatic > Marine > Intertidal zone >...
GTCCACGCTTACAATGACACCTGGGATCTTGGTCGTGTTAAAACTTTTAAAGGAACCACTGCTGAAGCCAATGCTGAAGCGGTCAATTTAGTTAATGCACTTGCCAAGATCAATGCAGCTTCCATTGCCAATAATTGTGGCGGTATTACGATTGATGACATTAATACTGTTGGGACAGGAGATGTTGTCGTATATGCTCCCTTTCTAGTTAACTATCAAGCAGGTATTTGTAATCGTAACGGTATCCCTAATCAGCCAACCCTTGAACAGGTGATTGATTTAGCCAATCTAGCTTCAACTCCCCTATTGATTAACCCGCCTAATATTGAAGGCAATATTCATATCCCAAATGCAATTGTGGGACAACAATATACCTATGATATTGCAGATAATGTCTGGTCAGGTTTAGGAGAGTTAACCACTACCACTACCATCGAACCAGAAGGATGTTTTAACATCAATGGCAACAGAGTCAGCGGCATTCCAAATGCTCCAGCGGTATGCACGGTAACTCATACCGTTAGGAATATTGCCAATGCTGAAGTATCTACCAACTTCATCATCACAATCATTCCTGACCCCGTACAAGTGGCATTAGATAAATTGAACGCTTGTGCTATTGCGAATGATTGTTCACAGATTACGATTAATGATATTTTGGCAACAGGGGTGGATAGGGATTTGGTGCATGAAGTGTTTTTGGATTCTTATAGAACAGCCCTGAGACTACTTAATGGGGTTCAAACTTCTGATGACTCTCTATCAGTTATTAACAATATCAACAATAATTTTGCTGCTCGTAACAACTCTAAAACCTACATTGTAGGTAGACAAAGATTCTCACATGGAACTCTGACCCCCCCTTGGACGGAGATCTTCTCTGGTAACTTTACGAACGATAATCAGGCACTTCAATCCCTGACATTCAACGTAATCGATACGCAAGGTGCAAGAGTAGCTGCAACCGATAATTTGACTTTTCAAGATGGGGTATTTCGTTTTCAAGGTCCGAGAAACGAACGAGAGTATAACTTCATCATTGAGGCGACCGATCCCATAGGTCGAACCGCTAGAGCTAAAATCGAATTTAGGGTTTTTATTAAGCCGGTAGATACTTGCCTTCAAACGAACACTGGTAATTTTGATAATATGAAATATATTTGTGGTATAAATAAAGTTGCAACCATAGATGAAATTCGTGAAATTGATCCTCGGGGAATATGTCATGATCCTTTTGGTCGGTTTGCACCGACAACCTTAGCAATGAGAACTTATGATCGACTCGGAAAAAGAGTGGGTTCTTGGGACTATTATGAAAGAATGCTTGGTTGGAGAACTCAGCCGGAAGATCGATTTGAGGGCGGTAATTATCACTATGTTTGTAAATTAAATTAATGGCTTTTTTAGATAAAACAATCAGAAACCTTGGGGGGCTTCTTCCTTCTTATCATGAGAAGAGTGAGACATTACTCGGTCTTCTTTTTAATGAAGATTCTATTCAGATTGCTGAAGTAAAAGCATCAGGCTCTGGTCGCATTCTCAATCAGGTAGTCTTTTGGCGTGTTGATAACTCGAGCCTGGATTCAAAAACAGTCACTGATAATATTACTTTTTATTCCAAACAAATTCAGCAAGCTCTCAATGATGCCAAAATCGAATCTGCAAGAGTGGCCATCGTTGTTCCTATTCAATTTGTCAACCTTCATACAATAACCACACCTCAATTTGATGAAATTGAATTAGAAACTCTTGCTCAGGATCCTCTATTTTTCTCAGAGTTTCTTGACTATGAAGATGAAGTACTTAATGAAAAAACTATTAGTTACCAGATACTAAGACAAGATGAGAATAGAGGCGAGACGACAATTCTTATCGGGGTAATTGATAAAAAACTTTTGGAGAAGTATCTTGAAATCGCTAGATTTGCTGGACTGACCCCAGTTATCGTAGATGTTGATTTTCTTGCTGCAGCCAATACGTGTTGGATGCATGACTCTAAGAGTAGTTGCTTAGGAAATTGGAACGGATACCTATACTATGATGGCTCCAAGAAGTCATATTTAATGTTAAGCGATGGTTATGACATAAGACTAAAGGAATTTAATATCACAGATGCTGATCTGATTCTGATGAATCAGCTTGCTGAGATGAAGGAGGAGTATTCCGGTGGGCAATTTTGGGAAGAGTTGGCAGATAGAATCAGTATCCAATTTATTCCATTCATAGAAGAAGTTGAAAAAGAATTTGTGATTGAAATCGAAAAACTTTTCTACTATGTTAAGGGAGAAGACTCAATCGCGCTTGATAAATTGTTTAAAGACAAGATTAATGAAATTGAGTTGGTACCTCTTGATGCATTTAATGCGATTGAGGTTCCAGACATCAGTAAAAAGTATGTTGATGCGGTAGACAATAAAAGTTTCTTTGCACCTCTTATGGGTGCAAGCTCTAGGAGACTTGGAGCCTTTGTTCAGTCTAATGCAGAGAATCTCTTATACAAGATTAATTTTTCTCCTGCTCAACTCATGTTAGAGCAGTCATCCAGATTTGCTCCTTTAAACAAAATTTTAACTTTTATTGCATTGGGTATTTTCTCGATATTTACCCTTTGGTTTGCCATCAGTGATCTGCCTAAATACTATTTTCAACAAGACCAACTTGCTGAATATGAAACTCTGCAGACCAAACTAAATATGGAGAGTCCATTACTCATTAGTTTTCAAGGAGCAACTAATAAACTTGAGAAACAATTGGGTTCACTAAATGAAATTAAGGTCAAAGTTCCTAATTATATGAATTCCATAATTCTAATAGGAGAGTCCAAACCAAACTCAACCACATTCTCATCAATACACTTTGAAGACAAGAAATTTGTCATCTCAGGACAGGAAAAATCGATTGCAAATTTAGTTCACTACCTTGGGAAACTAGAAAGCAGTAAACTAATTAGGACCGCCAAATTAACTAGTTTTAGCAATCCTGACTTTAACCTTGAGGTTGAATTGTGGAAATAAAAGACAGAAAATACAGTCATGAGAAAGACTTAATTAGTCAAAAACCAGAAATTAAAGCATTTCTATTGATTTTTATTGTCTTCCTGCTGCTAGTTGGTGGATTGCTTTTTAAGGTTTTCTTTTTAGACTCAACGATTGAGTCAAACAATAAAATTATTTCAAAAATCCCATCTATCAAAGAGCAATTAAACAAGATAGAACTTGAGAAACCTATACTACAAAGAAAACTCTCTAAGCTAAAAAAGTCAATGCAGTCGGAAATCAATAATGCCATCGCTAGCGAGCACTCCAAATTGCACTTAACTCAATATATGGGCATTCTTGAATCTTCTGGAGTCAACTGCTCTAACTTTAGCGTGGAAGATCCTCAAGGTTTTATGTATGGCGATACCAGTATTACGGAATTAAACCAAACCATTGTTAAGTTTGATTGTAAAGGAGATTATGCTTCCTACCTAAAAGCCCAAAATGAAATCAACATACTGGGTGATAATGTTAATCTTATAAGTCAAAAAATAGATAAACTTGAGGATGGTATATCTGTTTCTGGCGTTTTTGTATTCATAGAGAGAAAATAATGGCGATTAAATTTACTTCTATACTTCTTGTTATTTTTGGCATTAGCTTAAACTCAATTGCGGTTGATAAAAGTCTACTTCCGAATAGCATCTCTGACCCCTTCAAGAGCTATAAAAATACGATGAATAATGATATCTCTGCAGACGGAAATATCAGATTATCTGGCATCATAATAAGAGTCCCAAATAACAGTCAAATATATACCGCAAGTGAGGAGATACAAACACCACTGACCTATTTACAATTTGATCCTAATAACGACAAGATCAAACAAATTGCCAATCAATTTCATATCCCGATTAATATAATTAAAAAGATAAATCGAGTAAGTTCTAATGATATTAATTCCTCTCAAAATATCCTCATACCTACAGGCATTATTAGCAAGATAGAGTCACAAAGAGCATTAAAAATTGATATAAGTATTAACGCATTAAAGAATGACTTTATCGTATCTGAAGAGCAAATTGCTTATCTAAAAGACAATCAGCTTCTGGGTATTGGTTCAATCATAACTACCGACCTTCAAAAACCTTATGTAGTTGAAGAAATGCTAAATGCAAAAACATTGGCTAAAAATCTAAAGATGAGTGTGAGTCAATTATTTGAGCTCAACCCTTTCCTTCTTGATGAACCTGCCAGTACCATTGGTATGAGTTTTAATAAAAAGAATGGAATGGTATTCGACGGTAAAGAGAGTTTAATTTATCGATCAGAATCCATTAAAGACCCTAAAGAAGTTAGCGCTGAACTTGAGATACCCTCCTCACTTATTGATGTAACCGATGAAAGGACCTACGAAATTAATCTTAAGGACTATGTATCTTTCTTGCAAAATCAATATGTTAACCCTCACTTTTTTGCCCTCCTAGGCACAAGTACAAGTTTGGTTGATGCTCATTTTTTAAGTGATTCTATCAGTAGAAATGTGAATATTTCTCAGTCTAATCCTGAGATTGGTTGGAAGATAGGTGCAGGTTTCAAGTCGATTGATAAAAGTCCGTTCTTCAAGGTTGAGTATGGTCCATTTGAGTCTAAGAGTGGAGTCCAACAGTTCTGTAATATTGTCAATTCTACAAACAAGTGTAGAGTGGTTACGGAATTCCTTGACAAAAGACTTGAAAGCGCTTCCGATTTAATTACTTCTGTTGTTGTTTTAAACCAGGATGAAAAATTCCTCGTTTTGGACAATGAGGATAAGGGATACAGTGGAATTACTATTGAATCCGTTGAAAGAACAAGCGCCTTATTAAAGATTTCTGATGAAACCAAAACCCTCGAACTTAAAGCTGGAAAAGTTCCAATCAAAGTTCCCGATGTATTCTCATCGGACGGTTCTAATCAGATTGTTAAAGAATCTACCAAGGAGAATGTCAAATGATTTATAAGTTTTTAATCACTTCTCTCGTCCTAGTCTCACTTGCCAGTTGCTCTTTTACAAAACCTGACAAAGCAGTTAAAGGTTTTAATCAGAAACAGAATGTTGAGTCAGTTTCTAACCTTGTTGAAGAAAAAATAGTTACCCAGACCTCAGAGAGTAAATCCGGTGATGATATTCGAAGAACAGTGCTGGCAAATTCAGTCTCATCAAAAAAGAAGATTGTCATCCCCGACTTTGAAATCTACATTAATCAAAAAGATGTCAGATTAGATGCCGTTATTGGTTCTTTAGCGAAAATTGCTGATATTGATATCTACGTTGCAAAAGATGTTGATCAATACATAACTATCAATGTTGAGAGAGTGAAATGGGATGATATCTTTAACTATATTCTCACAGAAAATAATCTTGTGGCTGTGATTGATAGTGTCTCAGGCTCAATCACCGTAAAAAATAAGTTATCAGATGAAACGGAAAATTTTGCAGTGAGCGCTCTTGGAAATCAATTTGCTTTGTCAAAAGATGGAACCAATAGTTTCACTATTCCAGAAGTTAGAACCGAACTGTTTGAAATTTTCAATGCTGATCCCGATACTGTAAGAAATGAGATTGTCTCATTATTAGGCTATGCTGATGATACTAATAAAATTAAGGTATCAAGCGTTGTTCAAAATAGTGGCGCACGTGTCAATGAATTCAAATCTAATGCTGATGGCGTTATAGAATCATACAAGAAGACTGATCAAGCTGTTCAAAGGACACCCGGTTTGATTATTACAGGAACAGTCTCTCAGTTGGACAAAATTGAAAAGGCAATAGATTTATTAGATAGGAGAATACCCCAGGTCTTTATTGAGGCCTTCATTGTTACCGTCACTGATGATTTTGAACGCGCGCTAGGCTCTAGATTATCTCTATTAGATAACGGACAAACTTCAACAACCCAGGGCTCCCTTGCAAATCAATTTACTACAAATGCTCAAGATACCGCTGATAATGCAACCGGTTTAACTAACCTAGGAATTGAAGGACTTACTGCCACAAGTGGCTTTAATGTTCTATCAACTGTTGGAGTGGATCGACTCAGGTTGGGAATTGAAGCAATGGAGAGAGATGGTCTAGCTAGGACAGTTGCCAATCCTAAAATTATGGTAATTAACCAAGAAAAAGGTTATTTTTTCCAAGGTTCAGTCCTTTGTTGGACTTTTGAAGCTGGAGGTTCTAGCACAACAACCGACGGTGGAAATGTTAATCAGGTAGCAGCCGATAAGGTCACGCAATGTACTGATGGAACATCGAATCACCCAGACTATCCTGCACCTGACGGCAAGGAATTAGGCTTGAAGCTTGAGGTTGTTCCTACCATTAATTTTAGTAATCAACTCATGCTTGACCTCAATGTTCAACAGACAACTGCCACAACTACTTCAGCGACTGCGCCACCAGCTACTACTAAGTTATCTCTAGCAAACAGATTGATGACCAACAGTGGCGATATTATTGTTATTGGTGGAAATCATGCTCTTAGCGAAAGTTTTGTTAAGAGAAATGTTCCTGGACTTGGTGATAATTTCATAACGAGTTTCCTCGCTGGTGGAAAAGAACAAGACGATCAATTTAAAGAAATGCTTATCTTCCTATCTGCAAGGAAAATGTAGAATAAATGATAATATTCTCCAAAGAAGTTTCAAAAAATATTCTTAAACTTCTCGCCTCCGCGGGGAAGATATCCGATACTGATTTTGAAATCTACCGTTCAGAAGATGATCCTTTAGTAAGTCTAGTAGAGAATAAAATTATCACTGAACAAGAATTAACCCAAGGTCTGTCAAGTTTATATAAAGTCTCCATAGAGACTAACTTTTCTATAGATAAAACAGATGAAGCGGCGTTCAAATCAATCCCCACAAGTCAGATTATCAAGTTTAAGGCTGTGCCCTATCAATTTAATGGCAAAGAATTAATATCACTTGTTGCAGATCCATCCAATGTGGTTTCTTCTGGTCAAATATCTGCATTAACAGGAAAAAAATCCACCATTCGTTTAGTGACTGTTAGTCAATACCGACTATTACTTGATAAGCTCACTGAAAAACTTGCAACAGAGGAGGCACCCTCAGTCACTTTAACTCCCAAAAAAGTTGAAAAGAAAGACAAACAAAAACCAGAGAAAAGAACTGAAAAAGAAGTTAAATTTGATTCTGAAGATCCAACCCAAGTAAAGCTTTTTGTAGATAAGATTCTAACCACCTCTGCAAAGTTAGATGCGAGTGATATTCATCTTGAAATCTATCAACATGGTGCGCGAGTTCGTTACCGAATTAATGGTGTCTTGAATATTATGCATGAGTTTACTGAGTACCTCAATGCCCACTTCAATGCTTGTGTAGCCAGACTTAAGCTAATGGCTGGTTGTGACATTTCAGAAAGAAGATTGGCACAAGATGGGGCACTTAATTTTACTTATATCGATGAATCTATAGATGTCCGTTTTTCTTCTCTGCCTACTAAATTTGGTGAAAGCATTGTAATGAGACTTCTTAGAGGTGAAGCGACTCTTGAACTTGATCAGATTGGATTCTTACCAAAAGACTATGATATTTTAACAAATGCCATTAACTCCCCTCAAGGAATGGTCCTTGTAACAGGCCCTACTGGCTCAGGTAAAACCACTACCTTGTATGCATGTCTTCAGTCGATTAATAAGCCAGAAAAAAATATTATGACCGCCGAAGATCCGATTGAATACACCCTTGATGGCGTCAGACAATCACAGGCTAGGGAGGATATTGGACTGAGTTTCTCGAACATTCTTAGAGCATTTCTGCGACAAGACCCTGAAGTAATACTAGTGGGTGAGATTAGGGATAAGGAAACTGCTGATATTGCGATTAAAGCTGCCTTGACGGGACACCTATTGCTTTCAACCTTGCATACCAATAGTGCCATAGCAACAATTCAACGTCTAGGCAATATGGGGATTCCGAACTTTATGTTGGCTACGGCTCTCTCAGTCATCGTCGCTCAAAGACTTGCTAGAAAAAACTGTCAAGAATGTCTTGTTGATGATAAGGTCGATAAAAAAGCTCTAGATTTTATTGGTTTTGATGAATTTGAACAAGATAACTTAAAACCCAAGAAAGGAAAAGGTTGTGATGCTTGTGGCGGCACGGGATATAAGGGCAGACAGGGTATATATGAAGTTCTTCATATGAGTGATGAAATAGAGACCATCATTCTTAGAGGTAATTTTCAGCTTAGTGAAATTGAAACTGCTGCTAGACAGCATGGTTTTGAAACAATGCAAGATATTGGCAAGAGATATATTGCAGAAGGTGTTATTTCCGCCGAAGAGTATCAAAGAGTCCTCTCAGAATAACTTATGGCCCAGTATTTATATATAGGTCGTCAAAAAGGCAAGTCTGTTGAGGGTATAGTAGAAGAAAAAAATAAAAAACTTGCCAGTGCCCTTCTTCGCAGGCAATACATTATTGTTGACAAACTAAGGACAGCGAGAAAGAAAGATTTTGAAAAACACGGCGTAAGAAGCAAAGAAGTTCTAATCACCTTCGGTCCTTTTGGGAAAGTTAGTCACACGGACCTTATGCAATTTACAAAAAAAATTGCCACAATGGTCAGGTCAGGTCTTGGACTAATTGATACACTTGAGATGGTCAGCAAACAGACTAAAAATCCTGTATTTAAAAGGATGCAAGAGGATATTCTGGATGATCTTAACCAAGGTATTAACCTAGTTGATGCCTTCAAGAAGCATCCAAAAGCATTTGATAATATTTACATAAATATGCTCGCCGCTGGTGAGGCAACGGGTGAATTAGATAAGTTTCTTGATCGTCTGGCAACAATGCTTGAGAAGAGACATAAAATCGTTGCAGGAATTAAAAAAGCCCTATTCTATCCAGTCACCCTTATTGTAGTTGCTCTTGGGATTACAGTATTCATGTTGACTAATGTGGTCCCTACTTTTGAGAAGATGTATGCTAATTTAGGGGTAGAGCTTCCAGGACCAACGCAGTCAATTGTTGGTGCGAGTAGATTCTTGTTGGATCCTATCAATGCAATTTCAATAATCGCTGGCATAGTCGCCTTCTTTACTATCTTTAAAATTCTAAAGAAACGTGTATACCCTTTCTCTAAATTTATGGATGGTGTTTTACTCAAGTTACCCCTATTTGGCGGTATAGCCATGAAGGGAATTGTTGCTAGAATCTCTCTTCTAATGGCTAATCTTGCCACAGCAGGAGTAAGTATTGTAGAGGTTTTAGAAATCTCAAGAAGCACTACTAAAAACCGCCTGTTCATAGAAGCGATGGATAGGATCAAAGAGGGATTGTATGACGGTAGAACAATATCTGAAATGTTCTCAAAGGAGAAAGTATTTCCTGTTGAAGTTTCCCAATTCATCACTGTTGGAGAGCAGTCAGGAAATATTGATGAAATGTTGGAATCACTTTCTAAGTTCTATGAGGAAGAGTTTGATGTTGTTGTTGATGGTCTATCAACTGTGATAGAACCATTAATGATTGTTGTCGTTGGTGGATTGATTGGCTCGCTTGTAGTTGCTCTATACTTGCCTATTTTCTCTGCAGGTGATTTGGTAGGTTAAAATTCTTGCCATCCTACTGATTTAAGTTCTGTGGGATTATCGGCTGGGAAAGGAACTAATGTCTGAATATGTCCTGAGATATGATCACTTCCATCGATTGTGTTTGAATTAAATGCGCAACTAATAATTTGATAAGTACCTCCTGAAGGAATAATTACTCCTGTACTGTAATAGGTTATTGGTTTACTATCAAACTCTACATTCATCTCGGGAAGAAGAGGTTGAGCACCTGGGGCTCTGTTTGTTTGATAATTTAGCTTCTGTAAACACACCCTATAGTCCCAGTAATTAAAGCCACCTAGGACATTAAAGTCAATAGCAGGAGTTTGGCCTTGATTAACAATGTAATCATGCAACTTTTCCCTCTTAAGGTTAACTGCACTCTCTGATGTTGCCTTGAGTTGAGTTTTTAAAATATCTAAATAAATCGAATCCTTATTCATAGAGTATTGTTCCTGGAGAATTGTGACTGCAGACATAATAGCAACCATAACTCCTAGAAAAACCAACAAGACAGCGCCTGTTTGATTTTTCCGACTATAATTTTTTGAGTTAAACATTCTGTGATATCAGTAAATAATTCAATAATGTTTTCGAAACAAATAAATCATATAAGAAATCATTGGAAAACTTTAACTTTTTTAATTCTCTTGTTGATCACTTTTTTAAGCTTATATCCTCTACCAAAACTTCCTGATGTGCCTGGAACGGATAAAACACATCATTTTGTTGCATACTTTTTTTTAACACTCCCTGTCGTAATAAGAAGTCCAAGATACACATTCATTTATCTTCTATTTTTTATTTTTTATGGAGGATTAATTGAGATTATTCAACCCTATGTTAATCGGTACGGTGAGTTTTTGGACTTTGTTGCGAACGGCAGTGGAGTTATTTTCGCTTATATTTTTGTTAATCTAGTTCTGTATATTAAAGACAGAAATAAACAAAGATGAGTTATATTTTTTTGGTGAGTTTAGTTGCGATACCTGTGTAATTCATTGGAGTCATCTCCGTGAGTGTTTTTTTCGCATCTTCGGGAATGTCTAGTTCTTGAATAAATTTAGAGATAATTTCTGAATTAATTTTTTGTCCTCGTGTAAGTTCTTTTAGTTTTTCATATGGGTTTTCAACACCATATCTCCTCATCACAGTTTGTATTGGCTCAGCAAGGACCTCCCAAGCATGATCAAGATCTGAGTTAATCTTTTCGATGTTTACTTCAAGCTTGCCGATTCCCTTTTGCAGTGAAGAATAAGCAATTAAAGAATAAGCACAACTTAGACCCAGGTTTCTGAGTACTGTTGAGTCTGAAAGATCTCTTTGCCATCTTGATATGGGAAGTTTTTCCGACAAATGCGATCCAATCGCAATAGAAAGACCTAAGTTGCCTTCTGCGTTCTCAAAATCAATTGGATTAACTTTATGAGGCATGGTAGATGAGCCAACTTCTCCTGCTATCGTTTTTTGTTTAAAGTACGCATTAGAGATATAAGACCAAACATCTCGAGAAAAATCAATCAAAATCGTATTGAAACGATTAACTGCATAAAAATATTCAGCAATGTAGTCGTGCGGTTCAATTTGAGTCGTAAAAGGTGCGTAGGATACGCCGAGATTTTTTATAAAACTACTTGAGATTTCTTCCCAATCTAAATCTGGATATGCGCTGACATGTGCATTGAAATTACCCACGGCTCCATTAAACTTTCCTCTAATATCGACCTCTTTGAAGAGGTTAAACTGTCTTCTTAGTCTATCCACAACATTAGCCATTTCTTTACCTAATGTCGTAGGAGAGGCAGTTTGACCATGGGTTCTGGATAACATAGGAACATTCGCATTTTGCGTTGCAATATCGGTGATACGGTCTATTACATTTTGCATTTCTGCGAGAAGAATATTTCTTCCGTCTTTAAGCATTAAGGCATGAGATAAGTTATTGATATCTTCGCTTGTACATGCAAAGTGAACAAACTCACTGACAGCGTTTAGTTCAGGATTAGAAGAGATTGCGTCTTTTAGAAAATACTCGACAGCTTTCACATCATGGTTTGTTGTCTTCTCTATTTCCTTAACTTTAGCAGCATCTTGAATAGAAAAATTCTCTGCTATCCCATTAAGAATGTTAAACGAAGTTTTGGAAAATTCGGGAACTTCTTTAATGTCTTTATTCAGAGACATTGCTTTAAACCACTCAATCTCAATGTAAGTTCGATACTTGATCAGACCGAATTCAGAAAAAATGGAGTCTAGTTTGGAAGTTTTTGAACGATACCTACCATCTATGGGTGAAATTGCACAGAGCTCATTAAGTTCCATAAATGTATAATTTAAAAAAAAATTTATTATAAGGTTATCTGCTCTGGTTTTTATACAATTGAATAAAAATTGGTTATCAAATAACTGCTCATTTACTTAAAGATTGATGGAGCATGGATAAATTGTTGACAATTTTATGCATTTATATCAATCTTTTCGTTAAAATATAGCTATAAATACTAACATTGTTGACAATTATGAAAAACGAATATTTAAAACACGTTGAAGAGAGAAAAGCTGAAGGTCTCCCTCCGTTGGCATTAAACGCTAAGCAAACGAAAGAGGTGGTTGATCTCTTAATTACGGGCGATGATGATTCGTTTTACCTTGACTTACTAACGCATCGAGTTCCTCCAGGAGTGGATGAAGCTGCCTATGTTAAAGCTTCATTTCTGAGTTCAGTTGCCACTGGTCAACAAAAGTGCCCGGCAATTGACAAAAAACAAGCTACTTTTCTTCTAGGTACAATGCTTGGTGGATACAACATTGAACCTTTGATCAGTCTCTTAGATAATGAAGATACTGCTCAGATAGCATGTGATGCTCTTTCAAATACTCTATTAATTTACGATGCATATCAATTAGTTCTAGATAAATCGGCAACAAATAAGTATGCTAAACAGGTGATCGAGAATTGGTCCAATGCCTCATGGTTTACTTCTAAAGAGGCGCTTCCTAAAGAAATCAAGTTAACTGTATTCAGAGTTCCTGGTGAAACTAATACTGATGATTTATCGCCTGCAACGGAAGCATGGTCTAGACCTGATATCCCTGTTCATGCAAAATCCATGCTCGTTAAAAAGATGGATAAACCGCTTGAGAAAATTGAAGAACTTAAGAAAAAAGGTTTGCCTTTAGTTTTTGTCGGAGATGTTGTTGGAACGGGTTCTTCAAGGAAATCTGCCATCAACTCTGTGCTTTGGCATATGGGTAATGATATTAGTTATGTCCCCAATAAAAGGTCTGGTGGTGTGATCCTGGGCGGAAAAATTGCGCCAATATTTTTTAATACTGCTGAGGATTCTGGAGCACTACCTATTGAGTGTGATGTTTCAAAACTTAATATGGGCGATAAAATTACCATTCTGCCTTATGAAGGAAAAATCAAAAACCAAGATAATGAGGTGGTATCAACCTTTGACCTAGCGCCTGTTACTATGAGTGATGAAGTACAAGCAGGTGGTAGGATTGCATTAATCATAGGTAGAGGGCTAACTGATAAGACTAGAATGCAACTAGGTCTTAAGCCAAGTGACAAATTTATACGACCCGGTGACAAAGAAGATTCAAGGGTTGGATTTACACTGGCGCAAAAAATGGTTGGTAAGGCTTGTGGAGTTGATGGAGTCAGACCAGGAACTTATTGCGAACCTTTAATGACTACCGTTGGATCACAGGATACAACTGGGGCGATGACAAGGGATGAACTTAAGGAGCTTGCTTGTCTAGGATTTTCTGCTGATCTTGTTATGCAAAGTTTCTGTCACACTGCAGCATACCCAAAACCTGTAGATGTTGAACTTCAGCATTCATTGCCTGACTTTATGCAATCACGAGGTGGTGTTTCTCTCAAACCTGGTGATGGAGTTATTCACTCTTGGATCAATCGAATGTTATTACCGGATACAGTCGGTACAGGCGGTGACTCTCATACTAGATTCCCATTAGGTATCAGTTTTCCTGCAGGGTCAGGACTGGTGGCATTTGCTGCCTCTATTGGCGTGATGCCATTAGATATGCCTGAGTCGGTATTAGTGAGGTTTAAAGGAGAAATGCAACCAGGCATAACACTAAGAGACCTTGTTAATGCAATCCCATTCTTTGCAATCAAAGAGGGTCTTCTAACAGTTGAGAAGTCTGGTAAGAAGAATATTTTCTCGGGAAGAATTTTGGAAATTGAAGGTCTAGAAAATCTTAAGGTTGAGCAAGCTTTTGAGTTGGCAGATGCCAGTGCAGAAAGGTCTGCAAATGGGTGCACTATTAAGTTAAATAAAGAGCCTGTAGAGGAATATCTTCAATCAAATATTGTTCTTCTTGCCTCAATGATTAACGATGGATATGGTGATAAAAAGACCATCGCTAGAAGAATTAAATCAATGCAAAAATGGCTTGATAAACCTGAACTGTTAGAAGCAGATAAAGACTGTGAATATGCTGCGGTTATTGAGATTAACATGAATGATATCAGGGAACCAATCCTGGCCTGTCCTAATGATCCAGATGATGTGAAGACCCTATCAGATGTTGCAAAACAAAAAATTGATGAGGTGTTCATCGGATCTTGTATGACCAATATCGGTCACTTCCGAGCAGCTGCAAAGTTATTAAATGATAAGGACAACTTAGGGACTGAACTTTGGGTTGCCCCACCTACAAGAATGGATGAATCTCAGCTCAAAAAAGAAGGCAGTTATGATGTCTTTAACCGCCTAACTGAGCATACTGAATTACCAGGATGCTCATTATGTATGGGCAATCAGGCGAGAGTTGCCGAAGGTTCAACAGTTGTTTCAACCTCAACTAGAAATTTTCCAAATAGACTTGGAGATGGTGCTAATGTCTATCTCGCATCAGCTGAAATTGCAGCCGTTTCTGCAAAACTAGGTTATATCCCAACTATGGAAGAATATCTTGAGGCTATGCAGGAAGTCAAATCGAATGAATCTAGTGTCTATCAGTATCTAAATTTCCATCAACTTGAAGACTATCAGGATGAACTTAAGAATGTTCCACTTGAGACGATTTTGGAGTAATAAAAAAGGCGCTAAAAGCGCCTTTTTGTTAACTTAGATAAGATTAATTACTTAATTTTTGATTCTTTATACATGACGTGTTTTCTTACCACAGGATCAAACTTTTTAACTTCCATTTTCTCCGGGTGAAGTCTTTTATTTTTTGTGGTGGTATAGTAATGTCCAGTGCCTTCTGAAGAAACTAATTTAATTTTATCTCTCATAATATAATCCTATATTTTCTCACCACGTGCACGAATTTCAGTTAAAACTGCATCGATGCCTTTCTTGTCGACAACTCTTAGACCCTTAGCTGAAAGTTTAAGTTTGACGAAACGATTTTCGCTTTCAACCCAAAATCTATGAGTATGAAGATTAGGATAGAAACGACGACGCGTTTTGTTGTGTGCGTGGGAAACGTTATTTCCACTAATTGGGCGCTTTCCAGTAACTTGACAGACCTTGGACATGCCTTAATCCTCTAATATTTCAAAAAGGATGTAATTATACTTATTTAATCGTCTTTTTTATAGTTATTTGATTTACTATTTACTAACCACTTAAGTGACTGTATCATATGTCGCTTCGGAGGGATGGCAGAGCGGTTGAATGCACCGGTCTTGAAAACCGGCAAGGGTTAACCCCCTTCCAGGGTTCGAATCCCTGTCCCTCCACCATAATCTTTGTTCGAAATTAATTCATCGAATTAATTCACTTAAGAGATTATTTCATAAGATAATAAGATTATGCTTACAAGGAATTCATCTGCGGGTTTTTCCCTCATTGAGCTACTAGTCATTGTTACCATCATAGGAATTTTAGTTGTTGGTGGAACGGTAGGCTATGGTTATTATGTTGAAAGTACTAAGCAAAGTCTGAAACAAGATGAACTTAGAAATTTTGTTAAAGCGGTGAGAGCTGATGTCAAATCCGCTAATATGAAACTCAGCGCCTTCTCAGAAGCATCTCCCGGCCTTCAGGGCAATGGAAAATGTCTTGATCATGCTATCGCGGCAGTAAGGGGAGCCAATAAACTTTATGAAAATTACTTTAACATCTCCAACCAGGTTGCCATCTATGGCCCTTCATTGGAAGATCAGAACCCAAGAATTGGTGAAATAATGATTTATTGTAGTGATCCTACCCAAAAAATTAGTAGCACCAATTTATTAAGATTTTGTGTTTGTTTTGAAGAGCCTTGTGAATTCAATCCAATTGAAAACTGCCCAAAAACATGGTAAGAATTGATATGAAAAAATCTCTGATATCTTTCTTTTGCTTCATTAGTCTTATACAAAGTCCGATAAGCTTTTCAAAATCTCTTGGTTTGTCAATTGATGGTGAGAATATATTTGATGATCAAATTCCTGGCGCAGGGAATCAAGGTATAAATGCTAATCAAAATCTAGTAGCAATGAATATTTGGGTCGATGATCCTGATTGGAGAGATATTGATGGAGATTTTATCCACGATGATTGTGATAATGATTCTGATCCATTAACAGGATTTAATGATCGTTTTAATGTTTGCTCAGGTATTGATGAAAATCAAGCTTCAAAAAATATGGATCCTACTGGCAGTTGCAAATTGGTTACCTATCCTGAGTCAGTCATTAATAAAAACAAATTCGATAATGTATGTGGTGAAGGGTGGTCTTTATATGGCTGGTCGGCAAGAGGAAACCATAATACCAAAAATAGATGCAAAGATCTAATACCCAGGGGCACTATCAGAACAGGCGGTAAAAAAACTTTTTTGATTCAATTTACAAATAGACATGACGGAGGGAGCTGGGTAACAGCAAGGGCATATGATTTTGGTCACAAATGGACTATGGCATCTGTTGGCAGTCTAATTCAACACTCTCATCATAATTTGTATAACAACTTCAGAAGAGATGGGAACTTATCAGATAGTGCTGCAAATGTTTGTTATAAGAACTAATCCACATAGGGTCCGTGCTGGTAGATTGGTTCTTTGTGGGGTATTCCAGAACAAACTACTATGCTTCCAATACCTTGTGCAGTAATATCTATTTGACCCTCTTCTTGTGCAGAGATTAGTAATGATTCGCCCGCTAGAGTATGTTGATTGTTAATTTGAAATTCACCTGAGACAATATAAATTATTGCATTTGAATCTTTCTGGATCGTGATTGGTTTTTGTGCATCCTTACTATACTTAAGGTGCTGATAGGTGATCTCAGTATTAAGAAAAACAGGGGAGTGTGATCCTACGATATCTGTAATTTCTACACCATTTTCTGAGTAACTTGGCAAATCCTCCTTTTCGAAAAACTGGTAAGTAGGACTTATACCTTTTTTCTTTTTTGCCAAATTTATCCAAAGTTGAATGCCGCTAGTAGTCCCTTTTTTAGCTGGCATCTCAGAATGTATTAGACCACTTCCTGCACAAAAAACCTGAGCACCACCCTGAGAAACAAATTTATCATTACCAAGATTGTCCTTATGATTCATTCCTCCCTCAAAAACATAAGTTATTGCTTCAAAACCTCTGTGTGGGTGATTTGGGAACCCTGTTCCTTCTTTAAGATTGAAATGATCAAAAAGCACAAATGGATCATGATTCATAATTTGATGGGTCGGAAACAATCTAGTGACAACTACACCATCTCCCTCCGGTGTTTCTTGTCCAATTAACTTATCAATTACCATAAGAAAATTATATTGTTTGTATAAACCTAGATTCCATACATTTCTCGATAGTTTTCAATTCTTAAAAGCAGATCCTCATCATTTCCGTTTTTTAAGAAATCTATTAAGTGTGAGAGGTTGATAATACTAATTACTTGGATTCCATACTTATCTTCGACCTCTTGAATCGCCGATTTACCACTAGGTGCCTTTTCCTGACGGTCAACTGCAACAATAACACCTGATACATTAGCATTATTCGACTTAATTATTTCCATCGCCTCTCCAATTGCTGTACCGGCTGTAATAACATCATCGATAATCAAAACATTGCCCTTAAGTTCATGGCCAACTATACTTCCCCCCTCTCCATGATCTTTCGCCTCTTTACGATTAAAGCTGTATGGAACCTCTCTAGTAAAGTGATCATTTAGAGAAATAGATGTTGCCGCAGCAAGAGGTATTCCCTTATATGCTGGCCCAAAAAGAACATCAAAGTCTATATTACTGTCCTGAATTGCTTGTGCATAGAATTTACCCAACTTAGATAAATGTCCGCCAGTATTGAATGCTCCTGCATTAAAAAAATATGGGCTAATTCTGCCTGACTTTAAAGTAAATTCGCCAAATTTAAGCGCGCCAATTTCTAACATAAAGTCAACAAAGTCTTTCTGATACTGCTCCATATCTTCTCCCTAAACTATTAAAATATTTTTATGTTGAGGATTATAACCACTAATGTAAATGGCATTCGTGCCGCTGAAAGAAAAGGTTTTTTTGATTGGTTAAAAACACAAGATGCCGACGTTGTCTGTCTTCAAGAAATAAAGGCTCAAGAGGATCAATTGGATGATAAATTCTATCCCAAGGATTATCATGTTTATTACAACCCTGCTGAGAAAAAAGGTTATTCTGGAACTGCAATCTTCTCGAAACAAAAACCAGACATCGTCGAAAAAAGTTTATGGGATGATTTCAATTTTGAAGGAAGATTCCT
>Ga0255784_10001591_pt1 | contig 18234 bp, 19 predicted proteins | sample 101ome_14_FD_179982 | JGI IMG/M metagenome (GOLD analysis project Ga0255784, IMG submission 179982) | Coastal salt marsh microbial communities from the Groves Creek Marsh, Skidaway Island, Georgia - 101403AT metaG (version 2) | ecosystem: Environmental > Aquatic > Marine > Intertidal zone >...
CTTTCAAATTTGAAATTATGTTCATAATTTTCTTACTTCTTCTTTAAATTTATTTCCTCTATCTTCAAAATTTTCAAATAAATCAAAACTTGCACAAGCCGGTGATAGTAGTACTGTATCATTTTTTTCTGAAAGCTTATAAGAATTTCTTACTGCATCCTTTATATTATCAGTACTAATTATTGTTTCACAATAAGGTGAAAAGAATTCAATTAATTTAGAATTGTCAATACCTAAACAAATAATTGCTTTAACTTTTTGATTTACTAGTGGAATCAAATCTTTATAGTCATTTCCTTTATCTACTCCTCCAGCTATCCATATAACTGATCCCTTGATTGATTCTAAAGCATAATAGGCAGCATTGACATTAGTTCCTTTAGAATCATTTACATACTTGACTTTTTGAATCGTTAAAAAATGTTCTAACCTATGAGGAACATTTTGAAAGGTTTTTAAGCTTTCTTTAATCGAGTCATTAGAAATATTTAAAATTTGTGACACACATATTGCTGCCATTGAATTTTGAACATTATGATCTCCACGTAATGAGAATTCGTTTAAATTAAACATAACATTTTTATTATTTATGGTTGATTTGATTGTATTTTTTTCTTTAAAAATTTTATTTTTTCCATCATTTTTATCTAATCCAATATGAATTAATTGTGAACTAATTTTATTTTGTGAAAGAAATTGTGATGAATGTTTACACCTAGTATTAATTATTAAATAATCGTTAGAGTCCTGATTTAAACTTATATTAAATTTGGCCCTAGTGTACTCTTTGATTGAGTAATTATATCTATCTAAATGATCGTTAGAAACATTAAGTATAATTGAAATAAATGGCTTAAATTTTTTGATATTTTCTAGTTGAAAACTACTTACTTCAAGAACATAATACTCATATTTTCTTTGACATATTGTCTCAGAAAAACTAATACCTAAATTACCTGCAAGTCCTACATTTAAACCTGAAGACTTTAAAATATGATATATTAAATAGCTGGTGGTAGTTTTACCATTTGTGCCTGTGATTGCAATTATTTTTGCATTAGTATATCTGCTTGCAAACTCAATCTCAGATATAATATTTTTAGAATCATAATTCGGGATTTTTAATAATATTTTTTTTGAAGAAATTCCCGGACTAAGTATTATTTCATCACAACCACTTAATCTTTCCCAATTATGGCCATTTTCTTCAAACTCAATATTATTTCTATTTAAAAGTTCTTTAATATCATTACTTATTTCAGAATAATCTGACATAAAAAAATTTTAAATTATTTCTTATAGCCAATTTTGCAGCACCAAACCCACTTATGCCAGAACCTATAATTCCTATTTCTTTTTGATTAATCATCTTATTTTAAGGGTTATTAATGAAATAATTGCCAGCATAATGCAGATAATCCAAAACCTGGATACGATTTTACTTTCATTGTATCCAAGTTTTTGAAAATGATGATGAATTGGGGTCATTAAAAAAATTCTAACACCATTTCCAAATTTTCTTTTTGTGTATTTAAAGTAAGTAACTTGTATGATTACAGATAAACTTTCTACTAAAAAAACTCCACAAAGAATAGGTAAGAGAAGTTCTTTTCTTACTAAAATTGCGATAACTGCTATAATTCCACCTAGTGTTAAACTACCTGTATCACCCATAAATATTTGAGCTGGATAAGTATTATACCACAGAAACCCAATTATTCCACCTAAAAGGGCCGCAATAAACACAACTATTTCACCTATTCCAGGTATATACAGTATATTGAGGTATTCAGAGAAAATTATATTTCCTGAGATCCATGAAAAAATTGCAAGTGTAAAAATAATTATTGCAGAACTTCCTGCTGCTAGACCATCAAGACCGTCAGTTAAATTTGCTCCATTTGATACTGACACAATAATAAATGTTATTATGAAAACATAAAAAACCCAATTATAATTGTCAGGTTTGATATTAAAGATTTGCTCATAATCTAATTCATTATTCTTAAAAAATGGAATTGTAGTTTTTAGATTTCCTGAGCTTCTTAAATTATCAATTTGTTCTGATTGAACTAGAGAGTCAGAACTAAGTTTTATTTTTATGTTTGGATTAAAGTAAACATTAAATCCAATATATAAACCCAATACTACTTGTCCTGCAATTTTAAATGTGCCTTTTAAACCTGCTTTGTTTTTTTTGAAAACCTTAATATAATCATCAATAAAACCAATTAACCCCAACAAAAATGTGGAAACTAAGAGAATTATAACATATGAATTATTAAAATCTGAAAAAAGTAAAATCGGAATTATAGTTGAAATAATGATAATAAGACCTCCCATCGTAGGTGTACCTTTCTTTAATTCTTCGTCAGGCAAATCCAATTTTCTGATATTTTCACCAATTTGTTTCTTTGCTAGATAATTGATTATTTTTTTTCCAAAAATTGTTGATATTAAAAGCGCAGTTATAAAAGTAATTGCAGACCTAAAAGATAAATACTGGAACAAACTAGCACCTGCGATTTGAAAATTTGATTCAATATATTCGAATAAATAATATAACATTAAACAGCTCTTTTTAAATAATAACTCAACTTTTCTTTGTCACTGAATTCAATTTTTTTATTTCCAATTAATTGATATTTTTCATGACCTTTTCCTAACACAACAACTACATCTTTTTCATTTGATAACTTGACGCCTTTTTCAATTGCCTTTTCTCTATTTTCAATTACCAATACCTTATCTCTATTTTCTGTTTCTACTCCTTCTAACATATCTTTAATTATTTGATTTGGATCTTCGTCTCTTGGATTATCCGATGTGTAAATTGAAATATCACTTAATGATGATGAGATGCTACCCATCTTAAATCTTTTTAATTTATCTCTGCCACCACCACACCCAACTATAGTTATAAGCTTATTTTTTTCGGAAATATATTCTCTTAATGACTGTAGTACTTTTTTTATTGCATCAGGCGTATGTGCAAAATCAACTACTCCTATTTTATTATTTTCAGAAATAACTTCAAATCTGCCTTCTACTGATTTGAGAACACTCAATGATTGTGTAATTTTTTGTTTTTCTAATCCTAATAAATCACAAACAGCGTAAGCAGCTATTAAATTATATGCATTATGATTTCCAGAAATCTGAGAATGAATTACATTGTTTTGAATTTCAACAACTAATCCCTCAAGATTATTTTCCACAATTTTAATTTTATAATCTGAATTTTTATGGATAGAAAAAGATTTTATTTTAGAAGATGTATTTTGAATCATAATTCTACCGTTTTTATCATCGCTGTTGTATAATGAAACAGATTTCGAACTTAGGTTGTCAAAGAATATTTTTTTTGCCTCTATATAATTTTTAAAAGTTTTATGATAATTAAGATGATCATGAGAAATGTTAGTAAAAACACCTATTTTAAAATTTAGACCCTTAATTCTATCTTGAACAATTGAATGAGAAGAAACTTCCATAAAACAATATTCAACTCCATTGCTAACCATTTCATTTAAATAAAAATTGATTTCATAAGAATCTGGTGTTGTCAAATTTGTGTCAAATTTTTCATTATGAATCTTAATACAGTTTGTAGATATTAGTCCTGATTTTATATTCTGAAGTTGTAGAATTTCATAAAGGAATGTTGCCGTTGTGGTTTTTCCATTTGTTCCTGTAATTCCAATTAGATTTAATTTTTCACTAGGATTGTCAAAAAAATTTGAACATATTTTAGAATACTCAGTTCTTGAATTCTTTACAATTATGTAAGTTATGCTATTGACTATTTTTTCTGGAAGAATTTGACATACAATACATTTGGCGCCATTTAAAATTGCTTGATCTATATAATTGTGGCCATCTAAATTATTTCCTTTTATAGCAACAAACATCGATTTTTCTGATACTTTTTCAGAATTATTTGTTATTGATTCTATATCTATAATTTTATCACCTAAAATTTTTATAGTATTAATATTTAATAATAAATAATCTAACTTCTTCATGAATCAATTTTATTATTATCAATTTTTATTTTTTTATCATCTGAATTTGAAGTAAGTTTTAGCTTATCAAAAAGTTCATTTTTTGTATATGATTTAATTTGAGGTGATTTTGATTGAATCTTTTCTGCTATTTTTTTAAAAACTGGAGCCGCCACAGAAGATCCATAATATCCCAATGTTTTATTCGGTTTATTTATAACAACAATACATGAATACTTTGGATTGTCAGCTGGAAAATAACCAACAAAACTTGAAATATAATTTATATCATCAGATGCATAATCTACTTGAGTAGTCCCTGTTTTTCCAGAAAGTGTCAAGTAATCAGATTTTATATTTTTTGCGGTCCCATTTTCATGATGTACAACATCATATAACATTTGTTTTAAAATATTATTAGTTTTTTTTGAAAAAACAGATTTTTTCAAAATTCTTTTTTCATAAACAACTTCATTTGTAGAACCAGGCTTCTTATAACTGTATATAAATTTTGGTCCAACCATTTCTCCATCATTAGCTATAGAATTATAAAATGTTAAGATTTGTAGTGGGGTCATACTCAAACCGTATCCATATGACATCCAGGGAAGAGATAATCCATTCCAATTTTTATCACTAGGATGTGGAATTTTTGGGTTTGGTTCTCCTTTAATTGGTTCTTGAACTTTTTCATAAATTCCAAAATTGTAGAGTCTGTCAGAAAACCTCTTTGAATCATTTTTATAAACTGAATCTATGATTTTGACTATACCAGTGTTTGAGGACAATCTAATCACATCCATCACATCTATTATCCCATATCCTCCCTTTCTTGAATCTCTTACCTTATATCCATAGTAATTAAGCTCTCCTTTTTCAGTATCAACTAAGGTTGTAGTATCAATTACCTGATCTTCTAATGCAGCTGCTATTGCCGCAAGTTTAAAAGTAGATCCTGGCTCAATAGATTCTCCAACAGCATAGTTTAATTTTTCATAATATTTACCATCATCTGTAATTCCAAAATTTGAGATTGCTTTTATATTTCCAGTTTCAACTTCCATGACAATAGCTGATGAGTGATCTGCTTGAAACTTTTCAGTTTGTTCTAACAAATAATCATGTACTATGTCTTGAATTTCAGAATCTATTGTTGTAACAATATCATATCCATTGATAGGTTCCTTTTTGTTTTCATTGTCAAGTGCTTTCCACTGACCGTTATAAATTTTTCTTTGAATCTCAAAACCATCTTTTCCTCTAAGCAAAGTACCAAAACCATGTTCGAGACCAACACCACTAAAAAAACCTTGACTATTTAATCTTTCATAACCAATTGTTCTTTCCGCAATTTTCCCTAAAGGATATTCTCTAGAAACTCTTTTATTTACAATCAACCCTCCTTTTATCAGTCCATTTTTAAAAATTGAAAATTTTTTTATTTTTTCTACCTCATATCTAGATATACCTTTGAAAATAGACAGATATCTATTACCATTTTTCCTAGCATTTAGAATATAATTATAAAGCTCATCTTGACTCTTTTTTGAAATTAGAGTAAGCTGATGAGATAACTTTTCAAGTCCATTATAAAATATTTTATCATCAACTACTTTTGTATCAAAATAAATATCATACTTAGTTACTGAGGTTGCTAACAAACTTCCATCAGTGGAATAAATATTACCTCGAATGGGCTTAATTTTATAATTTCTAATAGTCTTATCACTTGCTATTTTTCTGTATTTATCTCCTTCAATGAATTGAATTTCAACTAGTTTGTATCCAACTAACCCTCCAACAAGTAAAAATGCAAATGCAATTAAAATAAGTTTTATAGCAAAATGATTACTTTTCATTAGAAACTAGAATTTTTAGAGGTGATTTTAATGAAGGTTCGATATTTTTATCGATAAGTTTTTTTCTTATGTTAGACTCCATTCTAATATTCATTAAAATTTTTCTTTGATCAATAAAATTTGATTCTACCGCTGATACATCATTACTAAGAGTATTTATTTTATAAATTTTTGAATCAACACTATGAGACAAAAAAATTAAAGTGAAAGCCATTGAAAAAACAAATAGAATTAGTTTTAAGTTGTTAGAATTTATTTGATCAATTAAGAATTTTCCAAGCAATATGTTTAATATTTTTTTTCTCATATTTTGATAGCAGATCTAAGCTTAGCACTTCTGGATCTATTATTTAACTTCATTTCTGATTTTGATGGAGTTATAAAGTTGTACTTTGGTTTCAATGACAAAATTTTATTACCATAATGATCTTTTTTTGGTTCATTATCAAAGCAAGAGTTTTTAAAAAACCTTTTTACTAAGCGATCCTCAATGGAGTGATATGTTATTATAGAAACTATTCCGTTTTTTGAGAGAACCTCAACAACTTGATTAAGCATCTTTTTTAAAGCATTAATCTCATTATTGACCTCAATTCTGATAGCTTGGTAAACACGTGCTAAAAATTTGTTTTTATATGAGTCATTGTATAATGGTTCTAAAATTTTATTTAACTCATCTGACGTTCGTATTTTCTTATTTTTTCTATTTACACAAATAAGTTGAGCGATTTTTCTGGAATTCCTTAGGTCTGAAAAATCAAAAAATATTCTTGACAATTCAGATTCATCATAATCATTCAGCAAGCTTACTGCATCAAGCTCTGAACTAACATCCATTCTCATGTCTAGTCTTGAATTATTAGCGTATGTAAAACCTCTTTCATTTCTATCAAACTGAAAAGAACTTACACCTAAATCAGCCAAAACTCCATCAACTTTATTAATTCCTAAATATTCAAGATTTTGCTTTAAATAAATAAAGTTTTGATGCAACAAATGAAATCTTGGATCTTTTATTACATTTTTATGAGCATCTATATCCTGATCAAAAGCTATCAACTTACCTGATTTATCAATTTTTTTTAGTATTTCTTTAGAATGGCCACCTCCCCCAAAAGTCAAATCGACATAAATACCACCATTTTTTATTTCCAAACTTTCAACAGATTCATTTAGTAATACCGGATTATGATACATTATCGCCTGTATTACCCATCACATCTTCTGTTAATTTCACAAAATCAATTTCTGAATCATTAATTGATTTCTCATATAATTCTTTATCCCAAATCTCAATAATATTCACAGCACTAGTCATTACTAAATTCTTTTTTAAATCAGCAAATTTTATCAAGTCTTTTGGCACTAATATTCTTCCAACATTGTCTAACTCAATTGATTTTAATCCAGCAGTATATCTTCGAATAAAATCATTATTCTTTTTTACAAATCTGTTAAGCTGATTCACTCCATTCATAGTTTTTTCCCACTCATCTAGTGGAAATAACTCAAGACATCTCTGAAATACAGACCTCTTAAGAATGAAGCCTTTGTTTAGCTTATCCTCTAATTGTTTTTTAAATGAGGATGGGAACATTAGTCTTCCTTTAATATCCATCTTACATTCATATGTACCTATTAAAGTGCTCATATATGATTAGCGTTACTATCAAATATACCACATTTTACCACATTTTACCACATTGTTAATAAATTTAATTTAATGAATGTTTTTGTATTTAATTTATTGATTATCAATATTTTAAATATTGAATAATATCAAAAAATATTTGCGCAGCATAGATGTTAATTGTATATATTTGCTTTTTAAATAACTAATCTTTGGAAAATTATATATCTGAAAATGGATTTAATTATAAATCAGTTGGAGATGGGCAACCTCTTGTCATTCTTCATGGATTAATGGGTGGACTTAGTAATTTTGAAGGATTATTTGATTTTTTTCCTAAACACGGATATGCTGTTATAGCACCAGAGCTTCCCGTTTATAATTCTACTTTATTAAACACAAATGTTAAACACTTTGCTAAGTATGTGAAAAAATTCATTGATCACAAAAAATTAAAAAATATAGTTTTAATTGGAAACTCATTGGGTGGTCATGTTGGATTAATTTTTTCTAAATTATATCCGAAGCTAGTTAAAGGACTAGTCTTAACTGGAAGCTCAGGATTATATGAAAATTCAATGGGAGATTCATATCCGAAGCGTGAAGATTACAATTTCATAAAGAAAAAAACTCAAGAAGTTTTTTATAGTCCTGAAATAGCAACTAAAGAAATTGTTGATGAAATCTTTGAAACAGTAAATGACAGAAAAAAACTTATAAAGATTTTAGCAATGGCAAAGAGTGCAATTAGACATAATATGTCAAGTGATCTTCCAAAAATCATAAATGAAACTGCCATCATTTGGGGGAAAAATGACACAGTAACTCCTCCTAATGTTGGAGTAGAATTTAATAATTTAATGCCAAATTCTGAACTATTTTGGATTGATAAATGTGGACATGCACCAATGATGGAACACCCACATAAATTTAATAAAATACTTATCGATTGGCTTAAAAGTAAAAATATCTAAAGTGTTTTTAAAAAATGTAAAGTTCATAAAAAGTAGTTCTAAATCTTCAGAATGTCCTGCTGATAGTAGACATGAGTTTGCATTTATAGGTAGATCTAACGTTGGAAAATCAAGCATAATCAACTCACTTATCCAAAGAAAAGGTTTGGCAAAAACATCTAAAACACCTGGAAAAACCCAATTGATAAATCATTTCTTAATTGATGATATTTTTTATTTGGTTGATCTACCTGGGTTTGGATACTCAAAACTTTCAAAATCTGAGTCTGAAAAAATTAAAAGAATTTCAATTGATTATATTACCAATCGAAAAAATCTTACTAAACTTTTTTTACTAATAGATATTAGACATGAGCCAGTAAAATCAGATATTGATTATATAAATTTTTTAATTGAATATAATATTCAATTTGATGTGATATTTACTAAAGTCGATAAATTGAAGGCGGAAGTTGTGAAAAAAAAATTTATGAATTATAAAAATTTTCTGATTGAGAAAACCTATAATCAAAAATACTTCCTTACATCATCAAGTAAAAAAACTGGGCTTGATGATTTACGAAACTACTTATTAAGTCTGACTGATTAACTCTTTTTTAAATTTAAGTTTTCAGAAAAATAATCACAAAACTGATTAAAAGCATCAGTCATTTTATCATTATTTGTGGCTTTGTAAAATGATTGAGATAAACTAACCAAAGTCTGATGAAAAAAGACATTCATTTCATTTACTGGCATATCTTTAGTCCATAAATCTATTTTCATTGTTTCTTTATTATCTGAGTCCCAAGACGAAAACAGTAATGCTTTGGTTTCTTGATTTTTTACACCACCATCTTTTGCTGACCAACTCATTTTCTCAGGAATTTTGTTTTCATCTAGCTCTATAGTTATTACAATATCAGATTTTTTTGAGATCATACTTAAGGGTTAAAATTAGAATTTAAATATAGTTCATACTCGTCCATTTCTAAAATATCAAGAATGTTTTTATTATTTGTTTTTATGTAAGATTCAACAATTTTATATCCTATCCATTTTCCAACCATTGGAGGTATTTGATAATCCAGTTGTGTGCCAAATTTAGAATAAGGATTTTCTAAAATTAGGTTTTTGTAATATATATTAGTAGTTGAAAATAATATCTCATTCTCTATTAATTTAGTCCAAATAAGTTTTTCATTTTTATTTAACCAATTAATTTGATCATTATCATATTTAAAAACTTTTAAAAACTCAAAATCTAAAGCATTTTCAATGAAATACATGATTTTTCCATAATAGATCGCTCTGTTAATAAACTGTCTTTCTTTCGGATATTTTACAAAACTTAATGCTATTTTTTCAGCAATATCTCTAAACAAAAAATTCTTATTCATTTTTGATTTTTGATATGATGGGATTTCTGAATAGAAGCGACTTTCACCAAGATAACAATCTAAAGAAATCAACAACATGTCATCACTATATATAATTCTATAATCATAATCGACACCATTGTTCAGTGTAATAGATCTTGGATAGCTAAAATTCGAAAAGTAATTTTTCAGATTGTGATATAATTTTGAAAGATTTTGTATCAAATACTGATCTTGATAAATTTCAGTAGTCTCTGAAAAAATTTCAACTCTTAATTCATCCTCTCTTATATTAATCCAATCCTGAATGGAAAATTGAGAAGGAAATAAAAAAGGATAATCAGAAATCAGATTATCAATTGAATCTAATTCATATTCAAAAAAAGATTTTTCAAATCTTTCAATTTCTGCAAGCTTAAAATTGTTTTTATTGTGATTATCACAACTGAAAACAAACAATAAAACAATAATTGTGAATTTTGAAAAATATTTTAAAGGGAATTTAATTTGGTAAAATAATTGATATAATTTTGTTAAGTATAAGTTTATCATGAACACATCAAAGGTAATTAATCACATTGTAAATTGGTTGAAATCTTATTCAATAAAGTCAAAAACAAATGGATTTGTAGTAGGGATTTCTGGAGGCATTGATTCTGCTGTCACCTCAACTCTTGCATGTATGACTGGCCTACCTACGCTTTGTATTCAGATGCCAATTTATCAGTCAAAAAATGAACTTTTGAGATCAGGTAAGCATATTAAATGGCTCAATAAGTTTAAAAATTTTGAAGAAGAATATATTGATCTAACAAAAACCTTTGAATCTTTTTCTAAATCAGTTGAAAAAGATCATAAAAATGATAATTTATTGTCACTTGCAAATTCAAGATCAAGATTAAGAATGACAACTTTGTATTACTACGCTACCCTAAATAATTATTTAGTTGTTGGGACAGGGAATAAAGTTGAAGATTTTGGTGTTGGATTTTATACAAAATACGGTGATGGCGGAGTCGATTTATCTCCTATTGCTGACCTAATGAAGTCACAAGTAAGATACATTGCCAAAGAACTTAATATAATTAATGAAATTATAATAGCTAAACCAACTGATGGTCTTTGGGATGATACAAGAAGTGATGAAGATCAAATTGGCGCTACTTATGATGAACTTGAAAAAGCTATGGAACTAAAAGATAAAAAAATCAGTCCTGATACATTAGGAGGTAGAAGTCTTGAAGTTTATAAGATTTTGGATAATTTCTATAATAAGAACGAACATAAGATGATTCCAATTCCAATATGCAAAATTCCTAAAGAGTTACTAAATAACTCTATTTAATTTTTTACTTAGAAAATTTTTAAGTTGATAATAATTAACTATTTCTTCTAATAAATTATGATCCAAATTTTCAGAGTCACTATTGGTTTTTGACAACTCATTAACTTTTCTATTTATTAATAGTGTTCTGAGGGTTAGAATTGTCTCAGTAACAAGCTGAGAAATTGACTTATTTTTGTCCTTTACATAAACATTCTTTGATTTCCATTTATGTAATTGATAAATATCGTCTTTCATCATAATAGTAGTAACTAAGTTAGACAACTCATCATCAATAGAATTTAATATTGAACTGATATCAAAATTGCTTGACTGAAAATTTTTAATAATTAACCTATACAATTCTTTAAATTCAGGGTTAGCAAATTCAATCTCATCAGATTGTAAATCCAGAAATACTTTTTCAAATACTTGAGATTCAATTTTTACATTTTTATAAACTACATCACCTTCTTCACTTTTAGATATTTTAATTTCATCAAATACAACTTTTTTATCTCCATACAAAATTAAAATTTCAATAATTTTCTTTTCTAATTCGTAAACTTGATCAACGGTATTTTTCTGAGGAGAAACATTAAAAACAGGTCTCTGAAATTTCTTAGTTTGAATCTTTATCCCAGATATTTGTGATAATACATTAAACAATGTTTGTTCAGAAATATTCATTATTTCAGAACAGTGTCTAATATAAATTTCCTGCTTAATTCTATCAGGAATTTTTGAAATACTTATTATCAAATCATTAATAACTTTAGCCTTTTCAGATGGAGTATTTTTTAAAGTTTTGTTAAGAATATTTGCCTTGAACTCAATAAAGTCAACTGAATTTTCATTTAAGAAATTTAAGATTTCAGATTCATTTTTATTTTTAGCAAAGCTATCAGGATCTTCATTTTCTGGAAGAAGAACTATATTTATATTCATTCCTTGCTCTAAAATCATATCAACACTTCTCTCAGTTGCATTTATTCCAGCTTTGTCTGAATCATAAATTACAGTTATGTTTTTTGATAATCTCCTTATTATATTAATTTGGTCTTTAGAAAGTGCTGTACCTGAGGATGAAACAACATTTTTAACTCCTTTTTGATGAAACCTCATTACGTCAGTATACCCTTCAACAACAAAACAGTTGTCTTTTTTAACTATTTCATTTTTTGATTTAGAAAGACCAAATAAAATTTTACTCTTGTTGTAAATTTCAGACTCTGGACTGTTTATATATTTTGCAGATTTAGTGTTTGATTTAAGTGTTCTAGCACCAAATCCTGCTGTTCTTCCAGAGATAGTCTTTATTGGGAAAATTATCCTAGACTTATAAATATCATCTTTTGTCTTACTTGATACAAGACCAATTTTAATTAAATCTTCAATTTCATATCCATTTTCAACTAGAAAAGACTTTAAAGTATAACTGTGATCGGCTAAACATCCAATTTCAAATTCATCAATAATTTGATCCCCAAATCCTCTTTCTGTTAAATAATTTTTTGCAACATTTTTTCCAAAATCAGTTGAATTTAATTGAGTTTTAAAAAAATCTTTTGCCTTATTTGCTACTATAAAAAGTTTTTCTTTTTCATTAATTTTTTCCTTTTGATTATCAGTAAGCTGTGTCTCAATAATATCTATATTATATTTTTTTGCTAGATATTTAATAGCCTCAGGATAGGATAACTGATCATGTTCCATTAAAAAAGCAACAACATTCCCTCCTTTACCGCTACTAAAATCTTTCCATATTTGTTTAGCAGGGGAAACCATAAAGCTTGGTGTTTTTTCATCAGTAAATGGACTTAAACCTTTGAAGTTTGATCCAGATTTTTTTAATTGAATAAAATCAGAAATAACTTCCTCTACAAGTGCTGTTTCAAAGACTCGATCTATAGTTTCTTTTGATATCACAACGTAAATTTAATAATCTCTTTCAATAACATAATCAATCATGTTTTTTAATGCAACTTTAAATTGATTATCAGGGAATTTATCTAAAATTTTTAATGACCTAGTGTGGTATTCGTTCATCATTGATACTGCATAATCAAGTCCTCCGTTATTTTTAACATAATCAATTATTTGTCGAACAACTTTCTTGTCATTACTAAATTTTTTAATAGAATTAATTATCCATTTTTTATCTTTTGCTGAAGCATTTTCTAGAGATTTTATTAAAGGAAGTGTCATTTTTTTTTCTTTAATATCAATACCTCTTGGTTTTCCAATCTTTTGTTTGCCATAATCAAATAAATCATCTTTTATTTGAAAAGCTATTCCAATATTCAAACCTAATTCTCCTAGTAAATCAATTTCTTTTTTAGATTTTCCTGTTCCAGCTCCTGCAATTTTACAACATGAACTTATCAATGATGCTGTTTTTTTTGAAATAATATCAATATAAATTTTTTCATCTATATCAAGTTTCTTTGCTTTCTCAATTTGTAATAATTCTCCCTCACTCATATTTTTTACAGATTCAGAGATAATTTCAAGATGATCAAAATCTTTATTATCAATACACAACAACATACCTTTAGAAAGAAGAAAATCACCTACTAGAACGGCAATTTTATTTTTCCATATTGCATTAATTGAAAAAAAACCTCTTCTTCGTTTACTGTCATCAATTACATCATCATGAATTAAGGTAGCAGTATGAATTAACTCAATAACAGATGCTCCTCTGTAAACTTTTTCATTTACTTCATTTTCAGATATCAGTTTTGAGCAGAGAAAAATAAGCATTGGACGCATTTGCTTACCTTTTCTTTTAATTATATAATGAGTTATTCGATTAAGCAGTGGAACCCTAGTAAGCATTAATGATGAAAATTTTTCTTCAAATATTTCCATCTCTTTTATTATTGGTTCTCTAAGTTTAAAAACTCTATTCACTCTACTCAATTTAGTGTTTATTTGCTAATTGACCACAGGCAGCATCAATGTCTTTTCCTCTTGATCTTCTAACTGAAACTTGAATATTATTTTCATGTAAGGAATTCACATAATTATCTATCCAGATTTGATCAGCTGAAATAAATCTTTCATCACCAATACTGTTATATTCAATAAGATTTACTTTAGATGGTATTCTTTTACAAATTTTAACTAAAGCATTAATATGTTCTAAATCATCATTTATATCTTTCCAAACTAGATATTCAAATGTTATTTTAATTTTAGTTTTCAAGTACCAATATTCTAAACTATCAATAAGCTTTTCTAGAGGAAGTGATTTAGAGAATGGCATAATCTGATTTCTAGTTTCTTCAATGGCAGAATGCAATGAAATAGCTAGATTAAATTTTACATTATCATCCGCCATTTTTTTTATCATTTTATAAATTCCTGAAGTTGATAAAGTAATTTTCTTTTTTGAAATGCCTAATCCTTGATTTCCAGTAATTAAATCTATTGAATCAATAACATTGTTATAATTAAGTAATGGTTCTCCCATACCCATAAATACAATATTGGATATTGGTTTGGAAAAACTTTTTAGAGATTCATTGTTCAATAGCATGATCTGATCATAAATTTCGTAAGATTCTAAATTTCTAATTCTTTTCAACCTTGATGTAGCACAAAAATTACAATCTAAACTACAACCTACTTGACTCGAAACACATGCAGTAATTCTTTTTTCAGTTGGAATAAGCACAGCTTCAATAATTAAATTGTCATGAAGCTTAATGCTAAACTTAATGGTTAAGTCTGAGCTTTTTTGGAATTGATGGATAAGAGTATTGCTTAAAAAAAAATTTTCGTCTAAAAGTCGGATTAAATCTTTTGGAATATTAGTTATTTTTTCAAAAGAATCAATTTGTTGACTATTTACTCTACTTAAAATCTGTTGAGCCCTGTAAGGTTCATAATTAAAATCATTTAAAAACTTAATTAATTCATTTTTTTTTAATGATCTTATATCAATTTTTTTTGATGACATATTAGAGAATTAACATAGCATCTCCATAGGAATAAAATCTATATTTTTCTTTGACAGCTTCATTGTAAGCTTCCATCATAAAATCATATCCTGCAAATGCAGAAACCATCATTAATAAAGTCGATTTTGGCATATGAAAATTAGTAATTAAAGCATTTGCAATACTAAACTCATACGGGGGAAAAATAAACTTATGGGTCCAACCAACGTAAGGATTCAATGTACCTGTTGAGGAAACAGATGACTCCAGCCCTCTCATAACTGTGGTGCCAACTGCACAAACTTTTCTTTTGTTTTGTTTGGTTGTATTTACAATTTTTACAACTTCATCGTTAATCATTAACTCTTCAGAATCCATTTTGTGTTTGGATAAATCTTCAACTTCAACAGGATTAAACGTTCCAAGTCCTACATGCAAGGTGAGTTCAGCAAGATTTATTCCCTTAATCTGTAATCTTTTAAGTAAATGTTTAGAAAAATGAAGCCCAGCAGTTGGAGCTGCAACAGCTCCTACATTTTTAGCATAGATTGTTTGATATCTATCTTTATCAAAATCTTCTTCGTCTCTTTTTATGTATTTAGGTAATGGAGTTTGTCCTAATTCTAATAGTTTTTCTCTAAACTCCTCATAAGTCCCATCATATAAAAATCTCAGAGTTCTTCCTCTTGAAGTTGTATTATCTATAACTTCAGCAACCAAACTATCATCGTCTCCAAAATATAGTTTATTACCAATTCTAATTTTACGAGCTGGATCTACCAAAACATCCCACAGCCTTTGCTCTCTACTTAATTCTCTTAAAAGAAAAACCTCGATTCGAGCACCAGTTTTTTCTTTATTACCCATTAATCTGGCAGGAAATACCTTAGTATTGTTAAGTACAAAACTATCTCCATCTTCGAAATAATCAATTACATCCTTGAAAATTTTATGTTCAATTTTGCCTGAATCTCTATGCAAAACCATGAGCCTAGACTCGTCTCTTTGATCGGATGGATATTCAGCAAGTAATTCTTTTGGAAGATCGTAATTATAATTTGATAATTTCATATTAAAAATTTGAGATCGCAAATATACGTTCTGAACATAGGGGATGTCAAGTAAAAGCTAAATTATTTATTGAAATTCAATATTAAATCCAATAGACCTTAAATCTGACCAATAATCAGGGTAAGATTTTGATACAACATCATAATCCTCAATATATATAGGTGTTATTAACCCAACTGGTGAAAATGAAAGAGCCATTCGGTGATCATCGTAAGTTTTAATATTGACATTTTCATTTAGCTTATCAGGAGGATTAATAGAAATCGAATTGTCATTGTAAACAACATTAGCCCCCAACTTTGACAATTCGTTTTTAAGAGCAATAATTCTATCAGTCTCTTTTATTTTTAATGTTTGTAATCCATTTAAAACTAATGGAATACCCATACAGAGAGCGGTAACAGAAATGGTCTGAGCTAAATCTGGGTTTTCTAATAAATCAAACTCTAAAGAATTTGGTTTAGAGTAATTTTCCATTTTAGTTAAACGTATAGTATTTTCTTTGTAAGTAGTATTTACACCAAATGATTCATAAATCTTCGACACCTTGCTGTCTCCCTGAAAAGAATTGTCAAAAAAATTTGACAGTGTAATTGTAGCATTATCTAACAATGAAACAATTGAATAAAAGTACGATGCCGAACTCCAATCAGATTCAACTATATATTGAGATATTTTGGATTTAGAATGATTTTTTATTTCTATAATATTTTTTTTAAAACTACACTTTACCCCAATTTTTTTTAAAATATTTAATGTAAGGTTGATATATGGCTTTGAGATTATTTGACCTTCCAAAATAATTTTTAAGCCATTTACAAATGATGGAGCTATTAACATCAAAGCAGATATATATTGACTACTCACAGTAGAATTGAGTTTAATTTCAGATTTAATATTTTTTTTTCCTATAATTTTAAGAGGAGGGAATCCCTTTTTATCTAAATATCTTACTTCAAATCCTAATTCATTTAATGAGTCAACTAAAATTCCTATTGGTCTTTCTTGCATTCTAGCTGAACCAGTAATTACAAATTCTCTGTCCTCAATTTGAGCTAAAAATGCAGTTAAAAATCTCATTGCAGTACCAGCATGATGAATATCTATTTGACCATTTAAATTTGATAAAGCTTTAGTTAAAACTTTTGTATCATCAGAATTAGATAGATTCAATAGTTCTATATTACTATATAGTGCATTTATTATTAGTAATCTATTTGATTCACTTTTTGATCCTGTAATTGAAATTTCAGAGTTGGATTTTATGTTGGAAGGACAAATAAAAACTTCGTTCATTTCAGCTTGCTGTTAGATAAATGGCGCTTTTCATCTCTCACAGTTTTTTTTTCTAATTTTTTTTTTAATTTTTTTTCTAAATCCACACCTGTCTGATTTGCCAAACAAATTAAAACAAACAAAACATCTGCAAGTTCTTCACCTAAATCATTTAATTCTTGACCTTTTTTAACAGACTGTTCTCCATAAACTCTTGAAATTATCCTTGCAACTTCACCAACCTCTTCAGTCAATTGAGCCATATTTGTCAATTCATTAAAATATCTGACACCATACTTTTTAATCCATTGATCAACTATATTTTGCATTTCTTTTAACTCCATATTATATCTTATTTTTTGAATCTATTATAATTGTAACAGGTCCCAGATTTTCAAACTCGATACTCATGTTAGACCCAAATTTACCTGTTTTAATATTTTTATTTAGATATTTCTGAAGTTCTTTAATAAAATTATTATACATTTTCTCAGCAAAATCACCTTTAGCAGCATTGATGTAGGATGGCCTATTTCCCTTTTTTGTTAAAGCAAATAGGGTAAATTGGCTAACTACTTGTATTTCTCCATCTAAATCCATAACAGACTTATTCATAACACCATCTTCATCATCAAAAATTCTCAAATGAGCTACTTTTTTTGCCAACCATACCAAATCTTCTAAATTATCATCATGAGTAATCCCTAAAAGAATCATTAGACCAGATCCAATTTCACTGAATAAGGATTTATCAACTTTTAATTTAGAATGACTAACTCTCTGTATAACAGC
>Ga0255784_10001598_pt1 | contig 18183 bp, 17 predicted proteins | sample 101ome_14_FD_179982 | JGI IMG/M metagenome (GOLD analysis project Ga0255784, IMG submission 179982) | Coastal salt marsh microbial communities from the Groves Creek Marsh, Skidaway Island, Georgia - 101403AT metaG (version 2) | ecosystem: Environmental > Aquatic > Marine > Intertidal zone >...
CTAGCCTACCACCAATTTGTGGTTTTGCGCGCACCGCAACCATTCGGGCGGCTGAACCATCTGACGCAAGTGCTGCTCAAATGGCGGCCAAACGCGCCGCCTATTACGAATATGTAGCGGCAGCACCGACGCCGACCATCGTTATCATCCAGGACATTGATCCGCAGCCAGGGGTTGGGGCGTTCTGGGGTGAGGTGCAGACCAATATCCACAAAGGGCTTGGCGTGCGTGGCGCGGTGACCAATGGATCTTTCCGCGATGTGCCGGATAGCGCGCGCGGCTTTAATTTGATTGGCGGTAAGGTCGGACCTAGTCATGCCTTTGTGCATCTTGTTGACATAGATTGTCAGGTGACGGTGCATGGGCTGACCGCAAAAACAAATGATATCATTCATGCTGACCAGCATGGTGCGGTATTCATTCCACCATCTGCAATAACACAAATACCGGCTGCTGTTGATCTGATCAGCCGACGCGAGGCAGTTATTCTGGAAACGGCAAAATCACCTGATTTCACCGTTGAAAAACTGAAAATAGCCATGGGGCAATTGAAAGATATCCACTAGTCCCCAACCGGGCTGACTAGACCGTCACACTATATCCGTCACCGGCTATTTCACTTCGGCGCGCACGATTGCTGCGCCGTCGACCATTGCCTTTAATTTACCATAGGCGACATCACGCGGCAGATATTTCATCCCGCAATCAGGCGCGGCGACAAGCCGGTCAGGGCTAACATAACGCAATGCCCCGCGCAATCGTTCGGCCACAATTGCGGCTGTTTCGATTTCGTTGGTTCCCAGATTTAACACGCCATACAAAAATTTCTTGGATGGTAATTCGGCCAGAATTGCTGGGTCGAGATTTGGTTGCGCCGCCTCTACAGAAATATAATCCGCACGGCAGGCGTCAAGCTGTGGCAAGAATGTATAGCCAACAGGTTTTTCCTTCACCACATAGGCATAGCCAAAGCACAGATGAACAACGGTTGGACCGTCAACCCCGTCTAGCACCTGATTTATCGCATCAACACCATATTTATCGGCCTCTTCGGGATTGGCCTGCATATAGGGCTCGTCAATCTGAATAACATCTGCGCCAGCCGCTTTAAGGTCGCGAATTTCGGCGTTTACCGCCTTGGCATAGGCGCTAATCAAAGCCTCTGTATCATGGTAAAATTCGTCTTCGGCCAGTTTTGCCATGGTAAAGGCACCCGGAATGGTGATCTTGATTGGCCGGTTGGTATGCGCGCGCAGATAGGCAACGTCATGCACCTGCACCGGATGTTTGCGTTTGATCTCACCAGTAACGCGCGGCACAGGGATCATGACATTGCGCCGATTTGGCACCAATGCTGGATTGTCCAGATCAATGCCCGACAGCGCATTGGCGAACCGGTTGAAATAGCTCTCGCGGCGGATTTCCCCGTCCGACAGAATGTCGATGCCGGCGCGCTCTTGATCATGTATCGCAGTCAGAGTCGCGTCATCCTGTGCCTCGTCTAGCGTATCAGCGTTAATCTTCCAGACCTCGCGCATTCGAACCCGGGGCGGCCCTTCGCTAAGCAGTTTTTCCTTGTCAACAAGCCATGATGGCTGCGGGTAACTACCAACGAGAGTGGTCGGGATCAATTTATCAAACATCATGTTATCCTTGGCATAATTCTCGATTAAGTCATGGCCGATGGTGTGCGTTTAAAGGGAGTGTGCACCAGGCCGGAAAATGAGTGGCTACAACAAGCAGCGCCTTCCAAAAGGGGATGATCAGCATTTGCATCATGATTGCTGCCGCGAACAAACGCCCCCAAGGAATGCACCATGAAAGAATGCAACCACGAAAACTATTCACTGGACAAATGATGAATGCAACTAATGATAGCGTTGTGGGCAATAAAATTCGAAAGCGCGCCTTATTTGCCGCGTTCAGCTATGCAGGGGCGGCAACCAGTACTGCCACGAAGATGCAGGCGTGGCTGCTGCTCAAACGGGCCATGCCGGCGGCAAATGATCGTGACCTTGGTGGTGTGATTAATGTAATCAACCCGAGAATAATCAAAGGTGCTGCCATGGATTTTCTGAAATTTACGGATGATGGACTCGCTGTCATCCGGTTTTGATTTTGCCAAAGGTTCACCCTCTTACGCATTCAATTATTTGTCACTATCGCGCAATTTGCCGAATTTCTCAATGTTCTCAATTATTGAATTCATGGCAGCAGAAATCTCATCCTTGCCATGATCTAATTTTTATAGTTTCATCCATATAACAATTCTAATGCCAAAAGGTTAGCTAATGAATAAAAGCGCCCCCAATTCTCAATTTGGAGTATTTTGTTCAGCTCTATTGTTATCGTTCGGCCTGGTCTATCACGCTAAGGCGGACGTCGGCCTTGCCGAACAGATTGCCAAGGCCGACTTAGGGTATGGCGAATATCTGGCAGGGGAATGCGTTACCTGCCACCGTAACCAGGGCGCCGGCATTCCCAAGATCAACGGTATTGAAGCCGAAACATTTGTGACTATTATGCAAGCTTATCGCAGCAAGGCACTGAATAATAACGTCATGCAAATGGTGGCGGGGCGGCTAGATGATGAGCAAATTATTTCCCTTGCCGCTTATTTTTCATCCTTGCCTGAATAGTGAACAAAGCCCATTTTAAATGCAGATGTCGTCCGATGCGTGGAAAGAGAAAACAAAATATAGCGTTTTCCATTTGTATTTTTACAAAATAAATGATTTTCTAGTTTTATCCTGTTTGGGGTACTAAGTTAAACGGCATACTTCTATCAAAAATTGATCAGAAAAAATGGGGAGGTTTGTATGACAACAATATCACGACGCGGGTTTGGCGGCCTGTTTGGGGCATCAGCTCTTGGCCTTGCTATGCCTTCTCTGGCTTTTGGTGCAACTCCAAAGGTTGTTGTAATAGGCGGTGGTGCTGGCGGTGCAACTGCTGCGCGCTATATCGCAAAGGACTCAAAAGGTGCGATTGACGTTACGCTCGTTGAGGCGTCAAAGCGCTACTACACGTGTTTTTTCTCGAACCTCTATATTGGTGGTTTCCGTAAATACGCCTCGATAGGACACAACTATTATGGCCTCGCAGTTAATAACCGTATCAATGTTGTGCATGAGTGGGCCGCATCGGTTGACGGCGCTGCAAGAACGGTGACGTTGGCATCTGGGGGCAAGCTGTCTTATGACAAACTAGTATTGTCGCCCGGTATTGCGCTTAAATATGATAGCATCGCTGGCTATTCGCCGCAGGCTCAAGGGCGTATGCCGCATGGCTGGACATCAGGAACTCAAGCGCAGCAAATTCGCAATCAAGTTATGACGATGAAAAAAGGCGGGACATTTGTAATGGTTGCACCGCCAAATCCATACCGTTGCCCACCAGGACCATATGAGCGCGTGTCGATGATTGCGCATCTTTTGAAAGAGCGTAACCCTACCGCGAAAATTATTGTGCTGGACCCCAAGGCAAAATTCTCCAAGATGGGGCTGTTCACAGCGGGTTGGGAAAAACACTATTCAGGAATGGTTGAATGGATCGGCCCGGAAGCTCACGGGGGTATCAAATCAGTTAATCACGAGACGATGGAAATCGTCACTGATCTTGACACGTTTAAAGCTGATGCGGCCTGTGTAATTCCAGCAATGCGTGCCGGGGTAATTGCTCAAAACGCAGGTGTTACCGATGGTGATTGGGCGCCAATCATTCCGGCAACGATGGCGTCAAAGGCTGATCCTAATATATATGTTCTCGGCGATGCTTCTGTAGCTTCTGCGATGCCGAAATCCGGCTTTTCTGCGAATAGTCAAGCAAAGGTAGCGGCAAATGCAATTCGCGGTGAATTAACCGGAAGCAGGGTTTATGACGCTCGCTTTGCCAACACTTGCTGGAGCCTCATCGCGACCAATGACGGGGTTAAGGTTGGGGCAAATTACAAAGCTGGGTCAGAAAAAATTGACGTGGTTGATAAGTTTGTCTCACAAGGAAATGAGAGCAGTGAGGTGCGTAAGACAACCTATGAGGAGTCGATTGGTTGGTACAGCGGTATTACCACCGATATGTTCTCATAAAACACCAGTCAGAGATTTGAAGAAAGCCGGTCATTTTGACCGGCTTTTTTTTAAAGATGAAACGGCCTAAAAATGTGCCTCTTTTGCATGAACTGGATGAAGCCTGGATGATTGTCATGATCAGTAGTAGTATATTTCTGGTTTGTTTGCGAGGATTAGAGAATGCGTAGCCTTTTGGTGCTGGCACTATTCGGGTTTTGGGCGGGCGCGGCAGTAGCGGCACCATATCAGTCAACGACATTGGTCTATGATGTTAGCTGGGGAAATATCCTGCTCGCTAAGAGCAAGCTCGATTACCGCTTCGGACCAGATAAAGCGCGTATTTTGGCAAGTGCTGGCTCTAGAGGGCTGGCAGTGATATTCAGCGAATTCAAAAGCAATGCCGAGGCTGAGCTGGTTTTAGCAGGGGGTAACTGGCAACCAAAAACCCTGATGATGGAGCGCCTTTCCGGGGTTGATACCGTGAAAAGCCGGGTGATTTGGGACTCTGCGTCAAATGTTATTTCCGAGACCCGCATACCCGACTTGGATCTGGACGAAGTCTATCCGCTTAGCGATCAGATGCGCGTCGGTGTAATCGATCCCTATAGTGCGGTTCTGCGGTTGATCAATCAAATTGAGGCCGACGGGAATTGCACCGCAAGCTATGAGATCTATGATGGTCGGAGGCGTAGCCGGATCTCTTTTGAAACCATCGGCGCGGTTGAATTAACCAAGGCACGCCCGGACGAATACGAAGGCAGCGCAATGGCCTGCCGTGTGCAATTTATTCCGATAGGGGGACACCGGATCGAGTCAAAATGGCGCGGAGATGACAAGCCTGACAATGACCGTTTTAAGATGTTTTTTGGCCGACCATCTCAAGGCCAACTCGTACCGGTCCGCATCGAAGTCAAAAGCTGGATTGGCAAGATTATCGGCAGGCTGGATATGGGTAAAATTGAGATGAAATGACCGGCCCAGAAAGGCTAGGCCGGCCGCCGTTTCTGATTAACCCGCAAGCGCCTTTTGCATCACATCCGATAGGCGTCTGGTAAAGTCGCGCGGGTCAATAATCGCCTCGCCCTCGGCAACCAATGCGGTATCTAGAATCAATTTGGCAAAATCATCCGATCCTTCAAATTCGCCGGTCTCCAGCTTGGCGTTCAATGATTTGATCAATGGGTGTTTTGCGTTTACTTCAAGGATTTTCGGCATACCCTTAAAGTCGGGATTGTGCATTCGCATCATCCGCTCCATTTGCTGATCCATGCCATTCTCGTCGGCCACAAGTCGGGCCAGACTGGTTTCCATATTTGCCGAGCTACGTACATTCGCGACACTGCCTTCAAGCACGTTTTTGATCTTCGCAACAAAAATGTCCGACAGAGTTTCATCTGGCTGGTCATCTTTCTGCTTGGCTTCACCAATATCCGATAGATTCACCTCGCCCCTGGTGATTGACTGAAAAGTCTTGCCAGCGAATTGCTGAATGTTGGATAGCCAGAAATCATCGATCGGGTCGGTCAGGAGCAAGACGTCAATATCCTTTGCCTGAAATGACTCAAGATGCGGGCTCAGCCGGGCGCGTCCTGCATCATCAGCCGATAGGTAATAGATCACCTCCTGATTTTGCGCAAACCCGTCAACATATTCCTGAAGCGTAATCATCTTGTCGGTCTTGGTTGACCGGAACAGACAAATCTCCAGCAGCTTTTCACTATTAGCCGTATCTTCATAAAGCCCCTCTTTGATAACCTTGCCAAGCCCATCCCAGAAATTGGCATAATCATCGCGGCGTTTTTCCAACGCCTTTTTCATCTCGCTAATGGTGCGTTTGACTACCGCCTTGCTGATTTTTGTGACGGCGGGATTTTGCTGTAACATTTCGCGGCTGACATTCAGATCAACATCGGGCGTGTCGATAATACCGCGCAGGAACCGAAGCCATTTTGGCACAAGCCCCTCATAATCATCCGTAATGAAAACACGGTTTACATAAAGCTGCAGTTTCGATTTGCGTTCTGGATCATAGAGATCAAACGGCGCAGATGACGGGATGAACAGCAAGTTGGTAAATTCAACCGCGCCTTCGGTCTTATTATGAAGTGTGATGAAGGGCTTGTCATAGGCTGAAGCTACAGCATGGTAAAATGATTTATATTCATCCTCGGAAATTTCTTTGGCTGGCCGCGTCCACAGGGCAGCTGATGAATTTAGCTGGTCAGCCGCGTCATCCTTGCCAATCCAAAAAATAGGTTGGGCAATGTGATCGGAATATTTTTTAACCAGATGCGCGATACGTTCCTGCTCAAGATACTCCTTGGCGTCATTGCGCAGATAAAGAATAACGCTGGTGCCGGTTTCATCACGATCTGCATCGGTAATGCTAAAACCGCCCTGGCCGTCACTGGCCCATAGATTTGCAGATTTGGCGTCATGTTTCTTCGATAATACTTCAACCTTGTCGGCCACCATAAAGGCGGAATAAAAGCCAACGCCAAACTGTCCGATCAGCTGGTCGGTCATTTTATCGGCATCTTTGGTTGTTTTGGCGGCTTCCATAAAGGCCTTGGTTCCAGAGCTGGCAATTGTGCCAAGCGTCTCGACCATTTCCTCGGCTGACAGGCCAATGCCATTGTCGCTTATGGTAATGGTCTTGTCCTTTTTATGAACGGTGATGGTGATTTTTCCATCGAAAGTATCGGCGGCACTGCCAGCAGTGATGATCTCAAATTTCCGCTTGTTGATGGCATCTGATGCGTTCGAGATCAGCTCACGCAGGAAGATTTCTTTTTGCGAATAAAGTGAATTGATCACGATGTTCAGAATTTTCCCGGTATCGGCTTCAAAATTGAATGTTTGGGTGGTCATAGATTGCTCCTTGGTATTTCAACTATATAGGCTATCTCGATGCGCTACCGATTTAAGAATTTGGCAGTTAGATTTCAAGGTAAAATTGAGATCGAATTTACCCTGACAGCAGGATTGCCACGAGTGCGTTTCGAGACCTTACGATCCGGCAAATCTATGCTAAGCTGAATTAACAGATATGGTAACCCTTTGGTGGATTACTATCCATCCCGATTGACAGGAATGACCGATGAAACCTGCCCTGATTACGCATGATATATCATCTCGCCATGATGTGCCCGCAGGTCATCCTGAACGGCCGCAACGCTATGCGGCAATTCTCGAACATATTGGTGATGGCTATCAGTCATGGCAACGAGTTGCCGCGCCAATGGCGTCACGCTCCCAGCTTGAATTAGTGCATGGTGATACCTATCTCGACATGGTGTTTGACGTCGCTGGCGAGGCTGATGAACCGGCGCCGTTTGATGCGGATACATGGGCCAGCAAGCGCGGTTATGAATGTGCTTCCCGCGCTGTTGGCGGGGCCTGTCTTGCGGTTGATATGGTAATGGATAACCAGGCCAGCACCGCCTTTAGTTTAATGCGGCCACCCGGTCATCATGCCGAGCCGGATAAGGCCATGGGCTTTTGTCTGTTTCCAGTGCCGCGGTTGCGGCGCGTCATGCGCAGGAAAAATGGGGGGTAAACCGTGTTGCGGTGCTGGATTTTGACGTCCATCACGGCAACGGAACGCAGGCCTGTTTCTGGAATGACGGCAGTCTGTTTTATGCCTCGTCCCATCAGATGCCGCTTTTCCCGGGTACCGGGGCTTATGAGGAAACCGGAGCCTATCAGAATATTTTCAATCTGCCGCTTGCTTATGGCACCGGAGGCAGCAGTATCCGGTCTGGCTGGCGTGATAATCTTTTGCCCTCCATCATTGAGACAAAGCCTGAATTGATCATAATTTCGGCCGGATTTGATGCGCATGAGGCCGATCCGCTTGGCGGGCTGCAGATGAGTAGTGAAGATTTTGGCATTTTGACGAATGATATTATTGACGCGGCAAAAAAGGTGGCTGAAACGAGTGGCGCGATGCGGTTGGTCAGCCTGCTTGAAGGTGGCTATGACCTAACCGCTTTGGGTGAGAGCGTGTGCCAGCATATGACCGCACTTGAAGGTGTCTAGCCGCGACAGGACGGCACCAGCTATCAAGGCAGCCGGCTATCACGAATGACCGGCAACCACGATTGAAATAACAAAAAATGCCAGCTTGATTTGTTCCGCCGGCCCTTTTTCAACATGGTGGATGGTTGTTGCCTATCGGTAGATTGGTGCTGTGCGGCCGAGAAATGCCGATAGAATATCATAGACCATCAAATAGTTTTTCTGCTGGAAACTCGCATGAGAAATGCCTTCCATGAAGGTGAATTGCTTGTCAGGATTTGGCAATTTTTCAAAAAACTTCAGCAAATCCGGAACCCCAGCGATACCGTCATATTGGCCGCGTAAAACAATCGTCGGAACGGTTATCTTTTCCGGGTCCACAAGCGGTAAACGCGAACACATATCGATATAGGTGCCGTTTGGCATTGAGTCATCAAGTGCGCAAATCGCCTCGGCAAAAGCATCAACAACCTTTGGCTCAACGCAGTCGGGATGATCACGGTTAAAGATTGATTGCACAAACGCATAATCAATCGGGCGCCGATTTGACTCAAGAAACTGTGGCAGTTTTTTTGTCCGGTCGGCAAGCGTCGGGCTGCCTTCACCTGTCCAGACGAATGCGTCAAGCGCCAGCCGTGCAACGCGTTCTGGATGACGCTCGGCAAATGTTGCGGCGCGCAATGCGCCGGATGAAATGCCATATACATGCATCGGGCCACAATGCCGATAATTCTGGATATAGGCGCTGGCGGCGGCCAAATCATCGGCACCATTGGCGATGTCGCAGGTGATGTCGCGATGCTTTGATGAGCGGCCATACCCCTCCATATCAACGCACCACGTGTCATAGCCCAATGTTGAAAAATAATTCATTGCCGAGCTGAACGGGCGCCCATCAACATGAAGATCAAAGGTTGGCTGTGATGCCATGGACGAGCCGTGCACAAACAGGATCGTTCCCTTTTTTTCCGTGGCGTCAGGCAAAAACTTGTTCCACATAAATAGCTTTACATCACCTTTTTCAGTCCAATGTTCTTCGCCGACAACAGCGCTTTCAAGATGGGCATTTATCATTGATTTTCCTTTTTTGGTTAAGTCTGCCGAGGTATGGGCACTCAGTTGTTAGGCAACGTCATGCGCAAGATTTCCAGTCCGCCATTGCGGTCGAGAAGATAAATAAAGCCTTTGTCATCAACGTCGACATCGTTGCTTTGCGGGCTCTCATGCCCAGCGGGGGGAAGCGGAATATAATGCGCCACCTCGCGTGGCTTGAACGGGTCGGCGATATCAACCACCCGCAATCCGCCTGAAAACCAGGTCGCATAAACTAGTGTGGTGTCGATCTTTTCGCGGAATTGATGCGCGCCAAAGCGGCCCTTGGCACGCGACCAAGGCGAGTCCATCTCGCTGACATCAAAGGCCGATAATGCATGGATATTATCGAGGTCGGTGATGTCAAAAATCCACAAAAAGCCGTGCAGCAGGCCGGGCGTGTGATCGTGTTCTTCATCAACAACAACGGCAATCCGCCGACCATCAATCAATTGCTCGCATGGCAAAACGGTGTGGGTTGGCTCAGGGAAAGGGGGGTGATAATTATGCGCTGCAAGGGTTTTGGGATTTTTAATGTCCTTGACGTCGATCACCTGAAAACCCGCATACCAGACAGCAGCCCACATTTCATCACCAACTCGCAATGCGTGATGCAGCCGGTTCTTATAGCCTGACCATGTCGGCGTCTCGCCTGCGGCAAGGTGCTGACCCGGCATATGCCAGCGAGACACCTCAACCGGATTGCTGGGATCGGCAAGATCATAGATAACCAAAATATTGCCGACATAGCCCTCCATTTCGGTCGAGATATAGGCGTAACTCTTATCCATATCAAACCGGTGGGTGCCAAAGCCATGCGTGCGAACATAGGATAATAGCTTTGGCTTTGAGCGGTCAGAGATATCCCAAACGCGAAAACCGCCATCGTGATAGCCATTGGCAAGGAAATGATCAATATCAGCAATCTTTGCCACCGGAACACCAAGCGCCTCAGCAAGTTCGGCGTCGCTGGCCTCACGCCCCAACTCATCGCGCAACTGGTCGCGAAGGGCCGGTAGCCGCTCTCCTCGCCGTAAAAGATGTCGCTGCGCCTGCTCGACATTGGTAATCATGATATCACCTGCAACCCTTACTTTATGCGTGTGGGATAGATGATCATCGAGTTTAATTTCGGCTACGATTTTGGGATTATATGGGTCTTTGACGTCAATTATGGTGGTGCCATCTGGCGCATCCATGTGACCAATATAGGCATATCCATCCTCTACCGTAACCTGCCCGCCACCGGCGATGTCCACTCGGGCAATTTGTTCGATATTTAACGCGACTGGTTCTGTTTGCATGAAATCTGCCTATTCAACGGTTTTGGAGTGACGCCGACGTTTGAAAAATGCCGGCAAGATTAAGGTTATGACGAGCGCCGCCCACAAAATATTGCCGAGTGATGACGAGAAAAGCACCATTGGATCACCGTCAGACATTTTTAATGCACGAAGCATATACTGCTCGAGAAGCGGGCCGAGGATCACACCAATTAAAATTGCTGCAACATGATAACCGGTTTTGCGAGCAATATATCCAACGATGCCAAAGGCAAAAGCCAGATACATATCAAACATATATTCCCGCGGCACAAATGAACCGACAAGCGTAAAGGCGATAATGATTGGTGACATGTAGGTGGTCGACACCATGGTGACCCGCGACATATAGCGTGACATCGGCAAAATAGTGAAGGCCATCAAAAGATACGTCACCAACATCGCCATAAACACGCCATAGCCCAGCTCTGGCCGTTCGACAAACAGGCGCGGGCCAGTAGGCACGCCTTGATATTGCATTACCACCATCATTATGGCTGCTGTGGCACCGCCGGGAATGCCAAGCACCATCAGTGGTATCAACGTTCCAGCAGTTACCCCATTATTTGCTGCCTCAGGAGCGATCAGCCCCTCGTAATGTCCTGTACCATAGGCGTCTGGTGTTTTAGAAAAGGTTCGTGATTGCTGATAGGCAACAAAGGATGCGATGGCAGCGCCAGCGCCTGGAATGACGCCGATAATAAGCCCTATCATGCTTGTCCATGTGACATGATACCAGCGTTTCAAGGTGATGCGAACGCCCTTGATAGTCTCTTTCCAGCTGGCATTATCCACATTCTGGACGTTGCTTTTCGACAAGAGTGATCCGCTTTCGATAACCAGAAAAGCCTCGGAAATCGCGAACAGGCCAACAAGAGCAGGGATCAAAGGCACGCCATCATAAAGCTCAAGAAAGCCCATTGTGCCACGCGGGGTAGCATAAACATGGTCGGCCCCGATTGAGCCGATCATCAGTCCGAAAAAGCCAGCAATCAATCCCTTGATCATGTCCTTTGCTGCAACTGATGCAATCAGTGAAATGCCAAACAGCATCACCACAATCATTTCTACACTATGCATATAAAAGCCAACACGCGCCAGCCAAGGCATAGTCACAAGGGCAATCGCGGTGGTAAGAACACCGCCGATAATTGATGACACAAAGGAAATCGACAGCGCGCGTTGCCCAAGCCCCTTTTTTGCCATTGGATAGCCGTCAAGCGGGGTTGCCGCAGCGCCAGCTGTCCCCGGAATATTGACCAAAATAGCCGGAATACCCGCGCCAAGCCGTGACGAGCAATAGAGCGCAATCATAAAGACAAGCCCGACCTCGACCTCCATCATAAAGGTAAAGGGCAGCAGGATGATGATTGTGTTGGCCGCGCTGAACCCAGGAATTGCACCAACAATGAGACCAAGCAGAATAGAGGGAACAATAACCCACCACATCCCCATTATATGGAAAAACAGATCAATGAAAAATGCGAGATTAACGTCCATGCTCAGAAAGCCCCTGCCAAAAATGTTTCAATAGCACCCTTTGGAAGGCGCGTTTCAAAGCCAAGAATAAAAATGCCATATGCGACAAGTGCCATAAAAACGGCGAGCGCCAGTTTGGCCAATGGCGCCTTGCCATAATCAAGCAGCAGCATTGACCCCCAGAAAAACAAAGCTGTTGTTAATGTGAACCCGATCGACTCAATGACGATAAGGTAGAGAATTGTCAGCCCGATAAAGCCGCTTTGTCGGCTTTTGATAGCATCTGGAAGACGGTCAAACGTGACATGAAATTGCGCGCTGCCTTGAACGAGCATGACGATCCGGCTAATCAGGAAAATACCAATTACCGCCAGCAGAATTGAGCCAACCATGAAGGCGTTGACCTGAGCCGTCCATGGCGACTCGATCACGGTAAAGATATAATAGATGGTAAACGCCAGCGCACCGACTGGTAATATCAATTCGCCAGCAATGTTCTTTTTTGACGGTGGTGTTGATGGATCTTGTTCGGTCATGATGATTGTCCAAAACAGCTTATTGCGCGATTAAAGGGAAAAATACATGGTAAAGGGAACACGCCAATGGCGTGCTCCCCTGATTAATAACGCGTCTATTTGCCAGTCAAAAGCGAACGATACCGTCCACCAAGCTCAAGCATTGCGCTCTTGAATTCTTCACATTCGGCAACGCCGCCATAGTTTGAATATGGCCAAAAGCCCTTTGATTTCAGAAAGGCCTCTTTGTATGCAGGATCATTCATTGCATCTTTGAAAGTCTTCTGCAAAAGCTCCATCCGGTCAGGATATTTGTCAGCGGCAGCCTTGTGAATGCCAAAAGCTCTGGCTGAATACATTGGTGGCAGCTTGGTGCCGAAATAATCATTCATTGTTGGCGCGTTGCTAAGCTTGTCACCCGCCAAATTTTTGTTGTCAAAGACCAGCAACGTGCGGCAGGCATCACCAGCCGCAATCACCGAGCCTGAAGTCAGAACACAGAAATCCATCTCAAGTGTCACAGCACCAGCAACGGTCTTCTTCCCGCCAGATAGAGGCACAAGATTAAATTCTACTCCCACTTCCTCACCAAGTGCGAGGATGCCAATCGACGCCGGGTGCGCAAGGCGGCTGGTGCCAACATTCAATTTACGCTTTTTGCCTTCGGCAATGATATCATCGATTGACTGAAATTTGCTCTCAGCTCCGACAAAAACAACGCCTGGATCGGTGTCAACACGGCCAAAATAGAAGTAATCATTAATATCAAAACTTGGCGCTTTTACTGCCCAGTTCAGAACTTCTGGACCCATATTGCCAAAGATCAGACTATAGGCATCGGGCTGATATTTACCCATATAGACTTCATAGCCAACCCGGCCGGAGGCGCCCGGGAAAAAGCCTGGTTCGAAATTAGTGTTTAGGTGGTTTTTCCAAACTGAACTAACTGCGCGCAGCAGTCGATCTGCGCCGCCGCCAGCCCGGGTTGGAACGATCACATCAATATTGCGGTCAGGATAGGCTGCCCATGCTGGGCTCGACATCAAGCCACCAGCAAGTAATGTGCCAGCAGTTGCTGCGCTGGTCTTTAAAAACTGGCGCCGTTTCATTGCATCAAAATTCATTTTATCCTCCCAGTTGGTTACTTGGTTCATCGGGCATGTCTTTTTACCTATATGTAGGTCCATTCAGGCCATCGACATGCCGCATTTTGGCCGAATGTAAAATTTAATTTAAAAACATTATGACTATGCTTCTGTATGGTAAAGCTCTTATATGAATAAGCTATTTTAAAATTTAGATAGCGATGCAGCTCATGCAATAAGCCTCATTTAGATACCAAGTCCTCCAAGCTGTTTTTCCGGATAACGGGTGCCTGACACCAGGTCAGGATTGATCGCGGCGCCGATTTCCGCAACTTCGCTGGCGCTTAAATTGATCATTGAGGCTGCGATGTTTTCCAGCATATGTGATTTATTTTTGGTACCCGGGATGGGCAGGATGTCATCGCCTTGCGCTAACAGCCATGCGAGGGCCAGCTGCGATGGAGTTACATTTTTTGTCGCCGCAATATCTCGAAGCGGTGCAACCAGCGCAACATTTGCAGTGATGTTTTCAGCCTGAAATCTTGGGTGGTCGTGGCGACGATCGCCTTCTGCAAGGCTGTGGGCGCCCGTGATAGTGCCGGTCAGCATTCCCCGGCCCAGTGGCGAATATGCAATAAAGCCAATCCCGAGTTCACGGATAAGAGGCAGATAGCTGTCCTCAACAAATCTCGTCCATAGTGAATATTCAGTTTGAAGTGCGGCAACGGGGTGCGTGCCGTGGGCTCGGCGAATTGTTTCCGGTCCAGCCTCGGACAGGCCAAGCCAACGCACCTTGCCCTGTTCCACCAGCCGCGACATCGCGCCAACAGTATCTTCAATCGGCACATCAGCATCAACGCGATGTTGAAAATAAAGGTCAATCACATCTGTCTGCAACCGCTTGAGGCTTCTCTCGCATGCTTCGATCACATATTCCGGCCGTCCATTGGCACTACCTCCCAGATTACCAAATTTGGTGGCAATGAACGCGTTCTGCCGGCGCCCTGTCAGTGCCTTTGCCAGCATTTCTTCGTTTTTGCCGCCAGCATAGGCGTCTGACGTGTCGATAAAATTAACGCCGGCATCCATGGCAGCATGGATCGTATTCACAACAATCGCCGCATCCGCGCTACCATAGATATTGGTCATTGCCATGCCGCCAATGCCGATGGCAGATAATGGATCAGTGCAATGTCCAAGAAATCGGTATTTCATCATTGGCTCCGCATGGAAATGAGGACGTTATGTTTGTGGCGTGGTGAGCATTCTTAGGTCACGTTTTAGCCGGTCTAGTGTTTTCATGTAGTGGGACTCGGTAAGTTGGCAGGCCAGTCCGGCATCGCGCGCCAGCACTGCGTTGCTGATAGCGGCATGTTCTTTGCCGACGTCACGTTTGCCATCTCCGGTTTTTCTGATGCTTTGACTTATTGATGACCGGCGATAGCGCTCACACATATCTTGCAGATGATCGCGCATTTGCAACAACCATTTTGATCCACAGGCAGCAATCATGGTCGCGTGAAATTCCGCATTGGCTGCCTCCCACGCATCAGAAACCCCGTTGCCGCTGGCGAGCAGTGCCGTATCTTCCTTGTTCATCAGATAGGTTGCCGCAACAACACGTGACTCCCACTGTCTGTCACCAAGTGCAATGGATCTGCTAAGTGCGACCTTTTCGACTTCGATGCGGGCGATGTTTAGGTCGCTGAATTCATCAAGATCAAGTGGTGACACCATAAAACCGCGCTTCTCCAGAGCCAGTACAAGACCCTCGGTGCTGAGCTTTTGCAAAGCCTCACGGAGCGGTGTCGGGCCAATATCATAGATGGTTTTTAACATCTCGATCCGGAGCCGTTCGCCGGGGGGGCGCGCGCCTGAAATGATGTCAGCACGAATTATGCGATAGGCCCGCTGCGCCATCGATTCATGTTTCGAAACGCTTATGTCGTTCGAACCAGCCGTTACAATCATATCGGCCTGTGCTAACAAATTCATCCCCATCACATTGGTGGTTGCCAGCTAGCGCCCCAGTTAAAGACAAGAGCGTTTGACAGACAAAACTCTATATGCTTTTAAATATTACCGATAAAAATAAGGATTGTCGAGAAAATGAGATTTGTAACTTTCCACCATGCCAGCTCTATCGCTGCTGGCGTTATTGATGGCGATGAAATTATTATTTGTTCTCAGGGAGATGATGCCAAAACAGCTGTGCTTAAACTTTGTGGGCAGGAGCAAGCGGTAATTGACCGCTGGGTAGCTAATGGCACGAATCGCATCGCATTAGCTGGTGCAGAACTACTGTCGCCGATCCCGCAGCCGCAGCGTGATATTCTTTGTGTCGGGAAAAATTACTATGCGCATGCCGCTGAATTTCATTCTAGCGGGTTCGACTCGACCAGTAAGGAGAGCGTGCCGAAGGTTCCGGTTATCTTTACTAAGGCGCCGACCAGTGTAGTTGGGCCGGGGGCGCCGGTGAACGGCTCGCTTGATCCAACCCAGTCGGTTGATTACGAGATTGAACTGGGCATTGTTATTGGTAAAAAAGCCTTTCAGGTCAGCAAAGCTGACGCCTATGATCATGTCTTTGGCTATCTCATTATTAATGATGTGACCTCGCGTGAGTTGCAGCAGCGGCACGGTCAATGGGTTATCGGTAAGAGCCTTGACACCTTTTGCCCAATGGGACCATGGCTTGTAACCAGTGATGAAATCGCCGATGTGAATGCGATGAAACTGGTCACCAGAATCAATGGCGAAGTGCGGCAAGAGGCAGTTGTTGCTGATCTGATTTTTGATATTCCGACCTTGATTGAAACCATGTCGGCAACGATGACATTGATGCCCGGTGATATCATCGCAACAGGTACACCGGCCGGTGTTGGGATAGGCTATACGCCGCCAAAATATCTGGCAAAGGGCGATCATATGTCACTTGAGATTAGCGGTCTTGGTTGTTTGGAAAATACCATCGTATAGCCAGACAAGGCCGATGAAGAAAATCTGCTTTGGGGGAGGCATACGGGGAGCGCTTTGCGTTCCCCGTTTTGCGTCAGGGGCTGGCTATAATAAACATTTTGTCTATTAATCTTCACTGGTGTCCTCGTTATTATCGGCAGGGCGGCAGGTTTATGAGGTCTGTGCACACAAAAAAGAGGTGGCGATGTCAATGCGTATATTATGGGTGCTATTTGGCCTGATCGTTTTTAACCCGGCGCGAGCTGAAATGGCGATCAGGATGGACCAGACTGAGGTGTCGATTAGAGCCTTTGCCGAATTTGTCGCGGCTACTGGATTTCAAACCAAGGCCGAGCTGGATGGCGGTATGGTCTATGAAGCGGGATGGGTGGTCAAGCCGGGCTGGAACTGGCGGCAGCCATACGGCACGGTCAGCCCGCCAGATGAGCCTGCGGTTCATCTGACTTTTGATGAGGCGGCGGCCTATTGCACATGGCGCGGCCAGCGATTGCCAAGCCGTGATGAATGGATCAGTGCTGCCTATACCGAACAACGCCCCGCCCCAACCGCACCGTTCCGACGTGGTGTTACGTATGATTACCCAACCGGAGACAGCCCGGATGGCGCCAATTGCCTTGGCGACTGCGGTACCGAGGCAACACCGGTTTCTGGCAAGCGTGACTATAGCCGCCAGCTTTATCGCGGGTTTGGCCACGCACCGGTCGGGCGAACAAAACAGGGCGTTAACGGGCTGTTTGATATGGGCGCAAATGTCTGGGAATGGGCAGTGCTTGGCACCGGTTCGGCGCAGGCCACGATGGGCGGTTCATGGTGGTATGGGGCGCAACAGATGACGGCCGATTACGGTGCCACCAAGCCGCGTGAAATGGCGGTGGTCTATATTGGGTTTCGCTGCATCGCCAAATAAGCCGCGTTTCAACCGGCGATCTTGCCGGCTTACCCGGTTAATAAAACCGCCGCGAACCCACTGCAGTTTGTGAGATTTGAACAGAATTGGCCGCTAAGTGTGCAGCCAGCCGATAAAACCGCGTTAGAGTGCGCCTTATCCAGATAATTATTATCGGGATTGCCGCCATTTTTAACCGCGCCATGTCTGTTCCAGAGGAGTTTTTATGCCTGATTTAGTTGATTTTGGATTTGGAACACAAATCCGCAAATCCCCCTATTTTGATGCGACCGTAGAGTGGGGCGCGAAGGCGTTTTCAGTGTATAATCATATGTATATACCGCGTGACTTTGGCGATCCTGTTGCCAATTTTTGGAATTTGGTGAATATGGCAATCTTGTGTGACGTGGCGGTCGAGCGGCAGGTGCAGATCACTGGCCCGGATGCGGCAAGATTTGTCCAGCATCTAACTCCGCGTGACCTCAGCGCGATGGCCGTCGGACAATGTAAATATGCGCTGATCACCAATGCCAAGGGTGGTATTTTGAATGACCCAATCATCCTGCGGTTGGCTGAGGATAAATTCTGGATCTCACTAGCCGATAGCGATATTTTGCTCTGGGCGCAGGGTGTTGCGGTGCATGGCGGGTTTGATGTTGATATTTGTGAGCCAGATGCATCACCGCTTCAGCTTCAAGGACCGCGGTCAATGGATGTGATGAAGGCGCTGTTTGGGGA
>Ga0255784_10001601_pt1 | contig 18149 bp, 23 predicted proteins | sample 101ome_14_FD_179982 | JGI IMG/M metagenome (GOLD analysis project Ga0255784, IMG submission 179982) | Coastal salt marsh microbial communities from the Groves Creek Marsh, Skidaway Island, Georgia - 101403AT metaG (version 2) | ecosystem: Environmental > Aquatic > Marine > Intertidal zone >...
ATGATGAGAAACTGTCTGTACCCTAGAGGTGCCGTCCCCGTGGATGATTGCAGGTAGTCCAGGATCCGTGCAAGTTGAAGTGTATTGCATAAAGGGTCCTGTGGGGCCATCGAAGTATTTGGAGGCGTGTTCTTCAAGTACTGCTGGAGCAAACGGTCTAAACTTTTGTCTGCGCTTGATTTCATTGACTCGGTCTTTGATGTCTGTGCCTCGGGGGTCTGCAAGTAAGGAGCGGTGTCCAAAAGCTCTGGGCCCGAATTCAGCTCTGCCATTGGCCACACCACAAATACCAGTAGTAAGCAATTCATTAAGTATTTCTTCAACAGGATAATCTCCTTCTATGTTATACCCTGTGTACATATGAGGCATAGGCATAAACTCTTTTTTATGAGCTAATACTGCACCTATAGCCGACCCTGCATCACCCGGGTTAGGCATAATGTACATGTCGTTCCAATCGCTTTTGATACTTCCATTGGCCGAACAATTTAATGCACACCCTCCCATTAAAATCAAGTTACCCGAAGGTGATTTCCATCTAGCCCAGTTACTTATGATCTTTAAAATGTACTGATATACTGCTTGGGTTGCTGCTGCAATATCAAAATAGTCTTGTTCTGTGGTAAGATCAGGTCTCCACCACATGCACCCTCTATGTAAATTGTGTTTTAACTTGATACGTGGCTTGTCATTGAATATGTTTAACAGGTTTTCTTCTGGTGGTAGATGGAAAAAATCAGCGAGAATATCGTTGAACAAGCGTAGGGGGTCACCATATGCTGCCATACCCATAAGAATATACTCATCCTCTTGTGGCTTGAGTCCTATTCTTTGCGTGAGCGCCGAATACCAAAGCCCGATTGAGTGAGGGTATTGTTGTGAATATATTCTCCGTAACCCTTTTTCTTCGTCCGCATTCCAGATAGTGAGTGTGTCAAATTCTCCAATACTGTCGCAAACAATAACGCTGGCGTCAGTAAAAGGCGAAGTATAATAGCCGGCAGCAGCATGGGCAAGATGATGATCAATATACTGAATAGGAGCAGATATACCATAAGATCGAAGATAGCGACTAATATTATTTTCACCCAACCGGAATCCTTGCCCTGCTCTAAGTTGTCTAAGAGTTTTGACAAAGGGTCTTTCGTACCAAATAACTTCATCAGGTTCTCCCCATTTTTTAGCGTACTCTATTAATTTATCATTTAAATGCGCATCATTTTTTACGCCACTAAAGCGTTCGCTGTGACTTGCAAATTCTAATCCGTCATCTGTAAATACAGCTAAAGCAGCATCATGGCTGTTAGCACTTATACCCCAAGTAATCATGCAGCGTCAATGGCCGCCTGCATTAGTTTCTGTGGTAGGGTACATAACCAAATGTATGGCACCCAAAATAAAATGTTATAGATTAGTAGTTCAGTCATGCTGTTTTCTCCTATGTACCATATCCCAATATTCGTCATTGTCCATTGCTGGACGTTTTGCTACTTCTGCTTCCCATGCTTCTCTGCGTTTGCGAGCTTGTCTTATACCCCACCAAAAGTACAGTTTCCAAAATAATTTTGTGTCCATTAACAATTTCTTCATTTGTAGATAAAAGGATCTCTTTTTTTAATTTCTTCTATTTTCTTTTTGAATTCACGTTCTTCTTTGTACCATGTATATGGCCATGTAATCCATGACCAAATTTTACTCATTATCTTTTTCATATGCTGTCTCCACTATTTGTATAAATTCATCTCTCCACTTTTTGTTGATTGAATTTTGTTGCAGTACATTATAATTTATCTTAAGTTCGGCTTCGTGTCTAAACTTCCAATCTATAACCTGGGCAGTTGTCATTGCAGAAAGTTTTTCTACAGTTAACTTTACAGCTTTTAATGCTAGATCGTATCTCCAGTCCAATGGATGCTTATCCCAACGTTCTGGTAATCCAAACATAAAAGATAAATCTTTATAACCCATTTCAGTTAGATGCCTAGTGGTATCATTTATACCTAATATTATGCTTGGTGTAAATCTTGCAAATGTCTTAAAAGTTTTTTCACTAATTAGATTTATTTTAAACTTTGTATCTACATAACTTTCATTTACAATATGAAAAGCACTACGATCTAATATCCTATAATCTTTTTCTAATCTAAAAATAGATGCTTCCCATCCTAAATGTTTAGTTTGTTTATCAACTTCTCGTGGTAGTGTTTTTGCCCAACGTTGTGTATGATATTTACTTTCACCTAAATTTTGTAATTCTTGTAATGTTGCAAAATCTACATTTGGATTACTAATCATACCATATTGATCTAAGTTGTTTTTAAAAAGTTTATAATGCCACCAATGTCTTTCTAATTTAGATCTGCCGTGCAAAGAAGAAAATAATTGTGCTCCTGGTCTAATATGTTTTATAGTGCTATTCACAGTTTCCTCAAATGCATTATCAACATTCGTGTTGTCAACTATATTGTTTGCCCAGAAATGCTCGCTATGAATTAAAAACTCTCTTTTTTCAGGGCGGGCTCTATCCCTTACATTACTGCTCAAGTACCAAACATAGTTTTTATGTAATTTGTACTTTTTAACATTATGGTTTATAACACGCCAAAATTCTATTTCATCCACAGGATCAAATGCTTCAGCTCCTATATCAAATATTAAAACCAATTGTTTGCGTTGCATTCTAATAATGTATTTTTTTGGAATATATCTTATAAAGTCTAGTTTCTTTCCTCTAAGTTCTCTATGAGGCCATGTATGACGTCCATCTATCATAGGTTTTACAGCTAGATATTGTACATCAGGAAGTTTATTATTACTATTGATATAATCTACAAATATCTTTAATCCGTAGGTAGTTGCCATTTTACCTTCTAATAATTGCATAATAGTATTATTATTAGGAATAACTTGTTTGTTTATTGGAACCATTTTTTTGCTTTTAATCTGATTTTCAAAGGAGAACTTTCAGCTGCACTTGCAATGCTGTATAGTGTATATAGTCTACCATGTTTTGCCACTGCGTCACCTATGTCATTTACGTCTGCATCCCAATCAGGCATGCTTACATGCCAGCCTCTATCTATAGCCTGCTCTACCAGTTTACTGCCGGCACGGTCTCTGTCTGGAACAACATATATATCTTTTTGTAATCTATTGAGTAGTAGTGCTTGAGCGTCATTTATATCACTGCCTGTGAGTGCGCAACCTTCAATGTGTATAGCATCAATAGGACCTTCGCATACAATACAAAACACTTTGTTATGCCCTTGTTCGTCCAAATTATACATATAACCTGGCTGCGAGTCAGTAAGGTACTTTACTTTGTTTTCCCCTACTGTACGGGCTGTATATCCAACTATACGCCCCTCATAGTAGAAAGGTATAATAAGTCTATCACGATAAGCAAGTGTTGGCGACCAATGGTAATCTGTGTCATCTAAATATAGATTGCGTTCTTTCATATATTCAAATACACGCCAAAGGTTCTTGTCAACACCACCTGGCTCTAATGCGCAATAATCAGCCCATTCACTCAAAGGCTTTGCACCTTCGGGCAATTGAGTTGTTGCAAACTCAGGCAGTTCAACTGAATGTTTTTGAACTTCTACACCTTCGTTTTCACGCATCACGTCTAGTGCTAATTTTGTAATATCTTGATCAGGAGTGTTTAACCACTCCAAAAGTTTTTTGAACTTATAACTGAGATTACGTCCTGGTTGCCAACTTGCTTTGAAGCCGCAGTTAAAGCAATGATAGCTAATAACATCGCCTTCATAAATTACACCGCCTCTACCTCTTGTATCTGCATTTTCATTATTGTGAACACAACAAGGCGCATTGAAACTGGTCCACCCACTAGGAGTAGTTTTGCGCTTTGCAGGCAGATATAAAGTCAAGGTGTCAGATACGATGCTCATAACTATATATTAACATCGTTGTATCTAAAGGTCAATCAGTTTCTAATTAAAATTTTACTAACTTTTCCAGTTGGATCTTCACTTGCTTTAAAACGTATATAGCTAAAAACACCTGTAAAGTTTACTGGTTTAGGTTCAGTTTCTGTTCCGTCAAATGTTACAGTAGCAACGTTGGCCCAATTACTATCACTTGTAATTTGATTGTCAAGAGATGCTTGTACAACTATATTTCCAATGTATGCATCTGTGTAAAATGCAGCAGTATGAAGTGCCTCATTGCCGTTTATTCCTGGCTGTGCGTCTACTGCTTCTGTTAATAAATTAGTGAAACTATTTACACTGTAAGTTGTGCTAGGTCCAGGGAACGTATTATCGTCTACGTATATTACACCACTGGTTTTAAAATCTGTATTTGTATAAGCAAGTGTTTTTGAGTTGTCTGATTTAACAAGATATATTGCATAACTTAAATATTGGCTTTTGACATTTAACAAATCATTTTCACTTACAACTATACTAAACATGCCTTTTTTGAAGTAACTTTGAAATGTTAATATTGTATTTGAAGTAACTATACCATTTGTTGCTTTGTTCAGTGTTACAGTATTGTTATCTACTTGCGAAACTAGTGTTTTATCTTTTATGTTGTTACCAGTTACAGTTTGTCCTACTACAATACCAGATGTACTTGTTAATGTTATTGTAGTAGTGTTTTCACCAGTGTCTGCACTTAGAGTTTTTGTAACAACATCGTCAAGAACCGTGCCATCTTTTTCCAATATCATTTTTTTGTTTTCATCAAACGCAACAAATTTAGGTGTATATTCTACCAAGCTCAAAGGTTTTTGATCTTGATTTCTAACTTCAAATTCTATGGTATTGTCTATACCTCTTGTAATTTCTACTTGTTTTTTATACACTGATCTATACTCCGAAATATAACCGGTTATATTTGCTTCTAATTGCACTCTATTTTTCAATAAATATATAAAGTTTTTTTGCATCACGGTTTCCTTTTGTATAAGTATTTATGGTATGTTATTAAAGAATATAGAAACAAATTATCCATTTATTAGCGTTGTAGCCTATGGGCAAAACGAATATGTAGGCATCATTGCTAATCAAGATAGTAGTGTAACTAGCATGTATGTCTTTACAAAATTAAAAAGCGATGTTCATAAAAAATTGTTTTTAGAACTTGGAGAAATTTGGTGGTGGGAATCTAATAGAATGATTCCAATTAATATTTTCCTTAAAAAAGAAATAGGATTATTAAATTACAGTTTAGTAACAATGAATACCAAAGATGTTAGAGTAAGTTTAGGACCGTGTGTTAATCTTAACAATATGAATATCAAACGTGTAAAACGTAAAAGTATTCAAGTTATGCGGAAGAAGTAAACTGCTCACATAATAAATTCATATGGACTACAACACTAACCGCATATGCAATGGCATGTGCTTTTTTAAAATAGTAACTACCATCAGTGGGTGCGACCCACACATTTTCTAATATCGTTGGCCAAGTTTCGTTGACAAGATGGCGTTTGGCAGGCCGTATCATCGCTAGTACTGCTGCTAGTTGTTCTATCGATGTTGGTTTGAGTTTTCTTAGTATCTCCCCATGTCCGCTGACGTGAAAGAGCAAGTTGCTGAAATCGTCGTGCTCCAATAGTTGCCATTGTGGTTCCTTGTTCATTAAAAGTTGTAAGTGTTCATTATCAATAATATCATTATAGATACTAACATTCAAGAAGTCAAGTTTAAAGTAGCCTCTATCTTCTGCTGTCTTATAGTCAATAGTAGCCAAGTTATCCACAGGATTGTGTGGACACTCGGTTACATAAACACCAGTGTTGTGTTTTTTACCTGTATCTAATTTTGCCACACGGTGTTGTATCTTATCTAAGATAACACTGCGATCTGCAAAGTCGATATCAATATCAGGCATCTTCTTGTTCTCTTTCTACAGCATATCTATACATTTCTGACTCGGGTATCTTATTCCAGTGTAGTTCGCCTTCTTTAGGTGTAGCACCAGTATACTGCTCTCCTGTTTCTCTGTCAATCAATAACCATTTCATAGGAGCACGAGTTTTAACAACTAGTTCCACAGGTTCCTCAAGTTCATATACTTGTACACCATCTTGTAGTTTTCTAAAGTTAGTCAAGTTTGCCTTCCTCTCTAAGTTTTGCCCGAATCTTTGTAGCACTGATGTTGTGTATCTCTTCTCCTAGATCGTGTTGTGTAAATGTATATCCTACGCCACGACCGTAACTGATATCTACAATATTTGGTACTTGCATAATAACATACTCCACTCCTTCTGTAAAGTTGTGTTCTGCTAGTCCTGCAACTATGTTTTGTCTAACTTGATTCCAACGGAACGGGTTATCATCCTGTGTTGCTGTACGACCTGCACCTGCATCTTCTCCAACAATGCCGCCAACGTCACGTACCATAATACATACTTGTCCTGTTTCGGCAAGTGCTTTTTTAAACAGTGCAGTATGCCCATCATGCCACGGTTGCCAACGTCCTAGCATTTGTGCTGTGGGTTTTTTCCAATCAAACATTATTTCTCTCCATCCAACGTTGTACAACTTTAAGTAGTACTTCATGTGTATCACTAAACCAACCTTTAACGTGATAATCACAATGTGGTGGTTCTACAAACATTTTATTTGTATCTTCAAATCTGCCTTCTTTGATTGTATCCATCCACACAGTAAAGTCGGGGTTAAACTCACTACGTGCTTGTTCTGTAGGACACACAAAGTCAGTAACTGCAACTTTGCCTGCACGTACAACACCGTCCGCTAGATAACGCATACGTGCTGCTTGACGCATACGTCCTTCTGGTGTAAAGTCCCAGTCTGCATAATGACTGCGTATTTCGTCTGCATTAATATGCACACCTCCAATTAAGTCAGCAAAAGGTTTTGCCAACGTGGTTTTGCCACTTCCTGGCAAACCAAATATTAAAATTTTCATAAATTCATTTCCTTGATAATTTGTTTTGCAAATTCTACATCTTTTGGTTGACGTTTAAATCTAAGTGCCCAATGACTTGGATCTAAAACACTTCCTAGCATATTTAGTTGTTCATCATTAAAGCTATTTAAAACTTTTTTACCACTTGCACAATTTAAAACTAACCAAGGAGATATTTTACCATCTTTAATATCCCATGTTATTCTATTTGGTGATGCATAATAAAAATAATGATTATACATACTATTTTTTTCTTTAGCCCATTCTGTCATAGTTTGTATGCTGCGTTCTAGTGCAGTTTCAACTCCTTCTTTGCGAATAAGTTCAATAGCATATTTTTCATACATCTCTTCGCGGCACCAGTGATCAAGTTTTACATTACTGGTTACAACATAGTCTATATATTTGTCTGGATATAAGGGTCGCACATTGTTAACAAAACTACCAAACTTAACAAAAGCATTATAAAACGATGACTTAACAAATTCTTCGTAAGTTTTATCCTTTTTGTGTCCAGCACTTAATTTATAAAATCTTTGGAATGCATAAAATCCTACTTGTGTTGGTTTGTCATCTTTTTGCAGCCAACGTCTTTTTGGCTCACACATGTGCGCTAACAGTGTGCTTTCTTTTACATAGCTTTTATTACAATATTCACAAGTGTATTTAGATGTCAACTTTTTCGTAGCCGTGTTCTCGGGCGAGTTCTTTGATTTCTTTTTTTGTAGATATTCTAGCAAGTGTTTCTACCTCGTCCATTTTCATTTCTGGATATATTTGTGCTAACAATTTTACTGCTTTGCTGCTGTCGTCTTTTTTCTTCTTTAGTCCAATCCAAGGATGAAATTGTTTCTTTCCTGTATTACCTGCAACACAAAGCAATTGCCATTGTAGTTTTACATGATTAGTGCCGCCTAATACATTCCAGTTTTTGTTATAGTATTCATTAACCTTGAATACTGCTAATGCAGTTTTTTCATAGTTGCCTTTTACACTGCTAATATAACGGTTCAAGTTCCATAAGTCAAGTTTAATATCTTTCTTGCCATCTTCTCCAGCAGCATCATACAACTCTTTGAAGCCCATGTCAATGCTTGGAATAAGTTCCTTGAATAAGTCTAATTCTTTGTTTGCCACTTTTCTAAATCCTCTGGCGTGTTAATCTCAATACCGTCAAACTCAACTTCTACTACACCGATCTTGATACCGTTTTGTATCCAACGTAGTTGTTCTAGTTTTTCAATATCTTCTTCTACAAACTTTTTACTAGCATTGTACATAGCCTTTGCTTCTCTGTTGTAGCCATAAACACCCAAATGGTGATCTCCGTATGTGAGACTAGCTCGCAAGAACCAATGTGCTCTACCTCTGCTGTGTATCATTTTAACACTGTTTGGATCATTTCGCAAGTCTAAATCCATTGGTGTGTATGCAGTTGCAACATCACTACGTTCAAGTTCAACTTCTACTGCACGTATAATATCTTCTGTAATATCTGGCATGTCGCCTTGCACATTAATATATCTATCATAATTTAAAACTTCATCTATAACTTGCATACATCGTTCGGTGCCATTATCTGCTTCTTGCGTCATTATACATTTATCTGCACCCATATAGTCATAAATGTCTTGATGATCTGTTAATATATAAGTGTCTAATCCTGTTGCAGCACAACGATTAAAAACGTGTTCTACTAGTGGCACGCCATTTAGTTTGGACATCATTTTGCCCGGAAATCGTGTGCTTGCATATCTAGCAGGTATTAGTATTGCTGTTGTCATTTAAACCCCTTTACAGTTTTATTAATCCAATAGAGTTGACGCACTGTTTCTGCAAAGTCTTCTAAACGTAGCATGTTAGGTCCATCACTTGGAGCATTATCTGGATCTGGATGAACTTCTAAGAAGAAGTTATCAACACCCATGCCAGCGGCAGCATTAGCAAGAGCTGGAACATAAGCCCTATTACCACCACTGCTGTCACCTTGGCCTCCTGGCTTCTGGACTGAGTGTGTGACGTCAAATACCACAGGAACAGAAAAATTGTCACGCATATACTGGATGCCAGTAAAATCAGTGACCAAAGTATTATAACCAAAACTAGTTCCTCTCTCTGTTATCCAAACTTCTTGTGCGTCTTCAGTTTTACTTAGTATTCCTTTAACATCCCAAGGTGCTAAAAATTGTCCTTTTTTAATGTTGACAATAAGGCCGCTGCGACAGGCTGCTTGGATTAAATCAGTTTGACGACATAAGAAAGCAGGAATTTGTAATATATCAATTGTAGTATCTTGACTGTTCCAACTATTGATTGTAACAATTTGCGAAATATCGTGTACATCTGTTAAAGTTTTAATATTGAGACTACTTTTAATTTCTCTAAAATCATACAGTGTGGTTTTTAAGCCAACACCTCGTTTGCCTGACATACTTGTTCTATTTGCTTTATCAAAACTTGCCTTAAAGATATATTCAATATCAAATAAATCACATACACGTTTACACTCTGTTGCAATTTCTAAACTTTGTTCTAGTGTCTCATGCTGACACGGACCTGCTATAATTCTCATTGTTCATCCTTTAACATATAATATGTTGTAAGAGCTTTTTGTAACTGTTTTTGTAATGTTGGGTATTGTTTAGCAAGTTGCATCATATCCTGCCATGCTGTATAACTGAATAGTGTTCCAGTTGCTGCCGAAACACTATCAGGATCGCCACCAATAATCCACCTTGGTATTTTATTATGAGGAGGATCTCTGTATTTGGCGTAGGTTATACCATTGGCACGTTCGTATATCAGTGCTTGTCCTGGTATAAGTTTAGGTTTCTGATCCAACAGTACGTCTCACAATATCGTTATGATTAAACTCTGCCCAGTATAGTTCAAATGCTACACCGTCTTCTAATCCTTCAAACTGATGAATTACACCTGGCTTGACCTGTGTAAAATCACCTGGGCCTAAAATAGTTTCGTCAACTAGATCATAATCCTTTTGCCATACACGAACAAGCATTTTGCCTGACTCTACAAAGAAGCCATTCCATTTAAATCTATGCTCATGTTCACTACACTTGTAGCCACCTTTGAATTCGATACGGTGAAACTCTAATACACCATTAGCGTGGATAAGTTCAGTTTGTCCCCAAATTTTTCCTGCTTTCATTTTGATCTCCTATAACAACTTGCCAAAGTCTATTACTTCACTTTGACGATTAATGTCCTTAACAAAGAACGCACATTTTGGATCATTACTAGTATTAATTGGGACACTTAGCAATTGTCCATTTTTCATTTTTGGAAAATACCATTTTACATCATTGTAAAAATTAACAACTTCTAGTCTTCCAAAATCAGGTTTATAACTAGTTAAAGGGTTAAACAAAAATGCTTCAAATCCTCTTTCATTTAAACTAGTTAATGGTAATACTTCTAAATCACTACCAGCTTGACTACATCCAACTGCAACACACCAATCCAATGGCATTGTTACTTCATACCCGTCTATGTTTAATACAACTGCCGGACTATTAAACGATTCTAAAAATATTAAAGGTACAAAATAAAAGTCAGGATCTTTTGGATCACTGTTGTCTAGTACACTGAATCTCATTGCATCGTCTACTTCGTCAGGCAAAGCGTTTAATTCAAATGTTTTGTTTTCTAGCGTAAGTATATTCATTAATTCCAATCCACTTTTTCTATTGTGAATGGGTACTGCGCCTCTTTGTAAAACTTTTTACGTTGAGTAAGGTGCCGCTTCGCAAACTTACAAGTGCTTGTAAGATCCCATATTTGCACGAAGTCTTTGTCCTTTGCCTTTCTTACGCCTCTACCTATAGATTGAATAACTCTAACAAAACTTTTTCCTGGTTCAATAAGAACAAGGTTAAAAATACGAGGAATATTAATACCAACGGCAGCGACACCATAAGTGGCAATAACCACTTGATTATCTGCCGTGTTGATTTCGTCATACGCATCTTTTCTATCCTTTAGTTTAACATCACCTTTAACAAAGGTCGATCCTGGAATAAGTTCTTGTAGCATTTCGCCTGCACTAATCCTATCTACAAGTATTAGAGTGTTGCCTGATTCTTTTACACTGTTTAATAATTTGCCTATATATTCAATTCTTTTTGTATTTGTTGTTAAGTATTTTAATTCTTCTTGATAATTTGTATGTGCTACTGTATCAATTAGTTGTACAATGTTTACGTGACACTGTGATAGCACACCTTTGTCTTGTAATTCTTTTGCTGTAATCTCGCCAATCACTGGACCTAAACTTGCGTGTATACTTTCAAACTCAAACTTTTCTTTTGGTACTGTGCCTGTAAGTCCCCAACGAATAGGAGCATTGCGCAAGTTGCGTGTAAGCAAGTTCTTTAGTACTTCTGCTTTTGCTTGGTGTACCTCATCGACAATAACAGTACTTACACCTTCCAAGAACTCTGCAAGAGATAATACTGCTTCACCGTCTTTGTGACGTTTATCTAAGATATTCAAACTTTGCCAAGTACAAATAGTATGTGTTTTGTTTAGCATCTTTCTATCGCCAAAATATACACCTACATCTAGTCCGCAGTTTATATAATCTTCTTCAGTTTGTTCAACTAGACTTTTGTTAGGAACAATAACTAAACTGCGTCCATATTTTTCACTCATGTGTGATAGTGTCGCTGTTGTAATAGTTTTACCGGCACCTGTAGCAATCTGCTGTAGGCTTTGCGGATTATTTGCAAAGTTATTGATTGCTTCAACTTGATAGTCACGCAGAATAATTTCTTCACCTTCAGCAGGATGTCCTTCTGGCCAGCATACACCTTGATCGGCCCAGTAACGTTCAGTTACTTGATCAAAACTTAAATCAATAGGATGACGTCTATCTTCAATGTCAACTATTTGAACATTGTTTTTTTGTAGTACTTCAGTAACCACATCCAAATGATTAACATAGCCAGTGCCGCCAATACCAAAAAAAGCAACTTTGCCGTCCCACCTGCCAAGTTTATACTGCGGCATATATCGTGCATATGGCACATCGAACTTGAGAGCATTCGATAGCTTTCGCCGTACATCTACATCCAGTCCTTCTAGTTTGATGTTTACTTCATCTTCAATAATAAGTTTGCATGATGCCATACTATATTAAAATCCTTTTACATAATACCTATGATAACTACTTGCCCAATTCATATCATCTAATGATAAAATTAAATCGCAATAATGATTTATATAGATGTCAACAAACTGTTGATTTTTAGAATTATTTTTACTATAACATGTTATAGGTCTAAAACTGCTGTTTAACAATATCTTAGGTAATTTTGTCTTATTAATATACACTACTTTTGTGTTATTGTCAACCCAATTGTTAAGTTGGTTATTTTTAATGAAATTATTAAATTGACGTTCTTCGCCATTGTTTGACAATCTAAACAAAACACTTTGTTTTTCATCTGGTACAATGTATTTGACACTATTGTAAAAATTAGTTAGTTCTTCATAGGCATTAGATTCTTCTATTAAAACAAGCAATGGAAATCTATCTAATTCTTGTATTACTTCTATAATGTTATTTAAATTGTATTTAGACGGCGATACATTATAATAAGAATCATTTCTATCTATAATACTATCTAATAAACTGTTATTAGTAAATGGTTTGGTAATATCTACTATTCCAAGTCTACGTTGCCTATCATACTGTTGAACATCAGTAAGATAATCATTTTTTGGAATAGGTAAACTACTAATAATTTCTTTTTCTTGTTGCTTTATATTATCTATAATCTTTTTGTATTCTTTTACATTATCGCACAAATCAAAGTGAGAAAAATAAGTCAATACAACATCTAAGTTATAACCATTTAGTTTATAATAATGCTCATGCGTACCTTTTTTATGATAATAATTTTTTGATGATATTTTAAGATTTATATTATCAATTTTAACAATATCTTTTTTACTAAACGGAAATCTTACTTTGAACCATTTTCTATTTTCGTCTATTCCTTTTAATGGAATCTCGTCATCGTCTTTGCAAACCCTTACATATTTACTACGATCAATTTCACGCAATGGTATTTGTGTAGGTAAATTTTCTACAGGCATATATTCTTTTATTTTCTTAAGGACCAAAGAATATTGTCTATCTGTAAGTCCTATACCCCTAGCAGTTTGCTTGTAGATACTAAAGTATATTGCATCAGAAGATTGCAACGAACTCAGGTAGTTACTACATAGATGTTCTAGATACTCTTCAATGTAAGTCATAGTTTACTATAACACTTTATAGTTTAGGTGTCAATCTTTTCAATGGCAAGCCTGCGGCTATTTCTTCGACAGTGTATTCTGTCCAAGCATAATCATTGAGCCACTGTGTTCTATCTGGTGTTTGTGTATATTCTATCAAGTTTAGATCATGTCCTGCTACATCATAAGCAAGACTACTAGGACCAACAATAGCAGGAACCCCGTTGATGACACTATGAATCCCAGGATTGCTACTCCAACTAATAGTGCAATATATATCGTCAAAAGCCATATCAAAATCGTCATAGGTACCTTCTATATGTCTTGGTTCTTGTCTTTCTACATAACGTAAACCACGTTCGATTTGATCTAATCTACAACGTGGATGCGGCCTAAATATAATAGGTCTATCAGTGTGTTTGCGAATTGTGTCATATGTATTTAAGAACCAATTGCTCATACGTGGCATATCACGCCATTGCAAACTTTTATCATGCTGTCCGCATATTAATATGTACTTGCCGTCCTTACGCCAAGGCTTTAAATTTATTTTGAGCGAAATAGCACGATCACTGCTATTCCCATCATTACCAAAGAAACCGTCACGATTAATACCATTTAGTCCTACCTTCCAAGTTGTGCCACGCTGTATGCCACCAACTTCTAATACTATTACTTTTTTACCTGTACGTGTATAATAATCCCATATAGGCTTGTTGCCTGTCATGCGTCCATTAAACAACACACTCCATATTACAGCAACATCACTGTGCATACTGTCTTCTTCTACAGTATGTCCTGCTGTTCGTAAACTGTGTTCAAACGCTTCAAACACAGGCTTGCTGTTCATTGCACCATATTGTTTAAATAAACTGAATCTCATGTGTAAATACCTATAACGTATTTAACAAGGAAGATATTTTGACTAAAATTTCTGTAGTATCAACTTTTCATAAACCTGTATTAGACTTATACGGACAACGTTTTGTAGACAGCTTTAGTAAGCATGTTGATAAAAATATCAAATTGTATTTGTATGCAGAAGATTGCACACCTGTAGTAAATGATGAACGTATCGTTGTGCTTGACCAAAAAGCAGAACTTCCAAAATTAGTTGCATTCAAAGAACGTTGGAAAAATGATCCTAAAGCAAATGGCATTCCTCCAGATCATATAAAAGCGAGACGTCCTAAAGATTGGCATAAAGATTTTAAATGGAATGCTATAAGATTTGCAAACAAAGTATATGCTGTATTTGATGCAGCAAAACGATGCGATACAGATTGGATTGTTTGGTTAGATGCAGACACATATGTTCATAGCCCTATTACAAATAAAGAATTTGAAAAATTTGCACCAGATAACGCATGGATGAGTTATCTAGGTAGAGGCAAGAAATGGCCCGAGTGTGGCTTTTATGGTATAAATTTAAAAACCAAAGCAGGTAAAAATTTCTTGCACGAATTTGAATATGTGTATGAAAATGCAGACGATGGAATATTTCAAATGGAAGAATGGCACGACAGTTATGTATTTGAAGAAGTACGTAAAGTAATACAAAACAAATGGCCAAGAGAAAAGTTTTACAATATCAGTGCAGGATTAGTCAACGGAGAAGGGCATCCATTTATCAACAGCGATTTAGGCAAGTATTTTGATCATTTAAAAGGTGATAGAAAAGAACTAGGTAAAAGCACAAAACCTAGAGATTTAATAGTCAATCGTAAAGAAGCTTATTGGACATAATTACGCATGTGAGCCCATGCTTTGCCATTTTGTAATTCTTCAAAATTCCAATGGAACATACTGATGCGTTGTAGCCAACGTTCTCTATCAAATTGTTTTGGATTTTCTATATCTTTAAATCCGACATGACTAACTTCTGCACACTGACTTCTGTGAGCATCTGTTATAAATGCAGGATATCCTTTTATCAAAGGGCCTACAATACTGCTGCTATTGTGATTGACAACAGCCCAGCACTTATGTAAATCTTCCTCTAATGGTTTACCAAATGGACTAACTTTTACATTTGGTAATCGTTGTATTCTACTATACCTATGATAAAGATATGTTTCGGCTTTTTTGTCTCCAGGATGACCTCTAACAATTATAGGTCTATCACTATATTCTCTAATTTTTTTAATTGTATGGATCACCCAATCAACTACATCAATACCGTCCATACTCCAACCACCATTACGCTGACAACACAATAGAATATATTTGCCTTTGGCTGGTTTTTGTTCTAACATAATACTTAAATCAGAAGAAATTTGCTGCCAACGTCTTGGATCAATTTTATCATCAAAGTATATTCCTGTATTTGGAAATACACCATTAAAACTATAACGTAAATAATGATGAGGCTTGTTGGATTTATTTGCATACAAAAACAAATTACTATCAGCAGTGCATACAAATTTTCCACTTTGTATTTGATGTTTTATGATATTTTCTCTTAGTTGTAAATGGGCACCGGTTTTTCCTTTGTGATGTGTCCATCCTTGGATCACTGCAACATCACAATCTACTAAATTACTGTCGGGTTGTAGTATACCTTGATCGCCACGTGCATTTACACCTTTAATAAAGTTGTGTAAAATATCTACTTTTTCTTGACTATTGTTTTTTGAAGGTATAACATTTAAATAACTTATTACTCTCATACGCTCTCGTTAACTATATTCCAAGCATATCCACTGCGCATTTCGCCTTCTGTAAATTGGCAATAACTAAGATGAGCAGCAAATTTTATAACCAATTCTTTTTCAGGAATAGTCAATGTTTCTATTTCAGATAATTCGCTGTTACAAATAGTTGCTGCTGCGTTTGGTCCTAATGCTATTGCAGGTTTGCCATAAAGTATTGCTTCTACTGCTGCAATACTGTTATATGTTACCATACAATAAACATCATCAGCTAATGCTTGCTCCATTGTATTAATTGTTACTCTGTCTGCTCTATCTGGTTTCAATCTTATTTCGATAGGTCTATCTGTATATTCTCTTAGTTCTTTAACAACATTTTGAGTCCAAGTTTTTGGATCAGGTTGCCCAAATAATCTCATAACCTTTTCACTAGGAGGACAAATTAATATCTTACTACCAGGAGTAAACTTTCTATAACTATAACCTAACCTTGAAAGTCTATCTTTAGGACGTTCGATCAATGCTTGTTGATTTTGTAAATTATTTCTAGTTACTCTATGATACATTTTCTTTGTAGTACCAACCGGTTGTATATATCCGGTATCAATTGCATAAAATGGTCTATTATTATTGATACAGTGTTGTATTGCTTTTCTACTATTGCCACCTAATCCTCTTATTATTAATGGAGTATCGGTTTGTTCTTCTTTTTCCCAATTGCTAATATAACCATTAGATCCTGTAGCAAATGCTTCAAGATATGTATCGTACTGATGGCCTTTTGATCGGTAATTTATACCTCCATCGCTTTCTATTGTTGCAACTTTATTTCCCATTGTTTTGTCCGACTGCTCCCAAATTTTTAAAAAATCTTCTTTTGAACCGTATATTATACCTTGAGGATCTACACTAGTTTTTAAAAAATGTTTAATTAAATTTTTTTTTTGATCTGGTAAGGCAACATCATCTATATTTACATCTCGATTTCTCCACGAATCCATTTTATTGTGCATGTGGGAAATTTGCTTTTTATAATATTGTCTTTCCATTTTATAATATTCGTTTGCATATTCGCAATCTTCATATTCGGGAAACCATGGACCGCCTTCTGTGTAATGCAGTGCTTTAGGTTTACCATCTTCTGGTTCTTTATACCAACCAACAAGCCAATTCCATTCATGGCTTATTTCTCCTACCCATTTATCAGGTATCCAAGTTAACCTATGGAAATATGCTCCATCATTGTTTGCATTATTTACAACGTGTTTGGTTAATTTTTGATTAGCAGGATGTTCACAATTAAATAACATCATACTACTCCAATTTTTTCTTGGGTAAATATGCTGTATTTTTCCATCCATTTTTGTAGTTTCTTTTGGATTGTATTCGTGCTGCGCACACATAACTGCATATTTAGGTGCTGCTTGATCGAATATTTTTTTAACATCATCTAAGAAAACAAAATCACAATCAATAAACAAAGCCCATCCTTTAAACTCTGCAAGTTCAGGAATTAAAAATCTTGTAAATGTAAATTCTGTACTAGCTAATTTATCAACCGGCCTGGTATAATATCCGTCTCTTCTTAAAAGTTTTTGTTTCAACGGAATAATTTCAACAGGAACACTTGCATGATGTTCTATACTTTCTTTACATACTTGGAAAGCAATATCTTCTCTACTATCCCAGCCTACAAATATCTTTAATGGTTCCATTAATCTCTTCTCTCTATATCTTCTTCAGTAAGTTCTTTACCCATCCAAACTTCAATTACTTTGGCTGCTTTGTTATCTAAGTTGACTGCTTTGTGCCACCAGCCGATTGGTATATCAATACTATCTCCTGGTACTAATAAAGTACTAGATTTTCTACCCTGTTTATCTTCAAGGAACATATTTATTACACCATCAACAACATGCCAATGTTCGCTACGTTTAAAGTGTCTTTGATCGCTAAGTGATTTACCTTCATAAAATGTTAGTTCTTTTACTTGCCATTCGCCGTTGCGATCTAATATTTTATATTCTCCCCAAGCACGTTTAGTTACCGGTTTGTCCCAGTTTTTTAATATCCAACTACTTGAGTTTTTCTTGTCTTCGCCACCTACACCAAATACAAATTCTACATCTGGATGATCTCCGTATGTCAATTGTTCTTTAACATTTCCATCTATCCTATCTCCACCATTAGCTACAACAATTTTTCCGCTTGTAGTTTGTAAAAGATAACCTATTGCGAGATCTGCACTATCATTACTGTCATTAAATGCAATAACTTTATCTACACAATTTATTTCTTTTATAATTGCAGCACGTTCTTCAAAGG
>Ga0255784_10001612_pt1 | contig 18054 bp, 8 predicted proteins | sample 101ome_14_FD_179982 | JGI IMG/M metagenome (GOLD analysis project Ga0255784, IMG submission 179982) | Coastal salt marsh microbial communities from the Groves Creek Marsh, Skidaway Island, Georgia - 101403AT metaG (version 2) | ecosystem: Environmental > Aquatic > Marine > Intertidal zone > Salt...
TCTGCTCGTTCGTCATGATATCGCTCTTCGCGTCTGTTTTCAATTCCATCTTAATCTTCCACTCCCCGGACGTCGCCAAAGCCTTCGCGCCTCCCCTCGTCGTCGTCGTCGTCGTCGTCGTCGTCGTCGTCGTCGTCGTCGCGCGAGACGCGTTCGCCTCCCCCTCCTCCCCCTCCTCCTCCACCATCGTGCGCATCCACGCATCGAGCACGCGCCCCAAAAATCCACCGTGTCCATCCTCCGCTCGCACGCGCGAACTCGTCGATTTCCCACTCTTCGTTCGATGCAACACGTCCACGAGCGTCGACGTCGACGCCGCCTCGTCAACCTTGACGATCCCGATGAATGTCCTCGCATCGATCGCGCGCACACGCTCGCTCATCGGCGCCCACACGCGCGTCTCCTCGAGCGACGGTCGACGTATCGTCACCCTACCTCCGGAATCGTCCGAATCCTCGTCCACATCCGTCGTCGACGTCGCCTCCGCCTCGTCGTCGTCGTCGTCGTCGTCGCCGAGCACCTCGCGCCAAAACGTCCCGAACACCTCCTCCATTCGCCCCGTCGCCTCGGATCCGCGACGACCGACGTCGACGATCGGAAAGACGATCGGTCCACCGGTCGCGTCGCGATCGCGTTCGAACGCGCGCGCGCGACCGTCGGCGCCCAATGTGGGCCGGAGGACATCAATCATCATCGGTCGGTCGGTGGATGCGCGACGGGGGTGGCTACATCTTACGCCGAAGTAACTTTTTAGCGCTCGCGTACATCGTATTTTATATCTATCAAAGAGTATCCACATATATAAAAATACATTTTAATACAAGTGCATAGTAAACTCTCTATTCAAGGCATCAGTATCCCTCTGAAGTTGAAAAAAACGCTCACCGGAGCGTTTTCGTGTGTGTGTCCACGAATGGCGCGATGGATCGATTGATTGTTACGCGGGCGCGCGCGACGCGACGCGCGGGGCGGTGGTGCGCCTCGACGCGCCTCGACGGGACGCGTGTGTGGTTTCGTCGCGTCGGCGCGGCGGTGCGAGGGAGCGATGCGCGCGCGATCGGTGTCGGGGACGGCGAGACGCGTCTCGGGAACGCGAGAAACGGCCGAGACGACGGCGACGACGACGACGAGCGCGAGCGCGGAGTCGGGGCGAGGGATGGACCGGAAACGATCGATGTCGTTCGAGACGGCGATGCGGGCGGCGGTGCGGTCGATGGAAGGGGCGACGACGCGGACGCGAGGAGGCGCGGGGTGGGACGTCGCGTGCGCGTGGGCGTTGGCGACGTGCGGCGAGTTCGGACGCGCGTTGGGCGCGAGATCGGCGACGGCGCGCGGTGTGACGGCGTGTGCGCTGACGATCGGGTGGATGCATCTCGCGCTCGGGTGGGGGAGGTACGAATCGCACGCGCACGCGGTGGTGGACGCGTGCGGGGCGCTGGCGGCGACGGCGGAGGCGGCGAGCGGCGGGCGAACGGACGCGTGGACGGTGACGCGCGGGGTGATTCGGTTAGCGTTGCTCACGCGCGCGTGCGCGGCGAGCGCGCTATGGGTGAATTTCGGCGACGCGTGGTGCTCGTCGCCGTCGGATTCGGAGAGCGGACGGCGAACGACGGGGGCGCGGGGCGTGTTTCATCGGCTCGAGCACGTGGGCGCGGTAAACGTCGCCGTGTGCGTGAGTCTCGCCGTCGTCGCCCTCGGACCGACCACCGACGCGCATCGTCTGCTCAGTTCTTCGAGTATTCTCACGCGCGTGTTCGACGATAAAGTGTTGCGTGTCGTTCGACGCGTGGAACAGGCGCTCGTCGCCGCCGTCACCACCGCGCTCTTCAACACGCTCTTCAACGCAACGCGTCGACAGTTGCTCGGTCGACCTCTGCAAGGGATCATCGAGACGCTGGAGTATCACGCCAAACAAGTGCTCACGGATTTGGACTTCAACTCGGGCGAGATGCGATCGCTCGACATCAGCGTGTTGGGATACGTTCTGGATAAGATGAGTCACATCGTCAAGCGAAACGATTCCGACAACGGAAGTCCGGCGTTGATCGAAGCCATCCTCGAAGACCACGAAGACGTGGACGGAAGCACTCGAGAGTGGTTGGTGAGTTACGAGGTGAACAGGGTGAACGTCGGGAAATCGTCGTCGTCGACGTCAAAGTCTCGAATCAACGCGTTCAAGTCTGTGGTGTCGTCCTTCGCGCGGGCGTCGGACGCCGTCGCGTCGCATCCGAGCGTCAACATCGACGCCCTCAACTCTTGGACGTTTGACGTGTTCGATGTGGATAAAAAAGATCACGTCTCACACATCACGCGCATGTTTCAAGAGCTCGATCTCTTCCAATTGGTGGATCCATTCAAATTGAGACGATTCATTTCCGAGGTTGAAAACTCGTACCGGGAAAATCCATACCATTGTTTCAAACACGCCTTGGACGTCGCGCACACGACTTATTTATACATTCTCGCCGTGAAAGACGAAGTGAACATGACGCCGATAGAGATGTTTTCTCTGCTCGTCGCCGCTCTGGTGCACGACATGGATCACCCGGGATTGACCAACGCGTACCTCATCGCCACGCGAGACAACATCGCGTTGACGTACAACGACGAGAGCGTGTTGGAAAATCATCATGTATCGCGCTTCTTTTCGTTGTGTCAAAATAACGAGGACGCTGACATTTTATCCGCCTTCGACGAGGCTGAGTACCAGGAAGTTCGGCGCACCATCATCAAGTGTGTCCTGCACACCGACATGGCGCATCACTTTAAGCTCGTCTCCAGGCTGGACGAAATCGTCACTCTCTGGAAAAAGAATGACATCATCAACGGCACGCCCATCGGTTCACCCATCGGATCACCGATCAAAACTCCATGCATCAACAAGTCGAACCGCCACGGAAGCGTCGCTATACCGGCGAGCGAGGCGTTCAAGACGGATGAAGAGAGACAGTTCATGCTCAACGTGCTGCTGCACTGCGCCGACATCTCAAACGTGGTCAAGCCGAACGAACTTTGCGTCAAGTGGGCGTCGAGGGTGCTCGAGGAGTTCTTCAATCAAGGCGATCGCGAGCGCGCGCGCGGTCTTCCGATCAGCCCGATGATGGATCGAGAGACCACATCGGTGGGACTTTCGCAAATCAACTTCATCGAGTTCGTCATCGCGCCCCTCTTCGTGCACTTCGCCACCATCTTTCCATCCATGGACGACCAACTCCGTCGACTCGTCGACAATCGTCGCCACTACCAACGCGTGTACGAGGACGAACTCAGAGCGTCGACCGAATCCGACGGCGTCGATCGCTCCGTCGAGAGGGACAACCTCCGCGCGCGTTTCCGCACCCTTGCTGAGAAGCACGCCCTCCACCGTTTCCTCATCGTCCGCGAGGGCGACGACGACGATGATCTCATTCGAGCCGTCTTCGCGCGCGATCACCCGCGCTCACCGCCGCGCTCGCACGCCAAGAGACGCGTCGATTTCTAATCCAACCTCCAAAAAAGTCGCTTCATATCACCACGACCACGTCAACGACGTCGCGCGCGAGGTAACAACGTCCCCGAGACGACCTCGACCGGCGCGCACCGTCGCCTCGAAAACGCACGCGCGCGTTGTTTCGCCGTTTTCCACCCATTCGTCCGGTCGTCTCGCCGAGACACCGCGAGACGACGCGCGTCTCGTCGTCGGTCGTCGCTTCGAGGCGCGCGCGATCGATCGAACGATCGATCGTCGTCGACATGCGCGCGCGCGAGAGACCGCCGCCGACGCCAACGCCGCCGCCGACGATGCTCGCCTCGCGCGCGTCCGCGTCCGCGTCCGCGTCCGCGACGCCGACGACGACGCGCGCGAGAGACGACGCGTCGACACGGCCGAGGCTGCGACCGCGCGCGCGTTCGGTCAGCGTCCCCGACGCGCGTCGTCGATCCCGCGTCGCCGACGTCGCGCCGCCGACGACCGATCGACGACGACCGAAACGCGCGCGCGTCTCCGTCGTCAAGGACTCGTCGACGATGACGCCGACGACGCCGACGACGATGACGACGACGACGACGATGACGATGGAATCGCGTCTGGGGAACGAGACGGCGGCGGCGGCGACTCGACGCGCGACGCGTTCGAGGACGACTCGCGAACGCGCGACGACGACGACGACGACGACGACGACGGTGATGGCGATGACGACGACGGTGATGGCGATGACGCCGACGCCGAGAACGCGACGGGCGGCGCGAGAGATGAAACGACGACGAGAGAACGAGGAGAGGAGCGCGCTGCTCGGGACGCTTCCGGAGGACGCGCTGCGGCGCGTGTGCGAATTTCTGTCGGCGAGGGAATTAGCGACGCTCGAGCGCGTGAGTTCGTACTTTTATAGGTCGCCGCGAAGGAACGATCGTGGGCTGGGGATGTGCGAGACGGTGGCGCGAGGACGGGTGCGTCGGGAGTGCGTGGAGGACATGCCAAAGTTTTACGGGTACGCGCGCGCGAGGCGAGCGGTCAAAACGGTTCGACGGGCGACGACTGACGACGCGCGAGACTGACGACGAGACGCGACGCGCGCGACGACGATAGGCAAATCTCGTGGAAAGAGCGACTGGATATATTGGAGCGACGAGGAAGACCGTTGGATCCGAAAGAGGTCGTTCCGGGGATGTGGGTGCGGGTCAAGTCGGACGCGATGAAGGTCAAAAACATGTGCACGGGGAAGGACGCGCCGCGGTACGGGTACCCGGTCGGGTGGGAACTGGGCATGGAGGAGGCGTGTGGGAAGTGTTTTCGCGTGTGCGTCGTGAGTCGCGATTACAGAACGACGCCCGTGGTCGGTCTGTCCGTGCCGAACGGACTCGTGGCCATCTCGCGCGGCGCGCATCCAATTTACGGGTGGTACTTTCCTTTTGAATCGCTCGCTCCACTCTGAATGCATGAAACACGTTCACTCGCGTGTAATATAAACAATTGCTATGCGCTAAAAGATTATCAAATCGTTTCGCCCGTCGCCTTCTCTTGTCGAGTCTTGAGTTCGACGACGAGTCTCCAATCATCCTTTGTCAACTCTTCTCGGAACGACTCCTTCATCATGTCGATGGACTGACGCGTCATTCTCGCGACGAGTTGATCCTTGTGATCAAAGTGACGGCCGTAGAGTCGCGATGATTCGGAGGGCGTCCCGGGTTCAATCTTCATCGCCACCGACATGCCCGACGTCGCCTTGGTGACTTCCTTGTGATTGTGTTCCATTGACGCAATCTTACCGATGTCGATGTATCCTTGCGACGGAATGCAAATTTGCGTCCCCACGCGAGCGACTCCCTTCACAATGTCCACGCCGACGACGATCGGGTCACGCTTGTTGAAGATGCAGTTGGGCATAATCTGCAAGACGCACGGGAAGTTGACAAACTTGGACGCCGCTTCTCGCTTGTCCGCACGGACTTTTTCCATGTACGCCGTGAATTGGTCAAACAAGTGGTAGATGATGTCGGCGGTGAAGATGCGAACGTTGAGCTCTTCACCCATGGCGACGGCTTCCTTGGTCACGGGGACATCAAAGGCCAAAATCGTGGCAAACTCTGGCTTCTTGCGCTCGTGCATGACGCTCGCACCCATGACGTCACGCTTGTTCACGGGACCGATGGCGATGCCGGCGACGGGAATCTTCACCGCGTCAGACTTTAAGAACTCCAACAACGCCTCCAACGAACCGAGCGTAGACGCTTGGACGTACACGCCCTCACCACTCTTGTCGACGCGAGCGAGCACACCCTTCATATCGCTGAGCACTTCTTCGCGAAGTTCCTCTTCGTCATCCTCCTGTTCGAGAACCAAGAGGGAGGTACCGGCGACAGCCTTCTCCAATCCCGGCGCGACGATTTTGATACCCTGAGCGCCTTCAATCTCCTTGTGATGAATGTAACTACCCTTCACGCGCATCTCCCGCATGGGCTGAGGCGTCAACAACGCGCGGATTTGTGTCGTAATCGCACCCTCTAGACCGGCCACGACGATGGTTTGTCCCTCCTTGAGTTTACCATTGATCAAGATGACGTCGACGCTCGTACCGAGACCTTCAATCATCTTCACCTCGAGCACGGTACACTGCACGGCGGGGACGTACTGGATGCGTTCGTTCATTCGCTTCTGGCACAAGTCCACGAGCGTCTGCAAAATGTCCGGCATACCCTCGCCGGTGATGGCAGAGGTGGGGATGATGTTGATGAAGGTGCGCGGATCCGGGTTCTCCCAGTACTTGGCGACGTTCAAGCCTTGCTCGGCGAATTCGATGACGATCTTATCGTATCGATCTCTGAATTCGCGTTGCGCGTGGTCCTTTTGCATGGACAACGTTTCTTGAGTCGGGAAGTTGGTATTCGCCTGCCAGTCGTACATGCGATCGATCTTGTTCAACGCGATGACGAATGGCGTCTTGCGCGATCGAAGCATGTTCAAAGACTCAATAGTCTGAGGTTCCAAGCCGTGCATGATATCGACGACGAGAATGGCAAGATCGCAGAGCGAAGAGCCTCTCGATCGCAGGTTGGTGAAAGATTCGTGACCCGGAGTATCGATGACGAGCAAACCGGGAACTTGCAGGTCCCAATCGCCCTTGTTGAGTTGGGCGGTGCGCTCGATGAGAGACTCCTTGGGAATGAACGTGGCGCCGATTTGCTGCGTGATACCGCCGGCTTCGCCGTCTTGGACGTTGGTTCGTCTGATGTTATCCAAGATCTTCGTCTTACCGGTGTCGACGTGACCCATGATACAGATGATCGGGCAACGGAGCTTGTCCGGACTGCGTCGCGCCTTGGCGGCGGCAAATCGAGCCAATCGGGCTTCTCTCGCCGCAGCCATGCGCTCTTCGTGCTCGCGTTGACGAACATCGTCGCTGTCCTCGCTGTAATCCGAGCTATCGGAGTAATCGGAACTGTCGCTATCGCTATCGGAATCGGAATCTTCGTCAGAGTCGTCTTCGGAGTCGTCTTCGGAGTCGGATTCTTCCTCAGAGCTAGACTCTTCCGCAGCAGCCTTGGCCGCGGCAGCCTTCGCTTTCGCCTCCTTGGCCCACGGTTTGTCAGCCGCGAGTTTCGCCTTGGCTGCTTTTTCCGCTTCAAACTTGGCGGCAGCTTCGGCAGCCTTCTTCTCTTGCTCGTGTCTCTTCTTCTCCGCGGCTTCCTTCTCGGCAGCCTCCTTGGCCAGGCGTTCCTCTTCCTCCTTTTGACCGGGAAGAACGATGTCCTTTTCTTCCCAGTCTTCGGCTTCCCAATCGTCCGCGGCATCGTTGCTTTCCTCACCCTTGGCCGCTTCGGCGGCGAGTCGAGCCTCCTCTTCAGCCTTGGCTTTAGCTTCCGCCGCCGCGCGTTCCTCGGCTTGCTTCTTACGACGCTCTTCGAGTTCCTTCTTCTTCTTACGATCATCGTACACGGGACGCTTCGGCTTGACGACCTCGTCGAGTTTGTCTTCGTCGATGCCAGCCTTGGCCAGCATTTGCTGACGCATGGCGGCGAGACGAGCCTGTTCAGCCTTTTGCTTGGCGCTGAGAAGCTTGCCTTCGGCGCGAAGACGCTCCTTCTTTTCGCGTTCCTTTTGCTTCTTTGCTTCGCGTTTCGCCTCTTCTTCCGCCTCTCTCTCCGCCTCGAGGCGTTCAGCTTCTTCGCGGGCGAGTCGAGCTTCCTCTTCAGCCTTCGCTTTGGCTTCTTCGAGTTCCTTACGCTTTTGCATCTCGGCTTGAAGCGCGGCAATTCGAGCGTTCGGCGCGCCCGCCTTGCCCGCCTTTTCGCTCTTCTTTTCAGCCTCAGCCTTAGCCTTAGCCTTGGCTTCCTTTTCCTTTTGCTTCTTCTTGAGCTTCTTCTTTTGTGAGGCGCTGAGTTCTTTCCCTTCTTCTCCGTCCTCATCCGCACCGTCCGCACCGTCCGCGTCTTCGGTCGAGGGCGCGGCGTCGCCCGCCTCCGCGGCGGCGGCTTCGGCGGCTTCGCGCTCCGCCTTTAATCGACGCTTGCGCGCCTGCTTACTCTCACCCGCCGGTTCCTCGGGCTTGGCCTCAACCTTGATGTCGAGCTCGGCGAGAAGAGCGTCGATGTCCTCCTCCTCCTCGGCGGCTTGCTTGCCCTTCTTCTTCTTCTTTTTATCCTTCTTGGAGCTCGCGGGTTCGGGCGCGGGTTCGGGTTCGGGTTCGGGCGCGGGCTCGGGTTCGGGAGCTGGCGCTTCGCTCATCGATCCCGGCTCGTCCTTGGGCACGTCGTCACCGATGGAGAACGCGCTGGCGTCGAGTTCGTACACGCCCTCGGCGGTCTCGGCCCAACCCATCTCCACGGCGCTAAGAATCATCCCCTCGCTCATGACGCCTCGCAGCGGAGTCTTCTCGATGACTTGACCCGTGGCGGGAATCTTTACGCCGACGCGCGCGAAAATCACCATCAAACCTTTTCTGGCGTTCGCACCCCCGCACACGCATCGCTTCGGTTCATCATCTCCGAAATCAACGGTGCACACCTGCAAACGATCCGCCATCGGGTGCTTGTTGCACTCGACAATCTTCCCGACGACGAGCTCTGGATCGGCGACAAACTTTTTCTTCTTCTTCTTTTTCAAATCAATCGTCACCGCCGCCTCCTCTTCGGCATCCATGAGATCGGCGAAACTGCCTTTTTTCTTTTTCTTCTTCTCCTTCTTCTCCGGCACGGACACGGACTCCGACGCCTCGTCCTCGTCCTCGCCCTCGTCGTCGTCGTCGTCCATCATCAACGCCGCGAATCCACCCTTCTTCTTTTTCTCCTTCTTCTTAGGCTTGACGTCCATCTCCAACTCCTCCTCCTCGTCGTCGTCTCCACCGCGCATCAACGGATCATCGACGTCATCGTCATCATCATCCATCATCAACGCCGCGAATCCACCCTTTTTGGATTTTTTATCCTTCTTCTTCGACTTCGTCGGCGCCGGTCGATCCTCGACGTCGTCCTCGTCCTCGTCCGCCGCCGCCGCCGCCAAGGGATCGATGACATCATCATCATCATCATCCATCATCAACGCCGCGAAACCACCCGCCTTACTCTTCTTCTTCTCCTTCTTTTTCGGTTTCACCACCGGCGCCTCCACGACCGCCGCCGCCTCCTCCTCGTCGTCGTCGTCCGCCTTCGCCCTCGCCGCGGCTTTCAGAGGGTCGAGGTCATCGTCCGAATCGTCTCCCCCTCGTCCACCCTTCCCCCCGCCCTTATTCTTCCCCTTGTTCGCCTTGCGCAATTTCTTCATCTCCGTCTTGGACACCGCGCGCCCCCCCTCACCGCTTTCGACGTCGGCGTCCCCATCCGTCGCGCGTGCCGCCGCCGAGGGATCGCGCGCGTCCTCGTCGTCGCTCGAATCGTCATCCCCGCGCGTCCCTCGCTTCCCTCTCTTCCCTTTCGCCATGACGACGGACGCGACGGAGGACGCGACGAGGACGCCGACGATGCGCGCGGGGGTGACGCTCGGCGCGCGTCGTCGTCGTCGTCGTCGTCGTCGGACTCTCGCGTTCGGACGAGACGAGACGATGGATGGATGGGGACGACGTTTTGAACTGAACGTACGCGTGTCACTGTTTATACATACGGGAACACCGTATGACGAGTCGTGACCCGTCACGATCATAGGGTCCACCGGCGCGATGCGCTGTCGGATTCGGATTCGTCAACGGTTCGGGGCGCGCGCGCGATGATGAGACGACGACGCGAGGAGGGGACGATTCGAGCGACGACGGAGGAGGATGTCGTCGTCGTCGAGCGGGTTCGTCGAACCCGTGGTGGAGGCCGCGAGGGCGGACGGGGACGATGACGTCGACGATGACGACGGTGGGGGTGACTGGGCGGTCGATTCGACGACGAGGGCGCGCGTCGATGGTGGCGTGGACGACGCGGTGACGACGACGACGACGACGACGACGACGACGGGTGCGTCGTCTCGACGATCTCGACGGGACGCGCGCGGGGTGGCGAGAGACGGTGCGGTGACGGCGCTCGTCGTCGTCGGCGTCGTCCTCCTCGCGCGCAAGGCGTGGGCGTGGGCGCGAGGCGACGACGACGAGCGCGGGCATCCCGGTCCCGGTCGCGACGCCGGGTTTCACCGCGCGCACAGAAAGTGTAATCGGTGCGGCGTTCGCGGGAAGCGGGTCAGGGTGAAGTGCTCGAGGTGTAAACGGTGTTGGTATTGTTCGCAGGCGTGTAAAAAGGCGGCGTGGGCCATGGAAATTTGCGAGTGTTGTTGACGCCGCTCGACGCGCGCGAGGCGACGCGAGAGCGACGACGCGAGAGGAGACGTCGATCGAACGATCGAACGAACGTCGGACGGTGGCGGACGAACGTCGCGCGGTCTCTCTCGATCGACGACCCGCTCGGAGGAGGCGCGCTCGTCGTCCAAGCTACACTGTTGGATGACCATTTGTAACTCAAGATTTTGTCCCCGTCGGGGTGTCAAAAGATTTTGTCCCCGCCTCGACCGCGCGACGACGGCATTGAATCGTTCGTCCCGACCGTCGTCGACCATGAGCGACAGGATCGTCGAGGCGCAAAAGGTGCGAGGGAGACGATCGATCGTCGTCGGCGTCGATCGCGCGACCGATCGCGCGCGCGCGAGGATGCGCGCGCGATGGGCGCGCGGTGGGCGCGCGTGAAAGCTTAGGGTTGGATCCGTTCGCGCGCGGCGAGTGTCGGGAGGGATCGCGGGAGGACGACGCGGGAAGACGCGCGCGTGGACGATGTGACGCGCGAAACGAGCGTCGTGTGCGCGGACTGACGAGCGAACCGCGGTGTGCGACGACGACGCGCGCAGTTTTTCCAAAGCCAAAAGGGGTTCGTGCACCTCAAGAAGGGCGGCGTGGTGCGTCTTCGTCTTCGTCGCGTCGAACGATCGGTGGCGCGCGTGAATGCTGTGAAACGTGTTTCGAGCGGCTCGACTGACGGATCGTGTGTGTGTGTGTCTCGCGCAGGATCGATTGACGAGCGTCATCATCCCCGTCGCCGGGTGCATCCTCGGCACCGCCTTGCTCGCCAAGGGCATGGTTGACTTGACCACGGGCACGAACAAGAAGGAAGGCTTCTGAGCATCCCTCGCGTCGTGCACAGAGTGTTTTTAGCCTCGCGACGCTCGCGACGGACGCGTTGTTGTAACTTGATAGAGAGACGTATACACGAACGCGCGACGTTTGAAAAGACAGCCCACACACTCGCGCTCGCGCTCGGGCGCGCGGACGCCATGGACGCGCGCGAGACGGCGTGAATCGCGGGAGATGGGTCGGAGAAAACGCGGCGCAGCCTCCCGCGCGTGCGCCGTCGCGCTCGCGACGCTCGTGGCCCGGTCCTGGGAAGGGGCGCGCGCGGTTCGCGTAATCGAGCCGCGGTGCGCGCGCGATGCGCAGCGGTATCGCGACGCGACGCGCGCGTTTCACGCATCGCTGGACGGTGAAGCGCAAGGAGCGACGTGCGCGGATGCGGTGGCGACCATAGAGTCCCTGCGAACGCTTCGTCGATCGCCGTGCGAGACGGTGGGCGCGCGAGCTCGGTTTCTCAGCGCCGAGCTTCTGGGAGCGACAGGCGCGTGGGACGAGGCGAAGGAAGTCATCTCGAGCGATCTGGCGTCGAATTTATCGGTGAAAGTGGACGCCATGGTGGAGCTCGAGCGCCAGCGGAGCTCAGCGGCGATGCGCGGAGCGTGGGAGAGGGTGTACGAGTTGGCGGATATAGAGGCGTCGGCGAGCGCGTGCGCGTCGAAAGCGACAACGTTTCAGGCGAGAGCGAACGCGGCGTTGAAGTTAGGCATGTGTGCGCGCGCTTTCGTGGATGCAAAACGCGCACTCGCTCTGGGAGGGTCTCGTGCGGATGCGTACGAGACGCTCGCGGCGGCGTTGAGCGAGTTGGCGGAGTCGACTGAACAGTTGGAAACCGCTGAGACACTCGCGTGGCGATGTTTACAGTACGCCCCCGAGAGACGCGCGTGCTTCGCCATTCGTAAAAGAGTTAGGAATGTGCTCGCATCGTGGCGCCGCGCTGAAAAAGCCGAATCTTCGGAGGATTGGGCCTCCGCGCTGAGCGCGTTGCTCGAGACAAAGAATGCGTCACTTCCGGCGTTACGTTTTGACGCGCGCGTCGCGTTGTGTCGCGTGAACGGTGGACAAACGCGCGCGCAATGGAACGACGGAACGCACAGAGTCTCTCGAAACGCGTTCGCGAGAGAGATCGATGAGTGCACGGACGTGTTATCAGATTTGCTCAAGCAGGGTGAGACGCGAGAAGTAGACATCGCGCAATCTTATCTCGCGCGAGCGTGGATGCGGACGCTCAGTGGTAACACGGAAGGGGCTGAGGCGGATGTGGCGGGATTAGAGCGTTCGATAAAAGTCACGGGGGAGTGGACGTCGCGCGTTCAAGAACTCAGAGACGCGATCGATAAAGCGCGTGAGGCGAACGCGCCAAAGGATTTATATGCAATTTTAGGATTGAAACGCGAAGATGCGGAGAGTGAGGATTGGTTGAGAGTGTTGAAACGCGCGTATAGAAAAATGGCCTTATTGTTACACCCGGACAAGAATCCTACCGGCGATAAGGAGGAGGCAGAGGAGAGATTTGATGAGCTCGTCAAGGCATACAAGATTTTATCGAGCGAGACTCTTCGTCGCGAATACGACGAAACTGGTCGAGTGAGATTCAACACCGAAACGCAAATGGACGAATGGTACGAATCATCGCGCACATACGCTCGCGGTTCGAGTGAAGACGACGAGAACGACGATGGTGCGTTTAATGAAGAGGAGTACTCGTTCAAGTACGACAAGCGAGATGCTGGTGTCGACGGTAGAGCTCAAGGTGTTTACGTGCACAAAGAGACTGGCGAAAAAGTGTACGGCGAACGCGATGTGCGACCAGAAACTGCTCGCATGGAGGATGTGTGCGTGACGAAGAGAGGGTACTGCATCGAAGGTCGAGGCGGAGATGAGAAATCGCGAGACGAGCGCCGAGCCGGCGTGGAAACGCTCCCAGTCAAAATCGTCACCGAAAAGGTGCTTGAAGCGGACAAAGTCGCGGCACGAATCGTAAGAAATCATTTTGGACTTCAAAGTCTCGACTTTATGTTCGTGTTCGACGTTGAATTACCCGATGAGGAAGCGCGAGAGATGGCTCTTCACGATTTGGCGAAATCTCGCTTGCGTCGGCTTGTGCGCACGCTGCACGCCTCCCTCGTCGGGGGAGACGGGAAACGTTCACTGACAGGCATGATTGAAGAGAATATCGCGAGTTCGACGTCGGACGACGTCACGCTCCTCGTCGACTACGTCGCGTCTGCTCTGAACGGCGTCGCGCCGCACAACGGTTCGCCGCAACAAACTGTTCGTCTCTTACATCGATTCGCCTCTCACGCGACGGCGGAAATGCGACGCCTTGGAGCTTTAGGTTTGAGTTCAGACGAACGCACGGACGTCTTCGTCAGGGTGGCGCGCGATGTGGTTTCGAATCCACTCATCTCGTCTCGTCTGCTCGGCACGGAGGGCGGCGACGACGCCTCGTCGTTTCGGAGTCTCACGGCGCTCTGGCGCGATGACGCAAACGTTCGCGCGTTCGTCAAAGGAGACTTACTGTCGTACGAGATCAAGCTGTTCGATTCAGACAACTCCACCGACGTACACGCCATCAGTGCCGCTCTCGATTTCCGCACGACGTGCGGCGCGCGCCTCTCCAATTTTGTCGACGCCGTCGACCAATTCGGCCTCACCGCCGCCACCTCGAGCGTCAATTTCCAAGACGTCGTCCAACACCGCGCCGTCAATGGATGGATCACCCGTCGCATCCGCGTTCCCGACGCTCTCGTCGGTTCCACGCCTTCCTCGTGGTTCGTCTCCGCCTCGCGAGCCGGCGCCGGCGCCGTCGTCGTCCGTCTTCGCGACGTCAAAATCATCAACCACGACGACGACCACCTCCCCGTCGTCCGGCTCTTCCACTCGAAATCACCCCATTCGTAGTCTGTAACGCACCCCAGTCACCCCACGGGAGTCTCCCATCCCTGATTCCTCGCCTTTGTCCTCGTCTCGCGCGTTCGTCGTCCCGTTGACGATAAACCCTCTGCATGATGACGCAGCCAATCAATCAATCGCCCCGTCCTCACTCGTGCCTTCACACGCCGACGCGCACCGTCGTCGTCTCACGCACTCGCGCGCGGCGTCATGTACGCCTCCTTCGCCAATCTCACCCTCGCGCCCGTCCTCTCGTCGACGGGCGCGCCGTCGACGTCGACGCCGCTCGGCGCTAGGTCAGCGTACGCGGGCGCGCCGGTCTCGTCCGTCTCCGTCGCGAGCGTCGGTGAGACGCGAGGACGCGCGGCGCACACGCGTTTGAGCGTCGTCGCTCGTTTCGGTGGACGCGGTGGACGCGGTGGACGCGGTCGTTCGAGCGGTGGACGCGGACGCGGCGGCGGCGGGGGACGAGGCCGCGGCGGTCGCGGACGAGGCCGACCGCAGATGGACCGAGGACCGATGCGAAACCAGGACATCGTGTTCGAAGAGCTTCGGGTGTTGGATGAGAATAAGGAGATGATCGGAGTCATGTCCACGGACGAGGCGCTGGAGATGGCGGAGGAGCAAGATTTGGATTTGGTCGTCATGAGCCCGGACGCCGATCCTCCGTTGGCGCGCATCATGAATTACTCCAAGTACAAGTACGAGAAGGAAAAGAAGGATAGAGAGCAGAGAAAGAAGGCCGCGGCGACGCGAGTGACGATTAAGGAGCTGAAAATGCGGTATAACATCGATACGCACGATTACGGCGTGCGACTGAGATCGGCGCAAAAGTTTTTGGAGGCTGGGGACAAGGTGAAGGTGATTTGTCAGTTTCGCGGACGCGAGAACGATTTCCGCGAGATGGGACGGGAAATGTTCGAACGATTCTTGGAGGACGTGGGTGAGTGCGGTACTCTGGAGAACAAACCGAACATGGAGGGTAACTCCATGACGATGCTCATCGCGCCGACGGTCGCGAAGGGTGACAAGGTGCAGTAAGTGTTAGCGAGCGGCATTGTGAAAATCAATTATTTTTTATTCAAATCGTTCATCGCGTCGTCGTGTTTCGCATCGTTCCGTTCGCGTTGTTATACATGTGATTCAAGATCGAGTGAGTGCTCGCGGCGGCACGCCGCCCGGGAGAGCGGTTTCGCCTTCGGCGGGAAGGACGGCTTGCGCGTACAACTCCACCTTGAGCATCTTGTCCTTGGACACGAGACTTTGCAAAACGTTTCGCACCGGTCGCTGTTCGCGAGGGATTCCCATTTCGTTGAAAAATTCGTTCCATACTTCGGCCGCCTCGTACAAGTCCCGAATGTCGGCGAGGTAAATCGTCACGTCGACCAAGTGCAAGACGTCGGTGCCAGCTTCCACGAGAAGTTCCACCAAGTTTGACAGCGCTTGTCGCATCTGTCCGGGGAATCTCGGATCGACTTCGTCCGAAGCGCTGATACCGGCGAGCCAAATGAGACGTCCAAAAGTAGTGATGGGTGAAAAGTCGTAGCGTCTGGGATTGATGCGCTCAATGGTCGCCGCCTCGTCGGAGACGACGTTAGCGTCAGAGTGCGCCGCAGACGGATGACCGAGGCGCAGTTCTCTCGAGCGCTTCTCGAGAACCGAAATACGCTTTTCGTATTGCGCGTTCGCCTGAACCGTGATTTCGTGCGAGCGCGCGAGCTCCTCGTGTGAACGCGCGAGCCTTTCATGCGCCTCTGAAAGTTCTCTGAATGAATCCATGAGCTGCCTAAACTCATTCGTTCCGACTGTCGTAGCGACCTGTTGCGTGGGTACCGCAACGATGGCGCGCTCCTCGTTTGACTCACGAGTGATCCTTTTCACTGGAACGAGAGCGGCGTGCTTGCGAGCAGGCGTGACGCTTCTCTCCCGACGGCGCTTCGAGGACGAACGTCGCCTTGGCGGCGGAGTGATCGATGTGACGTACATGCCGTGACTCATTCTCATGTGAGTCTTCAAGCCTTTGTGAGTTTTAGACCTGTAATCGCACTCGGTGCAATCCGTCTGATCGCTCATGAGTTCAATCGTCTTGGCATGCGTGGCGTGGATTGCAGCACCGCTGGCCACGTCTTCATCTCCATCCGTCTCGGCAACTTCTTCAATGTCAGTTTGAGTGATCGCGACGACGTCTACTAAAGGTGACGTCCCCGGTTCAATGAGAACAATATTGTGCTCTTTGCGATAGTGCGCGCACAGTCCTCTGTAATTCTTCGCTATGAACGTGTCCGGCGGACAATGCAGACACCACCTCTGTCCGATATCCATCTCCAACTCCATCGGAGCGTCCGAGTAGTCGATGGGCTGCGTGTTCGGTCCCGCGGGTGAAATCGCATGCTCAAACTGTTGTGAACGAATGCCACCATGCTTCTTCTTGCACGCACGCTCGTGAGCAGCGTACCCTGCACCGCTCTTTCCTTCAAAGACGTTACAGTAAGGACATCGCAACATTCCCGTCTTTCGGCCCTGAGGCGATGCATATTGCCGCATCAGCGTATGCTGATTGTTCGCAACAGGTGCGCCAAGCGATTGCTGAGCCTGTGCCATCGCCGATGCGCTCGTGAAACAGCGAACATTGTGTAACTCGTCGCAGTGTTCGATGACGTCCTGGACAGTTTGGAACTTATCGCCGCAAATGGTACAAGTGCGAGAGGAATGATGGATGTGTTTAAACACCACCACAGGACTCCTCTCAATCTCTCTAGGCTCTTGGTTTACGTTTCCAGCATTTTTTGCCATTGCCACACGAATTTTCAGAACAATGTTGTGCGCCGTCTGCATGTGCTCCACCAACTCGTCGAACGTTTCTCCAACAAAACTGCAATTATGCGTTTCTCGAACGATACATCGTCTCGCCTTCCTCGTAGTAAACATGGTGTCCTCCGCGTGTGCCGCCGTCGCACCTTGCGGAACGGTGTTCGCATCCTTTGCGGGCCTTCCTTTGCACCAGCGAGTTTGATGAGTTCGAAGTCCGTGTGCACTTTGACAAATGTGTCCACACACTTCACACGAGACCTCCATGGACGCGCCCTGCACAGTACCGTTTCCTCCGGCGCGGACTTGCGCAGTTTCTTGCGCGAGCACACGTGTGTCCACAAGTGGCGCTCCACATCCAGCTCTTTTTCGGTGTATTTTCAGTCCAACCTCCTTCGCAAAAGTCCTGCCGCAGTGGCAGTAACAACCGGTGAGCGCCAAGCCCGGATCGTCTTCTTGTGCTTCGTCATCGCTCGTAGCGTACCGCTGCGGACGTTGAGCCGTTCTGCGCTGGCGCACCGCACCCTCTTGTGAAGTGCGCTGCCCCTCGGCGTTGGACACGTTGTCGAACAACGTCTCAGGCGACTTCAATCCACCTCTACGAATTCGCGCTTCAGCGTGATCGTGATCTTCATCGGAATCACTCGCCGCATTATTCTTCGTATCAGCGTCACGAACGCGAGCTTCGCCACTCCGCGGCCCATCATCATCATCTTGGCTTTCTATGTCCGTCTCGTCCCCATCCGCGTCATCCGCAGTCAGCGCTCGCACCATCTCCGTCTCGTCCAACGCCGGTTGGTTCGCCCAGTACTTTTCCATCGCTGTTTTGAGTTCATCTTCCTTTTTATGCGCCGGTTTCGCGTTGCAATTCGAGTAAACGTGCGTCTTAAATGCGAGCCAGCCCTTGAAAACTGTGCGATTTCCACAAAACATACATTCCATGTCCTTGTAAACCTTAAAGGATCTGTTCCCGTCCGGACTCATCTGATCCACGCCTCGAGGCGTCGGCACTTCGACTTCAACCGTCGGACTCGTCAACGGTGCCGGCACCTCCTCCGCCAGAGCCGCTTGCGCCTGATCGCTAGTCGGACTATCCTCCGTATCGTGTTCCGGACTCCTCGCCGGCGTCGTCATCTGCATCCCCCCCGCGTTCTCACCTTCACCGGCCTTCTTTTTCCCATCGTTGCTCTCCTCCACGACCGGCGTTCGACCCGGCAATCCATGCGTGGTCATTCCGCCTCGCGCGCTCGGTCGCCTCTGCTCGCCCGAAACGCGCCTCCCCTCGCTC
>Ga0255784_10001619_pt1 | contig 18018 bp, 10 predicted proteins | sample 101ome_14_FD_179982 | JGI IMG/M metagenome (GOLD analysis project Ga0255784, IMG submission 179982) | Coastal salt marsh microbial communities from the Groves Creek Marsh, Skidaway Island, Georgia - 101403AT metaG (version 2) | ecosystem: Environmental > Aquatic > Marine > Intertidal zone >...
CGACGCGTCGCCGCGCGCGCCGCTCGACCGCGCGCGCGGTGTCGCCTCTGCACGCGCGGTACGATTCTTACTCGTCCGCGTCCTCGTTCGTCGCGCGGATCGTCGCGCGTCGAATTGTGTGGTGCGCCCGTACGCGTCGAGGGGTCAGCTCACCGACGCGCGTCTCTTGGGTGTCTCTTGGGTGGGAGGGGGAATTCACTTCCAGAGACGCGCCGAGCGCTCGAGGCGGCGGGTCGAGGAGGCGCGACGCGGCGCGGTGTGGCGAGAGAAAGACGATCACCATGCGCGGTGAGGTAGAGCTATGCGTAATGAATCAATCTACAAGGCTAAGACGCGTCTGATTCGCGCGGACCGACGGCTCGCGGATCTCCCAAGTACCAAAAGCTCGCGGCGACGCGGCGTCCGACGGCGTCTCGAGCGCGCGACTCGACGGCGTGCGGAACGCGTGCGGAGGCGAAGAGGACGAGACGGTCTCTCGTGGGGAAGAGACGAATTTCACGAGCACCGTCTCCGGGGAAGAGCGTCAGCGCGCCGCCTTCTCGCCGTTCCGAGCCGCGCGGATAGTACACGGCGGTGAGCGCGCGCTTGTCGACGTCCGGGCCGCAGTTGTCCACGTGTGGCACGAAACCGCGCGCGCCGGGCTCGTACACGCTCAGCATGGCGTTACTCACGTACGAATCCACCGGTGCGAGCACGCTTTGTGACCCTTGGCTGAGCGCCAAGTGCAGAGGAAACAGCATCGTCGTTCGCAACGTTTGCGCAAACGCTCCGACCAAGCCATCCTCGTCGCCGGAGAGCCACGATATCGTATCGTCCCGTATCTCATCCACCTGTGCATCACCCAACACGTGTCTCTCGCTATAGTCTAATTCTCCCTTCTTGAATACGTGTCCATCCGCAAAGTTTGTCTCGACGAATGTTTCGAGGGCGTCTCGCACCGCTCGAGCAGTGGCGTCGCCGAAGACGGCGTCGACGACGGCGTATCCTGATTTTTGCACATCCATGGCTGCCTGCACGAGCTTGGCGTCGAGCGAGGGATTATTTCGCGTCACAGTCCACGGCGTGACGTCTTGCGCTTCTGTGGGATCTCCTTTACCTATGCGCTCTCCCGCGAAAGCCTCCAGAGTCTCCGCCGCCGCCGTCGCGCCGTGTCGCGTCAACACGTCCCGCACCCGCGCGTACATCTCGCGCGCGTTATGATACGGCACCAACCCCCGCTCCGCACAACGAACGACTACGTTCGTGATGGCGGCCAAATCGTCGGCGCTGCGCGCGCGTTCGAGCTCGAAACCGAACGCGGTTTGCAGCGCCGCGGCGCTCATAAATGCGCCCGATTTGTACGTCACCGGGAGCGTTCGCTTGAGTTCATCGCAACCGGCGACGATGTCTTCCCTGTCTCGCGATAACGCGCTCGCGTCTCCGCGTTGGCTGAGTATGCGCCGCACGCCCGCGCAGTAGTGCAGGAGCGCGCGTTCCTGTCCCTCCTCCGTCGCACCGTCGATGTCTTCACCAGTCGCACCGCTCGACGCGGACGACGTCCACGTCGCGACCCGGGAAACGAGCGAGAGGCGCGGAAAGAGCGCCGCGCGCGATGCAAGCGTCGACAGCCATCGTCGCGTCGCGTCGCGGGCGACCGCGCGCATCGAGTTTTGAAGTCTCCGCGAGACGCATCGCGCACGCGCGCGCGACAGTCGTCAGCGCGCCGAGACGCACGGAGGTGCCGAAAAGGCGCGCGGGCGGGGAGGTGGTGCTCGAGGAGACGCGCGCACCGCACCCGTCGTCGAGGACGCGATGGGTGCGCGCACGAAGACGCGCGAGTCGGAGACGACGCGCCCGCAGACGGTTGAGTGCGTTCGCTTCTTCTTCCCATACGATGACTTTCGCGAGCGTTGGATGCGCGGAACGGAGGCTTCGACGTCCGTGTCCGCGACGTCAACGCTCTGGTTGTTCGGCACGCATCACGCGCACGCGGATCGACGCGGCGCGGCGACCATCGACGTCGTCGGTTGGAGACTCGATCGGCGCGAAGGCAAACCGCTGAGCTACTCGAACGCGACGCGCGTCGGCGAGCTTCGACTAGATGACGCCGTCGATTTTGATGAGAAGGCCGCGCGTCGAACGATGGAACGACACGGTGCAGAGGTTTGGGTGACGGTGAACGTCGGATGCGACTGGAGAGCGCCCCCGACGGCGTTCGCCGTCGCCCAGGCTGCGGACGAAGGAACCGTTCGAGTCGAGGTGAAAATCATACTCTGCCCCATGCCAGATCCACCTCTGATGATCATGACACTGAACGGCTCGCGTTTAGAAGGGATCGAGACAGCACCGGCGACGGTGTCGTGTCCGTTTGAACGCTCGCTCGAAAGTTTGAACGGCGCCGGTCGCGCCGCGAACGGATGGAAGGACGCGTCGGCGCGGCGATCCCAGGTCGCGGGCGCGATGATGACTTCTATCGTAGGATCAGCCGTTGCTTCCATCGAGCCCGTCATCGACGTAGCGCTCAGGGTGATGGATTACAAGTTCATCAAGAGCCTCGGTGCGGAGGCGCGGTGGGGAGCGAATCTCACCACGCGCAACGTGTGCGAGATATTTGCAAGTCCTTGCGTGTTGAAAGCGCGCTTGGAACTCATTCGGAAGTTATTCATCACTCCGGTGAGGACGACAAAGTGTATGAATAGATTACAGAGACGGCGTTTCGTCGCGCAGGCTGTGCAACTGACGATTGATATTTTACTCGGAGCGTGCGTCACGCACGTACTCAACTCTGAGGATGCGCGGGTGAAGATTGAACACGCATTTCTCGAAGGTTTAGCATCAAATCAACTCCTCGGGTCGCGTCTCATCGAGGCGAACGCTCGTTGGATATCCAAAGGCGACCCTTTGGGCGTGAAGTTGCACATTCCTCTGGCGAGATTTCTAGGCTCCATGGCGACGACGCTCGTGCAACAGCTCTCGCTATCGCTGAGTTCGGCGCCGGTGTTGAAGCTTCAGGTTTCGATCATTTCATCGTTGATACGTTACGGCAGTGTCTTCGGTGCGTCCATGGTGTTCGCCATCGCGGCCGATACGATGACCATATTTACCATGCACATCAGCGCGTTGCACGTGTACAGTTCGCTCTTCATCACGGCTCAACTGCGGTGCATTCGGCTGTTGTATCGTCGTTTCATTAATCCAAAGGCCCCACCGAAAGGTTTCAAGGTACCCGAGGAAGAATTGCGTCCGAGGACCGTCGAAGAAGTCGTCGTGGGGACGCTGACCCTGCCACCGCTTCTGTTACTCTTCCCCACGGTTTTCTTCTTTTACATCTCGTACTTGGTCATTCACGCGAGCACGGTGATCGTGCGGCTCGCCATGGTGCTCATCGTCTCCGTCCTGCTCACGTTTCCGACGGATGATGTGTTGATTCGTCTGTGGACGCCGTACGCCTATCCGAAGAGCGTGAACGTGCAGACGCGTGATGTGAACGGCGTCGACTTTGCGTTCGCGACGCCGACGGCAAAGACGTACGACGAAGTGTTGCGAGCGTTCACTCGCACGGCTCAGAGCTGGCTCTCCGCCGTCGCGCTCGCCATCGGACGCGCATGCGTCACGTGCGGCCGCTTTCCGATCACGCTCGTTCCATTCACGCAAATTAGCGACTCGTAGCCGACGCGTAATCGAAACGTACAGACGCCGCGCACTCCCCCGAGAAGAGCTACCACCCAGCGACCATTCGTCAGTTCTGCGCGCGCGCGTTCCTCGGAGACCGCGTGCGGTGACGTCGAGGGAAACGGTCCAAGTCGATCTCGAAAGACAGTTCGCATCCACGTTCCCGCGCGCGCTCGATCGAGCAGGGCGTCGTCGATCGACGACGACGACCCACCACTTTGGGTGTTCACGAACGACATGGAGGGCGCGGTGAACTACTTGACGCGCTTGCTCGATCGCAGCTTGTCCAAGGATAACGTGAAGGCGTCGTCGTACGGAACGAACGGCGAGGACGCCGCGCGCGCGCCGTCGACGTCGAACGATGCCGAATTTTATGGAGCCGCGAACGCGAGAGGCGACGCACACGACGAGTTGGAGCAAACCGAGGTGTTTCCGTACGTGGAGAACGCGAAATACGTATTGATTTTGTGCATCGTTTGGGCGCACGCCATCGAAGACTTTTTATCGACGTCTACAGTCGCGGACGCGGAAACGTGGAGCGTGCGAAGAACCAAATTAGAGGTGCTGGAGCCGCTTTTGCCTTGGCTGCGAGCGCTGTATTTCACGTTGTCTAGTTTTAGCATGCCTTTATTCACGGTTCTCGCCGGTTTCCAGAGCAAAACGTGGCTAGAGATCGCTCGAGGGCACGATTCAAAGGCCAGTTTGATGTTGTCTCGCGTGCGAGGCTCCACATCGGCGCTGTTGAGTGGATGGGCCTTGTGGCAGGCACTCTACGTGGCAGTGTCTTACTCGGACGTCAAGCCGTTGCAATGGTGGTCTCCCGTCGGTGTGACGTGGTTTCTTCTCGCATTATGGGTGTGGCGAAGTAGCGTTTTACTCGTCGGTGCATTCAACGACGTCGTTGTGTCCGCGATCGTTTGCACGGTGGCGATTTTGGTTGGCTTCACCGACACTCCAACCACCACCAACGGGTTGACGTTTTTGGATTGGCAACGCACCTGCACTTTTGCACTCTATTTCTATGTAGGCTTAGTGTTGATGCAGCGCGAGCGGTTGAACAACGTGTTGGTACGAATGGAGGAGTCTAAAACGCCGTGGTTACGATACGTCGTCGGGGTCCTGGGTTTGGGAGCTGTCTTTGGTGGTTTCGTGCTCTCCGATCATCTCGGTGAGCCTTTTTCGGAGATTCAAGACTGGCTGCTCGTGGTAAAACCGTATGGATTCACGAAGTGGTACGACCCCGTTGTGGATGCGCTTTTGCGCGTCTTACTTTACGTCATCGTCGCTTTCGCTTCCGTGTCTTTCATGTGCTTGATGCCGATACACAGACACTGGTTCACCGAGCTTGGATCTCGAACCATCGCGGCGTACCTGCTCCACCGCGTCTTCCTCACGGTGTACACCGACGTGGCGGCTAAATTTTGGGACGACGACGACATGGACGTCGCTTTAGAGATCACTCTGGGCGTGTTCGTCTTGCCTCTCGTCGTCTCTCAGTTCTGCCTGATGCGCTCAGTCACAAAGTTTTGCGGGCCACTGTTATCGCCCGCGCAAAGAATCGGCGTGCTCGTCCCGAAGATTTTCCACGTACGGCCGAACGCGTACGCGCTCGACGAGGGCGCCACGGCACAAGAATTCGTCGACACCGCGGCCGAAGACACGGTCGAAACGCCGTTAGCACCGGACGATCGCGACGTAGCGCGACCGTGGCGTCCGGAATAGAAGTGTAACAATGCCCAGCGAAAAAATGAAAAATGAAGCGCGACCGCCCGCCTCCCCCTGTCCCTCTGGAACGCCATCGTCGCTCGCTCGCTCGCGACATCAGTCCGCCGCTCGCGTCCGGTGGACGAAGTCTCGCGCGAAGCGCGTCGAGACCTAGTCTCGCCGCTCGCCCGTCGTTCCGTCATGGGCGCCGCGCGCGACCGCGCGCACGCGGATGGGTCAGCGAGCGCTCGGGAAGACCTCGACGCTGCGTACGAGTCTTTCGTTTTTAGCAGAGGCGGCGCGCGGGCGATACGAAAGATTCTCATCGCCAACAATGGACGTACGTGATCGTTCGCGTCGACCTGCTCCGAACGTTTGCGGCGGTCGGCTCGGCGTCTGCGTGCGCGCGATGCGAATTTCTTGACAAGACGTCGTAACGCCTCGAGGTTACGAACGAAGCAATCGTCGCTCGTATATCGCGCGTCTCGCGGATGCATCGCGTGTTTGCGTCGAGAACGACGAACGTAAACGCATGTGCACGTTTTTCATCGACTGACGCATCGACGACGCGTTTTGAATTGCGCAGTGGGAGCGGTGAAGGCGATTCGGTCGCTTCGCCTCTGGGCGTACGAAACTTTCAAGTCGCACCGTGTGTTGCACCTTGTGTGCATGGCGACGCCGGAAGATGTCGCGGCGAACGCAGAGTACGTGTGATGTCGTGTCGGCGCTCGCCTCGCGAATTCGAAGCGCTGCGAGTCTTCACCCTCGTTCGCGTGACGCCGCGTCGAGGTGGCGGATGAGAGACTGACGTGACTTTTATTTCGGCGCTATACTTAGATACATTCGATTGGCGGATGAGTTCATAACGGTTGAAGGAGGAAGTAACAGGCAAAATTACGCAAACGTAGATTTGATCGTGAAAATAGCGAGGCGATGCGGTGCGGATGCGGTTTGGCCGGGGTGGGGTCACGCCAGCGAAAATCCGCAGCTTCCTTCTCAACTCGCATACCACGAAATCGCTTTCCTCGGCCCTCCGGCTTCTGCGATGGACGCCGTCGGTGATAAGATATGCGCCAACATTCTAGCGCAGTCTTGCGACGTGAACGTCATTCCGTGGTCCGGGAGTGGACTGACGGTGCCCGGGACGTCCATACCTGAAGAGACTCTGAAGAAGGCGACGCTGACAAACGTGGAAGATGCAGAAAAAGTAGTCGGAACGATTGGATTTCCCGTCATGATTAAGGCTTCGGAGGGCGGTGGTGGCAAGGGCATTCGCAAGGTGAACTCGATCGAGGAGCTTCGCACCGGTTTTGAACAAGTGAAGGCGGAAGTACCCGGCTCTCCGATTTTCATTCAAAAGCTCAGTACAGATTCGAGGCACCTGGAAGTTCAGATGGTGGCGGACGCACACGGACAGGCAATCGCTCTGTACGGTCGCGATTGTTCGGTGCAACGCAGACATCAGAAAATAATCGAAGAAGGTCCGATCACTGTCGCGCCGAGAGAACTATGCGAAGAGCTCGAGCGCGGCGCCGTTCGTCTCGCAAAAAAGGTCGGTTACTGTGGAGTCGGTACGGTTGAGTATTTATACAACATCAAAACGGGTGAGTACTCTTTCTTGGAGGTGAATCCACGATTGCAAGTCGAGCATCCCGTGACGGAACAGATTACTGGTGTGAATTTACCGTCGGTGCAGCTTCAGCTCGCCATGGGCATACCTCTGAATAAGATTCCCGATATTCGTCGGTTTTTCCAACAAGATGATGTGAATGGCGTATCGGCGATTGATTTCGACTGCGTGAGACCGATTGAACCTCTTGGACACTGCGTCGCTGGTCGAATCACGGCCGAGGATCCGGATAGCGGTTTCAAGCCGACGTCGGGGACGATTCACGAGTTACACTTTCGTTCTCTCCCGGGCGTTAACGGGTCTTTTTCGGTTGGTACGTCCGGTGGTGTTCATCAATATGCGGATTCACAGTTTGGTCACATCTTTTCTTTAAAAACTACTCGGGAAGAGGCGATCATCTTGCTAGCTCATGCCTTGAGCGAGCTCGACGTTCGCGGGGAAATTCATTGCAACAAGGCGTACCTGAGCGAGCTGTTAGAAAAGCCTAGATTTTTGAGTGATGAGCACGACACGGCGTGGTTGGATGGACTCATCGCCGAAAACGACCGGGCGCGTGCTTTACCAGAGCATGTCGTCGTCGCTTGTGGTGCGGTGCTGAGGTCTTCTATGCGTCACGAGAAGCTCGAGGCGGAGGTTGCGGCGTACCTCACTCGGGGAGTTCCGCCGGAAACGGGCATGACAAATCTCAGCGAACACAGCTTTGAGTTGATTTACAATGATATCAAATATAGTTTGCGAGTGACGATGGGGAGTGAGACGTTGTTTTATCTTCACATCAACGGGCAACTCATAGAGGCGGAAGTGCTCGGTTTGCACGACGGCGGCTTGAACGTTCTTCTCGACGGTCGAGCGTACTTGGTTCATTCTGAAGAGTCGAAGATAGGCATGAGGATTCACGTCGATGGACAACCGTTCTTCTTTCCAGATGACTTTGACGCCTCCAAGCTCATCGCGCCGGGGCCCGGTAAGCTTCTCAAGTATCTCATCGCGGATGGAGAGCACGTCGAAGCAAACAAATCGTACTGTGAGATTGAAGTGATGAAGACGGTGATGCCTTTGATTGCGACGAGTTCTGGCGTCATCAGCCATGTGGCGCGCATCGGTGCCATCTTGGAAGCGGGCGACGTCTTGTGCGACGTAGCCATCGAAGACACCGCGGGGATCCGTCAATTCAAACCGTTCACCGGGGAGTTTACGAAAATGCTTTCTCGATCTCTGACTGGAATGTTACCCGATGATTCCCCCTTGGCTCGATTCACTCGAACAAACGCAGGTGTTTTGCAGATACTGTCTGGTTACGACTACAACGGAGACCCCACTGAAGTTTTGTTCGATGTGCTCGGGACTCTTCCCTTGGTTGTCGACGACTTTATGGAATCCAGAGAAGCCGTCATCTCGCGCGCGCGGCCACAAGCGCGTCGTGAATTGCGTGAAATCGCTGAAGCCATGTCTTCTTCGATTGTGAACGACGTCAAGGAAGATAATACGATGGATGCGGTGTCCGCGGCGGTCTCTCGTATTCGTAATCTCATTGAAGAGTACGGCGCCGATTTCGCGCCGCTCGACGCGTTTTGCAAACGCCATGATGGTGGTTTGAGCCAAAGTCGAGCCCGAGTGCTGACGAGATATTTAGAGCTGTTTCTGGAGATAGAAGAGCCCTTTTCGAGCTGCGCATCGACGGAAGATGCCATCATGCTTTTGAGAGAGCGCAATCGCAACGACATCTCCGTCGTGGCGAAATACGCGCACGCCAACGCCAAGCTCAAGCGTCGATCGGATCTCGTGCTGAAGATTCTCGAGCAAATTTCGATGCACGACATGATCGATATTCCGTCTTGTCACGCGGCGGTGGTGAGTTGCATGAACCTCTCTGGACGTGATTACGAAGTCGTATCTCAAACGGCGCGCGAGATCATCGTTCGCAAACGAGAGATCACTCGCAAGTCGAGACGCGAACGCATGGCGGCGGCATCGCGTTCTCGCGCCAATCTTTTGAGTCGAGATGAATCATTCTCTGCGTTTGCACAGATTTCACTCGAAGAGTCGCGACGAAAGAAACGAGCTGGATCCATCTCCATAGGCAGCGTCGGGAGCGAATCAGAACTGGCGAGCAGCGCCGCGAGCGATACGGAGATTTCTGAGGGTAACACGTCTCCATTCAAGCGTGCGGTCGGGAATATATATCTCGACAGAACGAACTCCATCGCCAGGTATCAGTCTTACTCCAACATTCACGAAGCCGATGAGAGCCTTTTGGATGTGCACACGTGGGAAAACTTGTTTGACGCCACGTCTGAAACTTCGCGAATGACGGCGATTGAAAGTTTATTCGCGGCAACTGGCGTTCACACGTACATGACTGCCAACGCGCATCCAGAACCGTGCGCGAGCGAACCAGAAGTTGTGCGCGTGTGGCTCGAAGACACGATTCATCTCTTTGCACCATCTCTCGGACACGCGGTGGCCGCGCTTCCCGAGGCGACGGCGAGCAACCCCAAGAAGTTGCACTTCGTCATATCTTATCATAGACTCGTCGGTAGGAACGATGCGGACATCCGCGCAGCGGCCGGTGCGTTCGTCACCGGACAGTATCTGGCCGGTGCGCTTAAGTGCGACACCTTGGAGAGCGTCGTGGTGACGTTGCTCTCGTTGGACGCCAAGCCTCATCACTTTGCTTTCAGACGCGCGGCGGAAGATTCCACGGAGGGATTCAATGAGATGAAAAGTGCGCGAGGGTTCTGGCCACACGTCGCCGACCAGATGGAGGTCGAGCGTCTCGGTTTGTTCAATGTCGAGTGCGTCGGTGTGCTGAGCTCACGCAGCCACCACCGACACACAAACTTTGTCCCCCCGTCAGAGTACACGATCGGAGTCTTCTTGGCGGAGGAGCCGAACGTCAAGCCAGGTCACAAACAACCGCAGAGAGACCGGCGTATCTTCTTACGTGCGGCGGTTTACAACAAGGATTTACTCTTCGAGAGAAACGATGCTACCGATACCAGCCCACGACGAACGTCCCCGGGGAGCGTGTCCGTCGACGTGACGCGACTGCGAGCGGAGGATACTGGTGGTATCCACGACGACAGTGTCTTCGCCGACGTCATCGGCTCGCTTGAACTTGCGGTAGGTCGTCATCGAACGGCGGCGAATCACGTCTTCATCAATCTCGTCGGAGCCGATGCCGAAGACGACTTGCCTGGCGTCGAGGGCGCCATCACGTCTTTCATTCAGTACGCGTTCGACGACTTGCGTCGCCTCAAGGTTTCTTGCGTCGAAGTGCGCGTCGGCACTGGATCGGTCATCGCGCTAAATACGAGCGGTTTACGCTTCAAGATCACCAAGTCGCTCGATCGCGTCGGTCGAGAGATGCACCCTCTCCTGAACCGAATCCAACGCAAGCGCATGGCTTGCCAGAATTTATCCTCGACGTACGTGTACGATATCCCAGAAATCTTCGCCACCGTCCTCGCGGACATGTACCCCGGAGTCGGTGACATTCGCGATATCTCCGAGCTCAATCTCGACGCAAAGACGAAGCGATTGGTGCCGGCGGACAGAGCTCCGGGATTGAACGACGTCGGCATGGTTTGTTGGAGAGCCGCGTTGTCGACGCAAGAGTATCCATCCGGCAGAGAAATTATCCTCGTCGCGAACGATATCACGCACTTGTCAGGCTCGTTGTCGCCGCCTGAAGACAGCGTGTATCGGGCCGCTTTCGATTTGGCCGTCGCGGAAGGTTTACCGTGCGTCTACATCAGCTCAAACAGCGGCGCGCGCATCGGTCTCGACGAGGCGGTGAAGGCTGCGTTCCGCGTGAAGTGGATCGACGACGAGGACGTGTCCAAGGGCTTCAAGTATATTTACCTGAGCGAAGACGATTACGAAATTCTATCCGCCAAGGGCAGGGTCAAGGCGGATCGAATCGTGTGCAGAGATGAGATTCACTACGCGCTGACGGACGTATGCGGAGGACAGAGCGTCGAGTGCCTGCGCGGTTCGGGCGAGATCGCCGCCGCCACGAGCAGAGCGTACAAGAAAACCGTCACGTTTGCGTACGTCACTGGACGAAGCGTCGGTATCGGTGCGTACTGTTCGCGTCTGTGCCAGCGCGTCATTCAGCACGTCGAGGCACCGCTCATTTTGACGGGCGCAAGCGCGCTCAACAAGGTGCTCGGACGCGAGGTGTACACGAGCAACTCTCAAATTGGAGGCCCCAGAGTGATGGGTTCGAACGGGGTCTCGCATCTCACGGTGCCAGACGACGTGATCGGGATCAGAAACATTCTGCAGTGGTTATCGTACGTGCCCAGCCATCGAGGCGGGCCGTTGCCTTGCGTCAAGTGCGTCGATCCGGTGAGGCGATACGTGACGTTTCATCCTCCGTCGTCGCCGCACGATCCTCGAGAGATGCTTCGATCGTTCTTCGACACCGACTCGTTCATGGAAGTCATGTCGGACTGGGGGAGAACCGTGGTCACCGGACGCGCGCGCTTAGGCGGCGTCCCCATCGGCGCCATCGCCGTGGAGACGCGCACGGTGGAGAAGACCATTCCCGCGGATCCCGCCTTTGCGAGCGCTCAAATCGCGGAAGAATCGCAAGCTGGTCAGGTGTGGTTTCCGGACAGCGCGTTCAAGACGGCGCAAGCCATCGGTGATTTGAACAAAGAGGGACTGCCTCTCATCATTTTCGCCAACTGGCGCGGTTTTGCCGGTGGTTTGCGAGACATGTACGGCGAAGTTTTAAAATACGGCGCGTACATCGTCGACGCGCTGCGCGAGTACAAGCAACCCGTCTTCGTGTACATTCCGCACGGAGGAGAATTGCGCGGTGGCGCGTGGGTGGTCATAGATAGTTCGATCAATCCGGAACAAATGGAATTCTACGCGGCCGAGAGCGCCAAGGGGGGTGTTTTAGAGCCGGAGGGCATCGTCGACATCAAATTCAGACGAGAAGACTTGCACTCCGCCATGAAACGAACCATTCCGGGCGGATTCGACGACGACGAGGCGAAGAGGAAAGCGCTCATGCCCACCTTCAAACAACTCGCGGTGCACTTTGCGGCGCTCCACGACACGCCGGGGGTCATGCTTCACAAGGAAGCCATCAAGGATATCATTCCGTGGCAAACGTCGCGCGAGTTTTTCGCGCTTCGGCTCCGCTCGCGATTGGCGGAGGAGAGGATCAAATCCGCCATCCTCGCGAAGGGTGCGTCGAGAGATCGCGTTCCGGCGCTGTTGGACTCGGTCAGTCACGTGATCACCGAAATCGTCGCCGACTTTGGCGGTGACATCGAACCGGAGTCGCACGCCGACGTCGCGTCGATGCTCGGAAAAATATAACAGTATCAAAAAAGAAATCGACAGCACGCGACTGTCGTACATGTAGTATATACAGTATAATTTGGCAGAAAATTTCATTGCAACGTGACGTGAGTGAATACATTCGCGAACGCACGCTCGAGCGAAAGACGCCGAGTCTCGGATGTCACCGCCCCTCGCGCTCACAAATCGCCCTCCTCCTTGGGCAAGACGCCCGAGTCGGCGATGAGGACTGGTTTCTGAGGCGGCGTGCCATCCAAGTTTTCGATCGCCGTCACCACGTCCATACCCTCGAGAACGCGTCCGAAGACGGTGTGGCGTCCGTCGAGCCAACTGGTCTTGACGGTGCAGATGAAGAATTGCGACCCATTCGTATCCGGGCCCGCGTTGGCCATGGAGAGCGTCCCCGGTCCCTCGTGCTTGAGCTTGAAGTTTTCATCCGGGAATCTCGCACCGTAGATGGACTTACCGCCCGTGCCGTCGTGGTTGGTGAAATCACCGCCCTGGATCATGAAATTCTTGATGACGCGATGAAATCCCGATCCCTTGTACCCGTATCCGTTTTGTCCCGTGGCGAGTTGCTTGAAGTTTTCCGCCGTCTTCGGGACGGTTTTCCCGTACAGACCCATGACGATGCGTCCCGCCGGTTCACCGTCGATGGTGATGTCGAAGAACACCTTATCCGTAATCTTAGGTCCTCGCTTCACCTTTTCCCCGAGCGCGCCGCCCGCCAAGCACGCGAACGCGCCGAGCACGACCACCGCGAGCGCAATCCAAGATGACACCACCGATCGGCGTCCTCGTCGTTCCATGACGTCCGTCTCGGTCGCGATGCGCGCACTGGGCGTTCGTTCGTTCGTTCGTTCGTTCGTTCGTTCGTTCGCCTCGCGCGACGACGACGAGCGACGACGTGTGCCGACGACGCGCGTCTTCACGAATGCAATCGATCGCGATCCTTCATCTCATCGTCACGCATCTTCCTTCATCCTCGTCCACCCGCGCGCGAGGCTGCGAGATCGGTCGCGAGACGTCGACTCGACCGAGAGACGGACGCGCGTCGACGTCAACGACGGGGACGGGGACGACGACGCATGCGCGTCGAGGCGTCGGTGCTCGTGCGCGGTGCGTCGCTCGTCGCGCGCGCGTGGACGACGCGAGGCGGTGGCGGTGGTTGGCGCGCGCGAGGCGCGATGGGAACGCGGGCGAGCGCGCCCGTCGCCGAGGGAACGCGGGCGAGCGCGGTGAGAGGGGAGACGACGCGAGCGTTCGCGTCTTCGGGACGGAGCGACGACGAGGAGACGACGACGACGACGATGACGACGCAAAAGAAGCAAAAGAAGAAGGAAAAACAAGAGCCCAAGAAGAAGACGAAGAAGACGACGGCGTATCCCGAGAGTCGAAGCGTGACGGTGAACGGTGAACGGTACCGACGGTGCGCGGCGGCGATCGTGTTCAACGATCGAGGACAGGTGTTGTGCGGCGAGCGAAGCGATCGCAAAGGGTCGTGGAACATGCCGCAAGGGGGCGTCGAAAAGGGCGAAACCGTCGAGGCGGCGGCGACGCGCGAGCTCTTCGAAGAGACGGGCGTGCGCGCGTCCACCGACGACGACGACGACGACGACGACGACGACGGTCTCGTGCGTCTCGTCGGCGCTCTTCCCGAAGACGATGGGTACTGTTATCGCGTGGACGAAAACACCTGGCTCGCCCAACGCGGCCTCGCCGGTCAGAGACTCGAGTTTTGTCTCTTTCACTGGCCCGGCGACGACGGCGTCTCGGGCGATCCCACCCTCCACCCCGCCGTCAACTTGGCCGGCGAAAACGGCGAATCGCGCGAATTCGATCGTCTGCGTTGGATGGATTTCGACGACATCGTCGCCGACGTGTGGCCCGCGAAACGCGCCCCGTACGCCCTCGCGCGAGACGTCGCGCGCGCGCGCGTCGACGCGTGGCTCGCAAAAAGATAGACTTTCTCCGTGTATACTATGAACCATATCCAGACCCTATACTATACATCAATATTCCCTAGGTAGAAGAAACGAACGAATCAAAGATCCACGCGGTCGCGCACGAAGCGCTTTCCCGCGTAAATTGAACAGTCCGACTCCATACCGGAGTGGATAACGAGCTCGCGGACATGACGCGTCTATGACCCACCCGTTGGCCTTTTCGCACACACAGTACGAGTCACCCATGGCGACACGACGCGGGAAAAAAAGCCGAGGGACGACGTCGACCGATGGCCGATGACCGATGATGAGTGCTCGCGCGAGAGAAGGCGACGCGATGGCGACGACGATGGCGACGACGATGTCCGCGATGGCGATGAAGACGACGACGACGACGCGTCGCGCGCGAACGATGGCGTCCGCGACCAGAGGTGAGAGAGAGAGAGAGAGAGACGTATCCCGCATCGCAACGCAACGCATCGCATCGCAACGCAACGCATCGCATCGCATCGCGCTTTATCGGTTGAATATTCCTCTCGACGACTGACGATGATCTACGACGTCGCGCAGCGCACGGCGCTAAGGTGACGCTCAGAGGGGCGGGTGCTCGATTTGGAGGTATTCACGCGAACGATGACGCGAAGAGAGACTCGTGTAGCGCGGAGACGAGCGCGCGGAGAGGTGGAACGATGAGATTACGCGCGCGCGAGGGTGGCGGGACGGGACGCGGGAGACGAGAGACGACGGACGCGCGGAGGACTGACGACGATGTGTGACTTTTTTGTATTAATCGCGCGCGCAGCGACCGCCTTGTCCAAGAAGTCGTTCACCAACGCTCGCGTTTCGCGAATTGAGCGCGCCATCGTCACAGCCGCGCACCGTCCGGATGCCGACGCGCCGGACGCCGGTAAGGGTCAACGCGTCATGATCATCGGCGGCGACGGCTACTGCGGCTGGGCGACGGCGTTGCACTTATCCAAGCGTGGCTACGCCGTGTCCATTGTCGACAACTTGTGCCGACGCCAAATGGACGATCAGCTCGGTTTCAACTCTTTGTCCCCGATCAAGGGCATCCACGAGCGCGTGCGCAGATGGAAGGAGGTGAGCGGCTGCGACATCGACCTCTTCGTCGGCGACGTGTGCGACTACGAGTTCTTGGGCGCCGCGTTCAAGAAGTTTCAACCGACCGCGTGCGTGCACTTCGGTGAGCAACGATCCGCCCCGTACTCCATGATGGACCGTACCCGCGCCGTTTTCACGCAGACGAACAACGTCATGGGCACCATCAACGTCTTGTACGCCATCAAGGAATTCGCCCCGGAGTGCCACTGCATCAAGCTCGGCACCATGGGCGAGTACGGTACCCCGAATATTGACATCGAAGAGGGTTACATCACCATCACCCACAACGGCCGCACCGACACCTTGCCGTACCCGAAGCAAGGCGGCTCGTTCTACCACTTGTCCAAGTGCCACGACTCCGCCAACATGTTGTTCTGCACCAAGGCGTGGAACCTCCGCACCACCGACTTGAACCAAGGCGTCGTGTACGGTCTTTCCACGGATGAGACGGACATGCACCCGGATTTGGTCAACCGTCTCGATTACGACGCCGTCTTCGGTACCGCCCTCAACCGTTTCTGCATCCAAGCGGCCGTCGGTCACCCGATGACCGTCTACGGCAAGGGTGGTCAAACCCGCGGTTTCTTGAACATCAAGGACACCGTTCGTTGCATCCAAATTGCGTGCGACAACCCGGCGCCGTACGGCGAGATGAAGATTTACAACCAGTTCACGGAACAATTCTCCGTCAACGAACTCGCGGAGATGATCACCGAGGCGGGTAAGAAGATTGGCTTGAACCCGGAGGTGATCTCCGTGCCGAACCCGCGCACCGAGATGGAGGAGCACTACTACAACGCCAAGAACTCCAAGCTTCAAGACCTCGGCCTCGAGCCAATCAACATGCGCGGTGAATTCTTGGAGGAATTGTTGAAGCAAATCGTCACCTACAAGGATCGCGTCGACCAACGTCTCATCCTCCCGGGCGTCAACTGGAAGGAATCCTCCTCCGTCGCCGAAGTCATGGCCAAGTAAGCGAGCAAGTATGAAACCAAGCGCACAGCAGCAAACACCCATTATTATTGAAGACTTCGTTGAAATTCGGAAACTTGAATTCTTTACTAGTCGTCCCCTGTGTCGTGCGCCCTCGCGCGCGCGCGAGCGAGTCGAGTCGTCTCGCGCCGTCCCGTCGAAGAAAGTTAGTTAGGAGAAGAGTTGGACGTTGAGATGAGAATAGTAATAATGTTTTCTGATAAGTTGTCATTACACACGTATTACGAGACCAGGGTGATCTGCACGCGCATCAGCACGCGCCACCGATCACATGCGCTCGCAGACGCCGGGAATGCGTTCAAGCTTCCGCCGCCGAATTGATTTCAACTCGACGGAAACGAGGAAAAGGGAGAATGTTCAGTTCCCTTTCTTCTATTCGTAATTCGCCGCAACGAGCTCAGCTAAGTCCACAACTCTCTGCGAGTAACCCCACTCGTTGTCATACCACGCGACAATCTTCAACATGTCGTCGCCCATGACCATGGTGAGCGCGGCGTCGATGGTGGTGGAGACGTCGGAGCATCGGAAGTCGATGGAGACGAGCGGCTCGTCGGAGACGGCGAGGATACCCTTGAGCTTACCGTTGGCGGCTTCGCGGAAGGTGGCGTTGACTTCGTCGGCGGTGACCTTCTTGGAGGTTTGGACGACGAGATCGACGACGGAGACGTTCGGCGTCGGGACGCGGAGCGCGATGCCGTTGAGCTTACCCTTGAGTTGCGGCAAGACGAGCGCGACAGCCTTGGCGGCGCCGGTGGAGGTCGGCACGATGTTCAAGGCGGCGGCACGAGCGCGACGCAAGTCACGGTGGGAGGCATCCAAGATGCGCTGGTCACCGGTGTAGGAGTGGGTGGTGGTCATCAAACCCTTGACGATGCCAAACTTTTCGTCGAGCACCTTGACGAACGGCGCGAGACCGTTGGTCGTGCACGAGGCGTTGGAGATAATCTTGTCGCTGTGCTTGTACTGGTCGGCGTTGACACCGAGAACGTAGGTCGGGATGTCGTCACCCTTGGCCGGGGCGGTGATGACAACCTTGGACGCGCCCGCTTGAAGGTGCTTGGACGCGCCCGGGGTGTCGATGAAGACGCCGGTGCCTTCAATGACAATGTCGACGCCGAGCGCCTTCCACGGGAGTTGGAGCGGGTCACGGTTGGAGACGATCTCAATCTTCTTGCCGTCGATGGAGATGTGGGTGTCGTCCACAATCTTGACATCCGCCTCGAAGGTGCCGAGGACGGAGTCGTACTTGACCAAGTGGGACGCTTGCTTCACTCCGCCAGAGTCATTGATGGCGACGACGTCGAGCATCGTGTTTTCGCGTCCGTGCCAGCATCGCAAGAAGTTGCGGCCAATGCGGCCGAAACCGTTGATGGCAACCTTGCACACCTTGCCTTGCATGGCGGCGACGGTCTTCGCGCCCGTCGCCTTGGTGGCGGTTTGGCGCGCGACGCGACCGGTGAAGGTTTGCTCCGCCTTGGTCGGGAGGGCAGTGGAAGTGAGGCCGGTGAAAGACTACGAAACGAAAAGAACACGCGCGCACACATCACACTCGTCAGTCGGTCTGCGCGCACGCGCGAGTAGTACGCGACGCCGCCGCGCCGCCCCTCTGAAAATCCCCTCCCCCCTTCGTGACCCCCCCCAAACGACCGT
>Ga0255784_10001620_pt1 | contig 18008 bp, 22 predicted proteins | sample 101ome_14_FD_179982 | JGI IMG/M metagenome (GOLD analysis project Ga0255784, IMG submission 179982) | Coastal salt marsh microbial communities from the Groves Creek Marsh, Skidaway Island, Georgia - 101403AT metaG (version 2) | ecosystem: Environmental > Aquatic > Marine > Intertidal zone >...
CCAATATGTAAAGTAATTGCATTTCCTGTACCAGATGGATATCCCAATACATAAGACGCTGTAGAAGAATTGGTAGAAAAATCGGCAAAATTCGCTCTTCCAATTAAGTTACCTTTGAAAGATCCAGTAAATGAACCAGTGAATTCACCATTTGCGGATCCAGTAAACGATCCTGTTAAACCAGCTCCTGATGAAGCAATATATGATGACAAATCACCAAATGTTGTTCTTCTGGAAAATAAACCGTTTGAACCTGATTCTATTGATAGAAAAAAGTCATCAGCATCAATATTTGGGTATTTTGCTAATTGACTTACTTTTATCGTTTGAACATTTAAACTATTACAATTAGTTGCCATATTAAATAAATATTAAATTTGTTTTATTATCCATAGTAGATTTTAATTTTCCATTTACTCTCATCGATATTAGCCGTACTACCTCCACCTCTTTGAACAACCATCCAATTACTAGTTCTTTGCCAAGAAACTCCTGCATAATCACTATCAGCCCATGTTGTAAATCTATTATTGTTACCTGATTGAGAAAAAGCCTCTACACTAACTTCATCTCCAACCTCCCAATTTTGATCTGAAGTTATACATACTAATACAGCTCGAACTTGTGATGGTATGATGCCAGCTGGTCTATTATGAGAGGCAAAGTAGGATCCATCGTCGCTTACATTATCAAGTGAACCCGTAGACAAAGAAGACGATCCAAATACTCCGCCTACCAAAACATCTCCAGCAAAGTAAGCATCGCCACTTGCTGATATAGCACAAGTTACTCCTTGATTTTTATATTGTCCATTTGTGGGATAATTACTGCCAGATAGGTATCTAACCATGAAAGCAGTTGATCTATGTTCAACTTGAGGATTGCCACCATGAGCCCAGTTTCCTTCATTACTTCCAGAAAACATCTCTATCTGCAATTTTGCTCTCAAATATTTATCAAAAGATCCAGTAGGACTGCTTGGCTGCGCTACTCCAATTCCAACAGCTCCATCTCTACAAGCACTATAAAGATTTGGACTAGGCCAAAAATACAAACTATTTCTAGTTTGCCTAAGTATAGGCACTATACCATTATAACCAGGTTCAGCATTTGCAGCGCGACATCCGCCAGATCCAGATCCTGAAGTAGTATAACTCCCAGTGTATGATATATGATAAGATCCGGTAAAAGTTTTTAATCCAAAAGCACCGTTATTTGTAGCATCTAGAATAACTGCGTCCATATTAGGATGTGTTTTTCCTGTACCAATGCCTTTATCTTGAAGTCTTTTTGTATTGATCAACCAAAAGTCAGAAAAATCTTGACTGAAAATTCTAAATCCTTGTTTAGACCTAACAGTTTGATTTAATGATGATGAAATGTCAAAATAATTTGCACCACCCACATAATATGGATATTGCAATTGGTTAATGGAGGATTGATACATACGAGTACCATCCCACATTCCTAATGCCGTATTTGAAACTGCATTGACATCTTGTAAAAGATAGGAAGCTGTTTGTGTGATACCGGTACTTAAAGCAGTAGTTGCAATGTCTGCTTGTGCTGCTCTTTGAGCATATGAAGCAGTGCCATTTGATATAGCAGGACTATAAACTAAATACGAAGATGAATGTGCAAGTGAAGCGGTATCTGCCAATGAAGCAGTATCAGCATTGACACACAAAATATCATATTTTATCGCATAAGATGCAGTTGATGCATTTGTAGCAACACTGGATGTCAAAGCATAACTAGCTGTTCCATAGCATCTGCCAGTAAAATGAGAATCCGTACTATTATTTCCATTTTCTAAAATCACTGTTCCGTCTTGAGCGAGAACATTACCTTTAAATGTTGCATCTGTGCCATTAGTTCCATTTTCTAAAATCTTACTAATACCATCGGTAGCATATACATCACCGATGACCTGTCCAGCAACACTTCCAATTAAATTACCTGATATAACATCTTCTGCAATAATTTTATTTCTAAAAGTAGAATCACCTATGATTGTCCATCCATTTGTAGATGATAAAGTTCCATACTGAGCGTTTGTTTCTAAAACCCAACCCAATGGAAACTGATTAATTATAGAAAAAATTGGATTGGTCAATGTATTTCCAATTCTAGCTCCAGGTAAAGATGTAAAAGCTCCAGTAGATGGAACAAACAAAGAACCGGTAAGTTTAACATTTGTAAATTTATCTAGTAAACTGTCTGCTAAATTTGTAATGGTAATTTTTTTGGTTTCATCTGACGACACATCTTGAATTACCATCAAGTCATTACTTTCGCCAGTTGTTAAGCCATTTAAATTACTAATTAATCTTCCTCTATTTGGTACTATAGATGCCATATCATTTTACAGTTCTTAATATATATAATTATCTATCGTTTTAGGTTTTTTAATTTTTTTAATATAAATTTAACTAATCCACTTCTTACTACATCATCTTCATCAAATTTAAATGTAAAAATCCCATTTTCACGACTTTCTTCATCATCAAATAAATTTATAATTGGTTCCAATCCACTTTTGCCATTGATATCACTCTGATTTAAATCTCCACACACAAATAATCTACTAAATTGTCCTACTCTAGTAATCAAAGTAATAAGTTCTTTTCTAGTCATATTTTGAGCTTCGTCAGCTATAATACACTTGGCATTCCAATTTAATCCTCTTAAAAAGTTAACTGGTGCTCCATGAATTCTTTCTTCTTTTTTAAGTTTGCCAATATCTGTTTTTGTTAATAATTCTTCTAACTTATCAATTAAGGGTTGAATATACGGACTCATTTTATCATCCATTTCACCTGGCAAAAAACCCAATTTACTATCACTACTTTCTACAGCTGTTCGAATATAAATAAGTTCACTTACTTTTCTTAAATTTATTAAATTCAATCCGGCTAATATAGAAGTATATGTTTTTGAAGTACCAGCTGGGCCTGATATAAAAACTAATCTGGTGTCTTTGTTTGTTAATGTAGATAATAAATCTTTTTGTTTTTCGGTAAGTGGAACACTTTTAATCTCCACTTCGTTTTTTATTTTTGAGTTTTGAGGAATTCGCGGACTTGTATCTTTTGTTACTTTTTTTCTGCTCATTGTTATTATCTCTTTGTATAAGTTTTTTAAGTTCTATAACACGATTACAAAATTCATATTGTTCTGATTCAATATAGTAATTATAAATGTTTTCTAAATTTTCTTTAAAAGAATCAGGAGAGATTGTTATCATATAATCTGTATCTTCAAAATTGAAAACTTCTATGTTAGGCAGGTTGTGTTTTACGGCATATTCAATTGAAGAAATGACATGTTCAGTACATTCTAATTTATTTTTTGATAAAAACTCATCCATTAATTCAAACTCAGATGGAATAGTTTTTTTAACAAATTTTTTTCTTCGCATATCTACTAATAAGTATTAAACACAAAAACAAACAAAGTTTTATTACTCTGTTTGTTTTCTTATAAAAAAACTAGTATATTATTATTTTTCTTCTGAATCTGTTTCTTTACTCAGCTCATTTTCGTCAGAAGCAGATACAGCAGATGTTTTAGTTACATTTTTAACAATTTTTATTTTTTCAATTAAATCTTTTTGAACTCCATCTAAAAACTGTTTAATATCTGGATATTTGGATTCTATATCTTGTCTGGATTTACCACCGACATTTTCTAAATCTTTAATTAGTTCGTCATATAAACTTTTTAATTTTTTTACTTTACTATTTAACAAAGAATCTTCTTTAGCTTTAGTTGGATCTTTTCCCTTAATAGCAGAACCCAATCCTACCATTTTAGCTTTTAATCTGTCCGTTATTTTTTCGTCAAGTATTTTTGAAAATTTCATAATTAATTATTAAAGTTTTTTTACCTCATATTTAGATATTTCTCTATTCTAATGATCTCATCAGCCTGCGCACCTTGCAGTCTATCTAATCTCACAGCAAGGTGATCTGGTATCACACCAGCATCCCATCTAGCATCATCTAATGTCATTTTTTTAAGAATTAAATCTCTGTATCTACTAAGATATTCTGGGTCTTTTATAGAAGGAACTCCATTATTCCAAGACATATTCATATTTTGAGGAAATGTTTTACGGGCCTCGATATAATCCGCTTTTGCTACATCTAACTCTTTAGATAAAAAATCATCGTAACCAGGAACATCACTTATATCGCCATCAGAAGCATCTAAAGCAACATCTACCGCATTTTCTGATCCACCACTTCCAACAAATTCCGAAGCGCCTTGTAAAGCCGATCCGGCGAGATAACCAGCACCAGCAATTTTTGCCGCACTATAAGCAGCTTTAGCTGGTTCTTCTCCCTTAGCTACACCAATCGCAGTTCTTAATATTAAACCAGCTGCTATACCAGAACCTGGTATACCACTCATTTTACTTACCGCAACCAAAGCTCCAATTACTAGATTAACTTTTTTTGGATTTTCCTTAGCATAATCACCTAACGCTCTAACAGATTTTTTAATTGTACCATCATCGGAAAACTTAGAACCAATATCAATAACTAACTTATTTATAATTGATCTAGAATTTTGTACAACTGGACTATTTGCTGCTTTAGCTTCTATCTTTTTGAGAGCTTTTATAACCCATGGAATCAATGGATTAGGTTTTTTTTCAATTCCAAGCTCTTTAGCTTTTGATTGGATATTATCTATATTGCCTAAATTTAATTTACTTAAATCTGTACTTAAATCGGATAACTCTTTTCCAAATGATTTTCTGAAAGAATTGAGTATACTATCTAATTTAGCTTTAGTAGGATCTTTTAATTGGTCTTTACTATCAAAACCTTTCATGTATGTACCAAAGTTTTTCAACATTGCTGAGGCACCACTACCTTTAGCTTTCAGTCTGTCTAACCATCCCTCAGAAATGATCTCATTTAATTCTCTAAAATCATTTTCTCCTAAAACATTATAAAGCTCAACCATTAATGATTTTTCTTGTTCATTTAATGGAACTTTAGATTCATTTAACATTTTTAAAAGTGGATGACCAGTTACATCCTCATTCATTAAATGTAATTGAGTAGATATTGATTTATACTTTGACACTTTCATTAAGTATAAATATAAAATTCGTTTTAAAATGCAAATAAATAAACAGGACTTTTGGTCCTGTTTATTGAAATATAAAACTAAAACTTATTTTGTATTTAACTTTTTTTTGACTTTTTCGCCTTTGTTTTTTTAGGAACACTCTTTTTAGAATGTTTTTCTGTTGCTAATTCTAAGTTTCTTCTTTTGGCTGTACTTTGCCACGATCTTCGCGTCTTATTACTAGCCTCTGTATATGAATTTGATTTTTCTAAAATCGTTTCAATTTCTTTACTAGAAGAAGCATGTTTAATGTCATCACGTAATCCCATAATTAAATCACTTTTTTGTTAAATTTACAATTTCTAATTTACTTCCATCTGGCCATCGAGTAATAATTCGATTCCAGTGGTCGTATTCCAATTGAGCTTCTTCTTTGAGTGAATGTTCTTCATCTGATACTCTAGCTCCGTTTCTCATTACAACAAACCTATTTTTAGCTTCTAGTGCCTGTGAAACTACTTCTTTATTTTTTTTACTAGTCAATTGCATTTTAGTATATTAATTTTGATTTTATGTCGTGATATAGTTTATAAACACATAGGGATTATCAGCCCCTATATTCTCAATAATACCTTAATATAAAATAATGTCAATAAAAATTTAAAACTAATTATTTTGTGTAGTTAATTCTTCAACTACTGCTTTAATTTCGTTTTCAATTTCTTTAATACGTTCTTTATAACCAGACGCGACATCTTTGAAATCTTTTTTTGTAAAAATTAATTTTTCCGTTAATTCGAAAACCGTTTTTTCTGCTTCTGCTTTTGTCATATCATTTTTGTTTATTTGAATATAACTATTAAATATATTATACTAGACTTTATTATATTTATCAGCGTATGAAAAAAGTTTCTCATCATAATATCACAATTGATAATCATAAAATCAATATATGGGATAATAAATATGTTGTATTAAAACATCCTCAAAAATGTGACTTCTATGAAGATGATATGTGTAGAAATAAAATAATAAAATACTTAGAAGACGAAGGATATTTAAATTTCATCAAAGACAATCACAAAATTTTAGTATTTGATAGCTATGTTGTAGATAATCTAGATGACATTTCTTGATATGAAAGTGGTGGACGTGGGGAGAGTCGAACTCCCGTCTTCAAAAACATATTCAAATCAGACTACATGTTTATTTAATTTTAATTTGTTAAGAACAATAATAAAAAATTAACAAAAAATATCGTCCTAAAGATTTATTTAAAATTTAAATTTGCAACACAAATCAAATTACAAATCTAGTCTGATAATCGACGCCCAACAAAACTATCAGACATCCTAATGTTGGACGGCAACTTTTATTAAGCTGCTAATGCTGTAACTTCATCATAAGAGAAGTCATAGCTAACTACGTTATCTTCTGCAGTTATTTTTTTAATAGATGATTAAAGAGGCCAACTATCATCCTCTACATGCCTAACATGAAATAGTCTCCGAATCGAAACCAGTACACGCCCATAAATTTCAAATATCAAAGAGCAACTCAGAAATAAATATAACTGAGTTGCTCGGAGCAACTAATTGTCGCCTCCACCATCCAGTTTATTAACTGGCAAATTTATAACTTTTTAAGCAATTCACTAGATGAATGAATTTTTGGCAATACTAATACTTCTTCTTTAATATTGTAATCTTTACACACCTGTGATTCTGCTGTCACTAAATTTTCACTCTGTCTATCACCACTATTAAAAAAAGATAAATCTTCGTTTGGATATAAACTTTTCAAATGTTTAAGAGTTTCACACTGAGTTTTATCTTTGTCAATAGACATTATCGCAGTATCAACCGATTTTAAATTACTAATAATTCTAAGTCGATGATCTTCATCCATAAATTCTTTACTTCCTTTTAATTCACGTTGAACATCATTATTAATAATAACAATTAATTTATCTGATTCTTTTTTCGCAGCATTAATATATTCAATATGTCCATAATGAATTGGATTAAAATATCCTGAAACAATTCCTATTTTCATTTTTTTATTAATTTTAAAATAGTCAATAATGTTAATTAAGAAAGTACATATGGTGTGTAGTATTAAATAAACAAAATATATGACATATGCCAATATTACAAAAGTAATTACAACGATTGATTCTAATATCTTACTAATCATGATCTAAAATGGTACGCCAGGCAGGACTCGAACCTGCGACCAACGGTTTAGAAAACCGTTGCTCTATCCAGCTGAGCTACTGGCGCTTATTTAAATATAAATTTTTTAGGGCACATCTCTCCTTCTATGCTGATATCATAATCAAAAATTATTTTTTTGTTTTCTCTTTCTGTTATTTTATTTATAATACTCAACAAGCCAAACTCCATATACCCTTTATGAATTTTAACATCGTACGATTCAGCAATTTTTGTGTTAGTTGGCACCGTTGTTGAAATAAGTGCCATCATTGCAACAGGATCTTTTTCTAAAATATCATTTAAAATATTTAATATATTTTCACTTTTCATAAATTATTTTTTCTTTAAAAGAGTAATTGTCTGGACTGTATCAGTAATGCCATCAATTTCATCATAGTATTTGAAAACAGACTTGTAACGTTCTCTTTTATAAAAATCATGGATGAATACTAAGCTATTTTTATCAATATAGTTTAAAACTTTTTGTGCACAGTTAGCTCTTGATCTTCCATCTATAAAAATAAAGTCATAATGTGATTCAGGAAATTTATCTATAGCATTTACATAGTCGTACCACACATACATTTGTTTTGGATCTAAATATTCGTTAATTCCGTGATAATTATTTAATTCTTCATTTGATACTTGTTTTATTAATTCTTCCCACTTATCGTAAAATGAATTATAAATTTCACGCCTACCTTTTGGACAATCGTGTAAATATTGTATTACATTAGTTATATTATCATCTACTAGTTTTTTTCTCACTTCATAATACCAATCAAGATTGTGTTCTATACTATAATATGTTTTAACATATTTTGAAAATAACAATGTGCTTCCACCAGAACCATATTCTAACATTTTACAATTGCTGCTGTTTTCAATATAGTTTAAAACAAATTCAATTTCTTTATTGTGCATCCATGGTATCATAACATTTTTTAAATTGGTACCCCCAGTAGGACTCGAACCTACATCATGCTCTCATCTAGAGCTTAACCGTGTATAAGACGGACGCTTTGCCATTAAGCTATAGGGGCATATAAATGGCATCCCGTAGCGGAATCGAACCGCTGTTGCCAGGATGAAAACCTGGAGTCCTAACCTCTAGACGAACGGGACATTTAATGGAGCCAGTTGTCGGACTTGAACCGACGACCGGCAGTTTACAAAACTGCTGCTCTACCACTGAGCTAAACTGGCATAACATTAACTACTATATGTATAGTATAAAACTGTAAAAATGTCAACAATGAATTAAAGTCTATCTTCGTATTCGTTAATACTTGGAATTCCGCTAGGCGTATCTCCAACTATAGTATCAGAATCGTTTTTTGAAGTAGGTGCGAATAAATCTATATCCCCATATGGACTTTTTAATTTATTAACGTGAAGTTGACCATCTTCGTCTTCAACTAAATCAACTAAACGAAGAATTTTTTTTAATCTATTAACTAATACTTTAATCAAACTCATAAAGCCCAACCATACATACATTCTGGTGCGCCATATTTTGTAGTTGCGCACCCCAACGAAATTATTAATAATATTACCACTAGTATTCCACAAAATATATTCATAGATATAAATAGTGGCGGAGAGAGAGGGATTCGAACCCTCGGTAGGTTTTACCCTACGACAGTTTAGCAAACTGTTGCTTTAGACCACTCAGCCATCTCTCCAAATTAAACAGTTTTATCATTATCAAAAATAGATGCTTCTAAAACTTTAACTCTCTCGTCCAAAAAAAACATTAATTCTTCAAAAAAATCGACCGTATCTTTATGATTAGTTATTTGGTTTTCTAAAGATACAAGTTTTTTAGAATTTTCTTCAAGTAACTGTTGTTGATTTTGAATTTTAGATGAACTCAATACTAGTAAATATGTCATTACTAACATCACTATAAATGTAACAATATCTAAAATCCATTTCATCTTATTCATAACTATGATGATACCATATTTTTTATCAGTGTCAATAAAAAAGTCGCCACAAAAAAATGACGACTTCTATTTTATATAGAATTTCTATCAAACAATTTTATGTACAAAAACAACCACCAAAACTGATGCTATTAATCCTATCATCATTTTTAAGAAATCTTTAGCAACTAACGGAAACACATTTTTCAATTTATCTTTTTTAGCATGTGTAGCAATTGCTAATTCTCTACCTGTTAATAATCCAACAAACACCCAAGTTGTACTCATAGGAATGCTATTTAACTCTTTAAAGATAAAAAGAATGATCCAATATACAAAATCAATTACTGTAGCAGATCTAATATATTTTGTATTGTGTTTTGTTAATACAATTTGTTGAATCTTACCACCATTTTCTTTAAACATAAAAGCTAGTCCACCCACAAAAATTAAAGTAATTATAACTAACATTTCAATTGGCAACTCTCTTGGAAGAAACACAGCAATATTTGCCATATCATGTGACAACCAAGTCCACCACAAAAATCCAGTTGTTATCCATTGTGCAACTAACCATGGAGTTCTATTAGTTTCATCAACTTCTTTAGAAGGTTTCTCAAATAACTTTGAAATCAAAAACCATATAACATATGCTGATAATCCTGCAACCGCGTATCCTACAATTGATTTAACCAACATTTTTTCCAATACAAATGTACTCGCAAATGCTGATAAAACCAAAAATGAAGTTGATACAGGCACACCAAATCTTGTTAATAATAAAAGCAATCCAGGCGCTAAAGCATGATACCACTGTACTTCTTGAAATGGTATTTTAGTTAATCTTCCATATGATATATCTCCGTTATTCGTATACCAACCATACCATATACATGAAACTAAAACTAATGAAGAAGCACCCCATAGTTTTGTCCAATGAAACCTCTTATTGTTCGAAGCAATCCATGTTCCTAAAGTTTGAACCGAATCATTTGCTATAACTGAATAAGCTGCTAGTAAAAAACCTATCCCCATCCATAATGTTAACATTTCCATATTTATTTATCTTTCTTTTTTTAATTTCTATTTTAGAAATATGTTCGAATTGCTAATTGCCAGCTACTCGTATTAATATCTGTATCATTACCTAAAAGTTTACCCCAAGCATACTCATGTCCAGCCATTAACTTTAGATTCTCTCCACTGAGGAAGTATTGAAACCCAGTGTATACTGAATGATAATCTTCTACATTCAGACGAGCATTCCTATCTCCATCACCATCATGTCCATATCGTTGGGTGCGTTGTTCACGTCCTGAGTCCATATATTGATAACGGAACACGGCTTCGAGCTTATCAGTAATTTTATATGACGGTAATACATAGAAACCCCATGTATCATGTCCAGCTGGAATGGCATCTGATCCTTTACTTGCTGAAACTCCCTCACGGTTGGCTCCGAAGATGACATCAGAGATGACTTTAAAGGGACCTTTTTCGTAATCGAAACCCAAGGCAAATGCGTGCTCATAAGCAGATCCGAAAGTACCCACAGCAGCATCACCCCGCGCCCGTTCACGACCACCTTCGTTGTTCACATAGTTCCAGTCGAAGTGGAAGGAGAGGTCCTCTTTTACCGGGTAAGTAAGATTGTAGGATGCTCCTTTATTGGCGCGAAAATCAACCCATTCTGGACCATCTTCATGGGCACCATATACCCAGGCACCCAACCGGTGCTCAATACCTTTGGTGAAGAATCCTACCTGGGCTCCCCAAGGACGTTGTTGACCGATTTCATTCACAATAGGGGCACGCTCGACCGTTTTGATGTATCTCGAGGATTGAATATCTTCACGGGTGATGTCCTGCTTATCTTTACCGATAATGAAATAATAATCATCACTGGGTTTCCATTGGAGGTTGAAGGTTTGGAAATTGTTGATGAAAGAACCCTCGTCGCTCAGAGCTGTTCTGGAACCATGGCCATCCGAAATGTTTGCATCGAAACCGAAGGAAAGATTGTGAGCAAAATCGAAGTCCATTTGAATACGCGCCCGGCGGTGGTGGTAAACATCGTATTCATTGTCTTTGACACCATCGATATCCTCGTCCTGGCTGATGTATTGACCATGATATCTACCTTTTAACTTAACATCTCTGACGAAGCCACTATCGCTTTCATATAAAGTGTTTTTCTTGAAGATATTCCAGTTTTCTTGAGCTACTACAGAATGTACCCAAACCATTAATAGTAGAGATAATAATATTTTCATATAATCAAAATTCTAAATAATATAACATACTTTAATATATAACAGATTTGTGTTACGATTAAATCTCGCTAATGTAACAACGATGTTACATATATCTAAACTCTAAACAAGGAAATGGCTCTAGAGGTAGGACTCGAACCTACAACCTTTCGCTTAACAGGCGTACGCTATCTACCATTGAGCTACTCTAGAAAGAAATGGTCGGAGTGACAGGATTTGAACCTACGACATCCAGCTCCCAAAGCTGGCGCTCTTCCAAGCTGAGCTACACTCCGATTAAATGGTAGGTGGTAAAGGATTTGAACCTCTGACATCTTCGGTGTAAACGAAGCGCTCTACCACTGAGCTAACCACCCATGATGCTAATAACTATAATAGATTATTTTAATTTGTCAATTACTTAAAAATAAAAAAAGTAGCCACCGGAAGGTGACTACTTTGTCTGCACGAATCTAATTTATACAATTAGAAATTATTAACTGATTAGAATGATGCTCTCAATCCTAATGAGTAAACTACTTCTCCAGTCAATTCTTCAGTTGCGAAATTATAACTGGCAACATCAAAATCGTTATCATACCAACCCACTTCTGCGAATGGAGAAACTGTTCCAATAGCTGTATTAAATGCCTTTGTAGCAGAAACTTTCGCAACAAACGATGAATAATCATCTACTTGACCGTATTCCAAAGATGGATTTAAAATAATTCCCTCAATTACTTCAATTGGCTTTTCAGCGCCAACAAACCAACCGTCTTGTTCCAAGTCAATGTCCCAAGTATAACGAACATATGGAGTAACATAGTCGTTTACAACAGCAGCTTTTACGCCAAATTCAGTTGAATTTGGAATTCCAACAACACCGGCTTGGTGTCTGGTGACAGTAGCGTCTAATCTTAGAGAAAAATCTTTAGATTCATCTCCGGATGTTAAGTCTAGAGACTTACCAAATCCGAGTGTCCAATGTGATTGGTCAACAGCTCCGCCATCATCATCTGGCAATAGTGTTCCTCCCAAATACACATCGGCATATTTTAGACTTTTAACAGCACCAATTCCAAAAAATGCAGCGCCGTCACTTCTAGCTACTCCATTTACGGTATAATTGTTGTTGTATCCTGCTTCTACTGTAATATTTGCAGCTTCATCAGATTTAACTACTGATGTAATTACAAATAATGATAGTAATGTTAATACTAATTTCTTCATTTTATTTTTTTATCCTTTTTTAATACGATGTTTGAATTACATATGATTTTTGATTATCACCTGTAATCTTGTTTCCATTTGGAATCTTACAGCACCCACTGCGTTTTCCAAAAATTATTCTATAAAATCTTTTAAAAAAATTAACAATCATTGTTTTTCCTTTCATTGTGAGATATTATCTATAACTATAGTTGACAAAATAAAAAAAATATTAATTTTAAATTTTAATTCTGTAAAGATTTTACCTTTTTTTTAAAAAATTTGTCTTTTTCTGGTAAATATGCGTAAAATGCTATTAAGTTTTCTTCGTCTTCAGAAAGAACTGTTATGGTTTCTGATGGAACTCTTGCTAACTTTATCAATGCTGATTTTAAAAACGAAAAACTGTTACTTCCATGCATTTCAATTCCCATTCCGTAATTTAATAATTTAAATTTAACATCTTTTATCCCATAAAAATTTTTAAATGTAGATTCAATATTGGATTGTATATCTTTTGTAAAAACTTGTAAAGATAATTTTTGTTTATGAGAATCTCTGATGCCTGACATAAAATTTAAAGTTAATTTGTTAAAGGTATTCATTTCAAAAACAGTTTTGTTTTACATTTTAATAAATATTAAAATCAAAATATAAATTTGCAATGAATTAATAATTTGGAAATGGTAGTCTGGAATAATTGAATTTGTGCGGATGATAATTCAACACCCCCAAACTCTTATGGATTCGGTGTTACACTAGGAGAAGGAAGCGGAAAACTATCAAATACAGATATTGGAAATCTTCTCCACTCACCTCTAGCATAAACATAAAAATAACTTCCATCATAACTTATATCACCTTCTTGTCCATAATCAGTGGAAGTTACAGGTACCTGACTGTAGGTATCACCTGGAAATCTTTGAAATGCTCTAAAAGCAGTATTAATTGGTCTAGATGGATTAAATGGTTGTGGTGGATCAACTGATTGTAATTCATTAGATTGTAGTTCAGCGTTTAATGTAATTGGATTACCACATGTATCATAACCACTTACATAAGATTGAGCAGTAGTGTCCCAATCAAATGTAGCAATTTCTCTTTTTAACCATCCTTTTGGTGAAACATAAATATAAAAATAATTTTGATCATATGCTAACCAACCGTCTTCTCCATAATCAGTAGCACTAGTAGGTGCTGGATGAAATAATGATTTAGTTTTAGGTAAAGATTTAGAAGATTTACTAGAATCAACTTTAATATCTTCAGAAATTTCTTTTTTATCCTGATTGTACACAACACCATAATCTTTCAAATAAGAATACGGATTTATTTTATTCTGTTGAGCATCTGCTGATAAGTTATAAGAAGTATTAACCACTTCATCTTCAACTTTAACTTTTCTAACAGTAAATGTTTTATTTGTAGTAGATTTAACAGAATCAATTGTTTTGGGTAAAAGATAAGCATATACACTTAAAGTAAACTCTGTTTTAACATTTCTATCTTCTCCAGCTCCTAATTCTACTGTATTTGTGTAACTATCTACTTTTGTTCTGAATCTAAAATTATCAGTACCCCAATAATCATTGGTGCCAAAGTTAATTTGTTCTAAAAGTTTGTTATTTTGATCAACATAATCAGTCCATATGATACATTTATATGTGACAACTATTTGATCAGGCAAAGTAACATTGAAAATTTGTTTAGTTGGTTTTCCAGACTCAGGATTTAATATACCAAATTTATCATATTTGTTTTTTTCATCATAATTTGTCATTACTTGATACGACAAATATCTGTTCAAAGTCATTAAATCTTTGTTATTTTGAACATCAGATCTATTAATCAAGATAGCAGGTAATAATATTTTACCCTGATTATCTCTTAAATATCCATCTTTTTTAATAGATTTCCACCTTTCAGGACTAGCGTATAATACAGGAACACTAACTAAACTTCCATTATCCATAACAGATAACTTCAATCTATTTGTCATGTGATCCAATATGGTCGTATCAATATCAATTAAACTTACGGAAAAATTTTCAGTTTTATCTGTATCTCTTCGTGTAGCAAACTCTTTTTTATACGGTCCAACTAATGGAATCGGCGTGTTATCTTCACGGATTATGTTTCCAGTATCTTGACTTTGTATCTGAGGCGATCTGATATCAGACAAATTTGAATTTTCCTGAGAATTATTCGGAGCTGGATTTATACCCTTTCCACTAGATTGATTATTAGTTGGATTGCCTTTCCACGCCATTTATGATTGTCTTTCTACTGTATTTAATTTACTTAACCTACTGTAATGTGTATTGCAAATAAAACTCCAGGACTTATCTGGATGTCCTCCTAAAAATTGTTCTTGTATAACATTATCTACTTCAAAAAATCTTTCATTATATAATATAATATCACCAATTTCTGGAAAAAAGCCAACTGTTATACAATCTCTTTCTCTAAACTTATAAACTACATCCTGTTTCCTATCAGGGCCAAATCCATCAACATCATTTCCTGTGATATCTTCTCGTTGAATTAATGCTGTCATATCTACTGCAGGATAGAATATTTTACCTGTATCGGACACCGATTCTCCATAAATATTAGTTCGAGTCTCAGATGCAGCAATTTTAAACAATTGAATTACACATTCTACAATATCACCCATTAATTCGGCATTAACAGATGCGAGCATGTTCATATCTCTACTGCTAAAAAATCTGCCAGGTAAGTAGCTGTTATTATAAATACCAACATCTTTTCTTCCATCAGTCCAATACTGTGGAAATGTATTTTTAGGATATTGAGAGGTTGTTGGAGCTGCCATAATTTTTATGCTATGTATATGTGTGCTGGTACTTTAGATAACATTTTTTCCATCGCATCACTTTCTTTTGCTCTATTTTCAATTTGATTGACGCGAAGTGATGAGTCTAACATTTCTCTAAGTTTATCTAAAAGGTTATCTTTTTCTTTTTCAGCTTCACTTCTCAGTTCAGCTCCATCTAAAGTTACTTCGCCACCAGGAATTGGAACTGTTGAATATTTTTGTAAAATACGACCTAATGTTTCTTTACATAACGCTAAAAAGTATTTCTTAATCCACTGTTTACCGGGTTGATTTATCTTACAATACTGACAGTATTCATAAGGTACATCACTTGGGTCACTTGAAAATTCATATCTAGACCCACTTTTAAAATTAGTAATATCTTTATCTCGTTCTATGTAATAATCGATATATATTCTGAAATTATCAAGAGGAACAGGAAATATTCTTAACATATTATTTCCAAATAATTCAAATCCATAAGCACTTTTTCTCACCATATCATTGAATTCAATAGCTTGTATTCGTTCCAAATCTTCAAATATAGGTGTCATTAAAAATTGAGTAGCAGGACTATACCCAGCAAATCCTAATTCTGATAAAATATTACTATAACTCATACCAGTCATACTGAATGGATCATAAATTCTAGCAGATGCTGGTGGTCTGTAATGAAAAATTCTTCTAACTTCAATTCTAGAACCAGTTAAATGTTCTATATCACTACCAATTATTTGATTTAAATCAAAAACTTGATGACTTTTTCTAGGACCGCCACCATAGCTAGAGGTCACACTTGCTGTAATAGGAAAAGACGATCTCTTCAAAGGCACTTCACCGCCCACTAACGCTTCACTACCATATTGTTTACTTAATTGTACAATATTTGGTAAAGCTGTACCTTTTACCATCATTCCGGTTAAATTAACATATTCATCTTGTGGTAAACCTTGTACTTCTAATAAGTTGTTTACAATGTTAAATTCATTCAAAACTCTGTTATATTCAAGCACGGCTTCTTCAAAACAAGCATAAAAATTGACATCAATCATTTCAATATCAACTATTGGATATCCTAATCTTTTTGCTGCCCACATCGCACTTCCACTACAATCAGTTTCAAATGTAGTTTCCCCAGACCCAGTTAAGCAATTGTTTTCGTCTAAATAATAACCAAATGGTACACTGTTTAAATCAACAATACTACCACTTCCTGGCCATCTTACTCTATCTTGGTCTAAATTTGCACTCATTAAATATAAATATTGATACTATTTAGTATTAACAGTAAAATATAGACAATTCTGATATGTATTTTAATTATGTTTAATTTTAACTAAACTTTATATTAACAACCACTTGGAGACGGGGTTGGGGTCACAGCTGGACCATTTTCCGAATATTCACATGGAAGTGGTGTATATATACTAGAATACCTAGCAACCCACTTGGTACATCGTATATCGTCCATATACCCCCGAAAATCTGTACTACCATTATTCAGATAATCAGTTCCAATGGTTAATCGATTAGATGTTATTTCTGCAGTTCTCCATACTGTATTTTGGTCTATACGAGTTCCATTTAAAAATATACCAACTTGCCCGCTTGAACCGGTTGTACTTATACCTGAATTTTGTGTCACAGCAAATGAATACCAAGTATTGGAACTAAGTACAGTATTATTAGTAGTTGTTGATGAATTCCAATTACTAGAACCTGCTACTAAGTTAAGTCCCTCTGATACAACATCTAATCTCAACCAAACACCACTTGTATCACCTAACTTGAACATGGACTTGCACATGGTGTTGGACATGGTGTTGACGCCGGTGTCTTACTTGGTGTATTACTTGGTGTCTTACTTGGTGTTGGTGTCTTACTTGGTGTCTTACTTGGTGTTGGTGTCTTACTTGGTGTTGGTGTCTTACTTGGTGTCTTACTTGGTGTTACAGTTGAACATGGTGTTGACGCCGGTGTCTTACTTGGTGTCTTACTTGGTGTAACTGTTCTACTTGGTGTTACACTTGGTGTCTTACTTGGTGTAACTGTTCTACTTGGTGTTACACTTGGTGTCTTACTCGGTGTCTTACTTGGTGTTGGTGTAACTGTTCTACTTGGTGTCACAGCTGGACCATTTTCTGAATACTCACATGGAAGTGGTGTATAACTAGTATTACTATATCTAGCAATTCCATAAGTTAATCTAACCTCATCCATTCGACCTTGGAAATAAAAGCTATTAGTGTAAGATGAACCTAGACGGAAATTATTAGAAGTAATTGCTGAATTTCTAGTAACATTTCCTCTATAGTTTCCATTAAAATGTGTATACACAGTCCCACCACTTGTAACACTGATAGACCAATTATACCAAGTTCCTGATGTAAGATTAGTTTTTGAAAGTATTGAAGTACTCAGTGCGCCTCCACCCACTATAAAAGAAAAATTGTTAGGCGAACCAAGATCTCCAACAATT
>Ga0255784_10001628_pt1 | contig 17959 bp, 17 predicted proteins | sample 101ome_14_FD_179982 | JGI IMG/M metagenome (GOLD analysis project Ga0255784, IMG submission 179982) | Coastal salt marsh microbial communities from the Groves Creek Marsh, Skidaway Island, Georgia - 101403AT metaG (version 2) | ecosystem: Environmental > Aquatic > Marine > Intertidal zone >...
CTACAACTATTAATGTTCTAAAAGATGTCTTAAAAACTAGAGAATTTGTTGATGGAAAAATACATGTTAAATTTTTAGAAGAAAATTTTGAAATTGAAGATACTGAAATTGAAGAAACAATATCAGACAGGCCAAGTAAAGTTAAAATTTCATTAGATAACACAGTGAATGCTTCTCTAGCTCCACAAAGGCCAAAAAAAATAGGTATGGACTTAACTGGCAATATAAAAAACCCTGGTTTAATTTTTGCTGAAATGCAAGGAACAATTATGGATACTCTTACTAAAAATGGTAAAAAAGTAAAAAAAGGAGACTCTTTATTTGTTCTCCAAGCAATGAAAATGGAGAATATCATTACCTCTCCGATTGATGGAGTAATAAAACAATTTAATGTAGAAAAGGGTCAAGCTGTCAAAAAAGGAGATCTTCTAGCTGAAATTGAAGCGAGATTTTAATGATTTACGGCATAGGGGTGGACAAAGTTGACTTGGAAAGGGTAAGAAAACTCTTACTTAAATCTCCTAATAAATTTCAAGATAGGTGTTTTACTCAATCAGAGGTAGTTTACTCAAATAGATTTTCCGATCCCGCAAAAAGATTAGGTGCTAGATTTGCAGGAAAAGAAGCTGTAATGAAGTCTTTAGGTAAAGGTTGGAGACAAATTAATTGGAGAGATATTGAAATAACTGGTGGAGGTAAGCCTGAAGTAATACTGCATGGAAAAGCTGAAGATCTAAAAAAAGAATTAGGTGTAACTCAAATTCATATCTCCTTAACTCATGAAGAAAACGATGCGACAGCATTTGCGATAGCTGAGGTAAATTAATGAACTGGGTAGCAATGTTTCCTGGTCAAGGGTCTCAAGAGCCTGGTATGGGGTCAGAACTTTTGGATAAATATTCTGATTATTTAAATGAAGAATTTCAAAATACACTTGGTTGGTCAATCTCAGAAATAGTTCAGGTAGAAGATAATGAAGAAATTAAAAAAACAAATATAGCTCAACCTTACATATTTGCTGTTTCATATTGTTACGGTTTAGAAGCAATAAAAAAACTTGGAAACCCAAAAGTTGGAATAGGTCACTCTCTTGGTGAATATACTGCTTTGGTTTTAGGCGGATATATGAGTTTTAAAGATGCTTTAAAAGTTATATCGGTACGAGGAGAAGCTATGCAGAAAGCTGTAGAAAAATCCAACACTTCTATGGCAGCTGTTCTCACTTCTGATATGAGCAGTACTATTTCCTCAATTCAAAAATTAAATGAACAAGGAATAGATATAAATATATCGAATTACAATGATGCTTCACAAATAGTTATTAGTGGTCTAATCGAGGATTTAGATTATTTAAAATCAAATCCAAAAGACCTTGACGCAAAAAGAGTAATTCCTTTAGATGTAGCTGGAGCATTTCATTCACCTACCGTGACGCCAGCAAAAAATGCTCTGGAAACTGTTTTAAACGATATTGAAATAAATACTGGAACTTTTGATGTTTATTTGAATGTAAATGCTAAGCCAGTAGAGATATCTTCTTTAAAACAGTGTTTGGTTGACCAAATTGATAACAGTGTCAGGTTTTACAATCAAATTATAAATATACAAAATGCTCTTAAACCTGACTATTGGTACCATATTGGCCCTGGGAGTGTAACTGCTGGCATGGTAAAAAAGTCTATATCTAGTAAGGAAATAGGGGTATTAAACTCTTTAAGTTCTATAAATGAACTTAATTAAGGAGATTTTTTGAAATCAACAATAACTGGCTGGGGTAAATGTTCTCCAGATAACATAATGACCAATGATGATTTGGCTAAGTTTATCGATACATCTGATGAGTGGATACAACAACGTACAGGTATTCAGGAAAGAAGATTTTGCCATGTAAACAATTCTGATATGGCAACAGTAGCTGGGCAACATGCGATAGCTTGTGCAGGATTAACTCCAGAAGATATTGATGTAGTAATTTTAGCTACATGTACTCCTGACAGCATCGTTCCCTCAGCAGCAGCACACGTTCAAAAAAAGCTCGGAGCAGTTAATGCATCAGTCTATGACATCAATGCTGCATGTGCAGGTTTTGTATATGCACTGGAGCAAGCAAAAGCATTTGTTGAAAGCGGTTTATATAAAAGAGCTCTTGTAATTGGATCTGAACATATTACTTGGCTTTTAGATTGGTCTGATAGAAATACTGCTGTATTGTTTGGTGATGGTGCTGGTGCAGTTGTGGTTGAAGAAAGCAAAAGCCCAGCAGATGGAGAAATTTATTCGTTTGTCAACGGAATGAGTTCAGACAAATTAGAGATATTAGAGATTCCAAATTTTGGATCTGCAATGGATAGATTTAAAGAAGATGAAGCAGCTAAAGTTACCTGGACTTTTGATGGCCAAGAAATTTTTAAAGGTGGAATTCGAGCTATGAGTAAGTCTTCAAATGAAGCAATAGAAAAATCAGGATTAAATAAAGAAGACATTGATATTCTTATTCCCCACCAAGCGAATGTAAGAATTATTGAAGGTTTAGAAAAAATGCTAAGTCTTCCTAATGCTACAACAATAAAGAAAGTTCATAGATACGGAAACACTTCAGCTGCATCTATTCCACTTGCTTTAGTTGATGCATTAGAAGAAGGAGAAATTCAAGGTGGAGAAACTGCAGTTTTTACAGCTGTTGGAGCCGGACTTTCATGGGGAGCATGTGCTCTCAAGCTTGGAGAAAGAACAACACCTATCAACACATCCGATGCGAAACTTCCAGATTTTGAAGGTAAAGCTGTTGATACAATTAAAAGAGCTATTGAGTATCAAATACCTGAAAAATTAGATTCAATATGAAAACTGCATTAGTAACAGGTGGCTCTCGAGGAATAGGAAGTGCTACCTGCAAAGCTCTGAGTACAAATCATAAAGTAGTTATCGGTTATTCAAATTCAAAAGAAGAGGCAAAAAAACTCGAAGAATCAATAAATTCCAATGGTGGGAACGCTATGAGTGTAAAGATTGATATATCTGATAAAAATTCTATAAATATAGCTTTTGAAGAAATTGAAGAAAGCTATGGCATTGTTGAAGTGCTTGTAAACAATGCTGGAATTACAAGAGATAACATACTTCCAAGAATGAAAGATAGTGAATGGGACGATGTAATACAAACAAATTTAACTGGAAGCTATCTGACAACACAGAGAGCAATAAAAAATATGATGAAAAATAAATGGGGAAGAATCATATTTATTTCATCTGTTGTTGGTATTTCAGGAAACCAAGGTCAATCAAATTATGCTGCCTCAAAAGCTGGTTTAATAGGCTTAGCAAAATCAGTTAGTAAAGAAATGGGTGCCAGAAATATTACCTCTAATGTAATTGCACCAGGCTATATAGAAACAGATATGACATCGTTTTTAAGTGAGGAAAATAAAGAAATTATTATAGAGCAACTTTCAATAAAACGCATTGGTAAACCAGAAGATATTTCAAATGTAGTATCTTTTTTATGTAGTGAGGAGTCAGAATATATAACGGGACAAGTGATATCAGTAGATGGTGGGCTTTCTGTTTAATTAGGGGGAAATTATGGAAGTTAATGAAGTTTTTGAAAAAGTAAAAATTTTATTTATTGAAGATCTAGGAATTGAAGAATCAAAAATTTCTATGGAATCAAAGCTAGAAGAAGACTTGGAAATAGATTCCTTAGGAATTGTGGAAGTAGTTATGGCTTTTGAAGATGAGTTTGATATTGAAATTGATGATGAAGAGCTAGCAGATGTCAAAACTGTTGGAGAAGCTGTAAACCTGCTCCATTCAAAGATATAAATTAAGTCATGTCTAAAAGACGTGTTGTTGTTACTGGTATTGGAACAATAAATCCATTAGCTAATAATGTAGAAAATTCATGGGCTAATTTAATTTCAGGGAAATCTGGAATTGATAATATTACTTCATTTGATACAACCAACTTACCAGTTAAATTTGCTGGAGAAGTCAAAGATTTTGATGCTAATGATTACATGGGAAAACAACATGCAAGAAAATTAGATAGATCTGCGCATTTGTCTATTTTTGCTGCAGAACAAGCTTTACTTGATGCTGGATTAGATACTGAATCTAGATTAGGAGATGAGGTAGGGATTGTACTGGGAACAGGCATCGGAGGCATTGGAGCAACAGAAGATGCTGTTAGAATTTATGACACAAGAGGACCTTCAAGAATAAACCCTCTTGCAATAACTCAACTAATGCCGAACTCTAGTACTGGGCAAGTTGCAATAAGATTTGGAATTGAAGGACCATCATTAACTATCACTACAGCGTGTGCTGCATCTGCTAATTCCGTAGGAGAGGCTAAAAATCTGATTGAACGAGGTGTAGTTGATACTGTAATTGCAGGTGGAACAGAATCTGGAACAACTCCAATGACGATTGGTGCATTTGCTCAAATTAGGGCTTTGTCTACAAATAATGAATCCCCTAAAGAAGCTTGTAGGCCTTTTGATAAAAATAGAGATGGCTTTGTTATGGCTGAGGGGTCAACTATTTTAGTTTTAGAAAATGAAGAAACAGCCAAAAAAAGAGGCGCAAAGATTTATGGTTATGTTGATGGATACGGTTCAACAACTGATGCATATCATATTACAGCACCATCAGAAGGTGGAGAAGGTGCAGTTCGTGCGATGAAAAAAGCTCTAGAAGATGCAGGAGTTAATAAAGAAGAAATTAATTACATTAACGCTCATGGAACATCTACTCCAATAAATGATAAAAATGAAACAATGGCCATTAAGTCGGTATTTGGTGAAAATGCAAAATCAATTACAATCTCATCTACAAAATCTATGACTGGTCATTTATTAGGTGGTGCAGGTGCATTTGAAGCAATGGTCTCACTTTTAGTTATGCAAAACAATAAGGTTCCACCAACAATTAATTTAACCACAGCTGATGAAGAGTGTGATCTAAATTACACACCAAATGTAAGTATTGATTTGGAAGTAAATAAAGTAATGTCCAATTCTTTTGGTTTTGGTGGGCATAATGGAGTTTTAGTCTTTTCTATAAATTAGTCTGGCAGCATTGATCCGCCGATTGAATGAACTCCCCCATCAGCATGTATTATTTCACCAGTTACCATTTCTGAGTAATCTGATAAAAGAAAATTAACTACTTTTGCAACTGGTTCTGGATTTTTTGTATCCCAACCAAGTGGAGCTCTTTGATTCCATTCATCGTCCATGCTTGAAAATCCTGGAATATTTTTTGCTGCAGTTGTTGCAAGTGGTCCTGAAGCAACAGCATTAACTCGTACGCCACTTTCACCCATATAGTATGCAAGGTACCTAACTATAGATTGAAGACTTGATTTCGCAACTCCTTGCCAATCATATCCTGGCCAAGCTTGAGAATTATCAAAGTCAAGAGCAACGATTGAAGAGGGATTGTTTAATAGCGGTTGAAATGATGTTGCTAAAGTTTTTAAAGAAAATGCTGAGATTTCAAAACTTTTAACTGCGTCGGCAACACTTGTGTTTAGAAAATTACCACCCATCGCTTCTGTTGGAGAAAAGGCAATGGCGTGCAAGATACCATCTAATGAATCCACTTCTTTTTTAATATTCTCAACTGCAGAAGAAACTTCCTGTTCATTTTCAATATCCATTGGAAATACTTTTATATCATCAGAAATTCTTTTGACAGCTCGTTCTGTAATCCTTAAGCCTTTTCCAAAGCCTGTTGCTACTACAGTTGCACCATTCTCAACAGCAATTTTTGCTGAAGCATAAGCAATGCTTTTATCTGTAAGAATTCCTGTTATTAAAAACTTTTTATCTTTTAAATTCATTTTTCCTCTAACTATTTGACCTTAAAATGCTCACAAAGTATCACATAAATTAACATTTAATTTTGTTTTAAAATCTCTGCTTGTGCAGCTGAAAGAATTGCAGTTGGAATTCTAAATGGTGAACAAGATATGTAATCAATATCCAAAGTATTTAAAAAATGTATAGATTTTGCTTCACCTGCATGTTCACCACAAACTCCTATCTTTAAATTATCATTTTTACTTTTACCTTCTAATACAGACATTTCAACTAATCTCCCAACAGAGTTGACATCAATCGACACAAAAGGATCTTGTTTAAATAGATCGCGTTCTACATAATCAGTAAGAAACTTTGAAGCATCATCTCTAGATAGTCCAAGTGTTGTTTGAGTCAAATCATTTGTTCCAAAAGAGAAGAAATCAGCATGTTCAGCGATCGAGTTGGAGTTTAAAGCAGCGCTTGGTAATTCAATCATTGTTCCAATTGTGTAATTTAATTTATACGAATATTTTTCTTCTAATTTACTAATTTTATTTATCAAAATATTTTTCATACTCAACAGTTCGTCAGCATTCATGACCAATGGAATCATTATCTCTGGTGATATTGTTAAGTTTTCATTTTTATGTAAATTAAAACAAGCCTTGTAAATTGCTTTAACCTGCATTTCGTATATTTCTGGATAGCTTAAACCTAACCTTACTCCTCTATGCCCAAGCATTGGATTGCTTTCAGAAAGTTTTATAAGCATCTCTCGTATATATGAAGGGCTGACACCAATGTTCTTTCCTAACTCAGTTATTTCTATATCGCTTTTTGGTAAAAACTCGTGCATAGGAGGATCTAGCAAGCGAACGGTAATGGGTTTATCTTTTAGCAAAGTAAAGATTGATTCAAAATCATCAATTTGATACTTTATTAATTTTGATAAAGCCTTTGCCCTTCCCTGTTTTGTATCTGACATAATCATTTCCCTCATTGGAGTGATTCTCTCGCCTTCAAAAAACATATGTTCAGTTCTACAAAGCCCAATACCCTCTGCTCCGAACTCTAAAGCTTTGCTAACTTCAGTCACTGTTTCAGCATTAGTTCTAATCGAAAGTTTTTTAGTACTATTACACCACTGCATGAGTTGATTAAATTCTTCAGATAATTTTGGTGGCTCAGTATCAAGTTCTCCTAAATATACCTCACCCAAAGCGCCATCAATTGATATCGAGTCACCTTCTAAAAGAGTCTTATCACCATTTGTAATTGTTTTTTTATTTATATCAATTATTAATTTTTCAGCACCTACTACACATGGTTTTCCCATACCTCTTGCAACAACGGCAGCATGACTTGTCATTCCACCTTTTGTAGTCAAAATTCCAACTGAAGAATTCATACCGTGAATATCTTCTGGACTAGTTTCATCTCTTACTAAAATTACATCCCTACCCTTTTCAGCTTCAATTTCAGCAGTGTCAGCATCAAACACAATTACACCAACAGCAGCACCAGGTGAAGCGTTTAATGCTTTACCAAACAACTCTTTGTTTTGAGACTCAATGAATTGGGGATGTAATAAATTTGTTATATTGTTTGCATCAACCATATATATTGACTCTTCTTTAGTTGTTATGTTTTCTTTATGAAAATCAATTGCAATTTTGACTTCAGCATGTGCAGTTCTTTTGGCCTTTCGAGTTTGAAGTAAGTAAACTTTTTCATTCTCAATTGTAAATTCGATATCTTGAACTTCTTTGTAGTGTCCTTCAAGCTTTGAAGCTATATCTGTAATTTGTTCAAACACCTTTGGAAATCTTTCTTCTAAAGATTCATTATTATTGGAATTAATTTTTGATATAGAATGCGGTGTCCTTATGCCAGCAACAACATCCTCTCCTTGTGCATTAATCAAATACTCACCAAATAGCTCTTTGTTTCCGTTAGAAGGATTCCTTGTAAACGCAACACCAGTTCCTGATTGGTTGTTAAGGTTTCCAAAAACCATTGATTGAACTGTTGCCCCTGTGCCAAGTGAGTCTGGAATATTATTTATTTTTCTATATATAACTGCTCGTTTATTATTCCAGCTTTTAAATACAGCTTCTATTGCACCATATAGCTGCTCAAAAGGGTCTTGTGGAAATTGATTCCCAGTAAATCTCTCAACCGTATTTTTATATGCATTAATAATCCATTGAAGTTGATCGACATTAAAATCTGCATCTGATTCAACATTATCCATTCTTTTTTTATTAGCAATAACCGCCTCAAACCTATGATGTTCAACATCTAATACAACATTTGAATACATCTGAATTAATCTTCTATATGAATCAAGAGCAAACCTTTCGTCACTAAATGAAGATGCTAACTTGTAAACGTTTTCATCATTTAACCCAATATTGAGAATTGAATCCATCATTCCTGGCATAGATATTTTTCCACCTGAGCGTACAGACAATAGCAAGAGGTTGTCTCCTGTACCAAAGGTTTTATTAGTTAATTCTTCTAAATTATTTACAGCTTTTGAAATGTCGTTCTTTAAAGATTTTGGAAAGTCGTTGTGACTTGAAACATAATTACAGACTTCGGTAGTAATTGTAAATCCAGGAGGTACTTCAATACCCAAATTAGACATTTCAGCTAAATTAGCCCCTTTGCCTCCAAGTAAATCAGACATTGAAGCATTGCCATCAGTTTTTGTATTTGAAAATTCGTAAAGAAGTTTGCTTTCCATTTATGATACTTAAATTTCCCCCAAATATATCCTTTAATTATATATGGAGAATGAAAATGTCGCATAAAGTACTAGTAGTTGGTACCGGAACTATTGGGGAGCCTCTTATCGGTCTTCTTGCTGAACACCAAAAACAACTTGGACTAGACGATGTCCTATTTTTTAAACGAACACCTTTATCTGAAGAACAAGGAAAGGTAGAAGCACTTCTTAGAAAAGGAGCAAAAATTGTATCTACAAGTGATGCACTAAATGAATTTCACTCACTGGGTTTTACTGAAACTAGTGATGTTGAGAAGGCCTACGAAGATGCTGATGTCATTATTGATTGCACGCCTAGTGGAAATGAGAACTGGGATAAAATTTACTCTTCATTAAATCAAAATAAGCGTTTCATGGCACAAGGATCAGAACATGGATTTGGTCCTTTTTTTGCATGGGGTATTAATAATGAGGTTTTAGAAGAAGAATCTAATAAATTCTTAATTGCTTCCTGTAATACTCACAATATCGCATCAATTGTAAAGTGTTTTTCACTTGATGCAGGCAGAGAACTTGAAGAAGGTAAATTTGTTTGTTTAAGAAGAGCAAATGATGTTTCTCAAAATGATTCATTCTCCCCTTCTCCGACAATCACAAAGCATGACAATCAAGATTTTGGAACCCACCATGCACGTGATGTACATGAATTATTTGCTCAAGAAGGAAAAAAATTAAATCTTTTTTCTTCAGCTATAAAACTGCCTACTCAATATATGCATACTCTTTGGTTCTCATTAAAATTTAATGAATCTATTGATATGAAAGCTATTAAAGAGAATTTGGATACTAGTGAATTTCTGATGACTACTGAGAAAATGTCATCTAACAAAGTATTTTCATTTGGAAGAGATCATGGATATCATGGTAGAATTTTATCTCACGGTGTAGTCGCTAAAGAATCATTACATGTAAAAGACAACACATTAACTGGATACTGTTTTACTCCACAAGATGGAAATGCATTGTTGTCTTCAGTTGCAGCCACAGTACAACATTTTGATAAAAAAGGATGGGCAGAAAAAATGGAAGTCTTCAATAAATATATATTTAAAAATATTTAGAAATTTAAACCAACTCAAAAGACTTAATAATATTTTCTAAGCCCTCTTTTGCATCTGCAAAAAGCATCTTTGCATTGTCATTAATAAATAATGGATTAGCAATACCTGCATAACCAGGTGACATTGATCTTTTAATGACGATTACTTGTTTTGCTAAATCGACATCAAGAATTGGCATTCCAAAAATTGGGGAGGTTTCATCAGTTCTCGCTAATGGATTAACAACATCATTTGCTCCAAGAACAATTACAACATCTGTTGAAGAAAACTCAGAATTAATATCTTCTAAGGTGTACATATCTTCATAATCAATATCTACTTCAGCTAAGAGTACGTTCATATGCCCAGGCATTCTCCCAGCAACTGGGTGAATAGCAAACTTCACTTCAATCTTTTTATCTTTTAAGGTATTTGTTAATTCTTTTACAGCCGCCTGTGCTTGGGCTACTGCCATTCCATAGCCTGGAACAACAACTACAGATTCTGCATAGCTTAACTGGATTGCAACATCTTCAGGGGAAGTACTAATTGGATCTTTTTCATACTCATTATTAATAGTTGTAGTACCAAAACCGCCTTTTAATACCTGTAAAATTGTACGATTCATTGCTGAGCACATGAGAAGAGTAAGAATTATTCCAGACGCACCGACTAAAGCACCTGCAATTATCAATATAATACTATTTACTATAAATCCAGCTGACATCGCTGCAATTCCGGAAAGAGAGTTTAAAAACGCAATAACTACCGGCATGTCTGCACCACCAATTACTGCAACTCTTACAATCCCGCCAAATATTGAAAGTAAAATAAAATATTCAAGAGTCAATATGCTTATACCCCAGCGTTCAAAAATTAGGCTATCCCAGATTGCAGGAAGTAATAATAATGGAGGTAAAAAAGCTGTGAAGATGGTAGCGATTGTGGAGTAATCACCATTTAATTTTCCACGAAGTTTTAAAACAGCAACAACACTTCCTGAGAATGTAAACATACCAATAACCATTGAAAAAATAGCTACGAAATATTCCGATAGAGGAAGAGTACTTTTAGATAACTCAACATATGCAATTGCACCAGAGGCTCCTCCACCAAAACCATTAAATAATCCAACTAGCTCAGGCATTTGTGTCATCTGGACTCGTTTTGAAATTAATACTCCAAGAAATCCTGAAACAACAATTGTGATGTAAAAAGCAGAATCATATTTTGAAAAATCAAAATTGAATGCACTGAAAACAGCTAGTGCCATAGCTAACATTGCAAATGTATTTGCCCTATGTGCTGTGGATGGTCTTCCAAAGAGTTTCAAAGCAAATATAAATAGTACAGATGAAACAAGCAATATTATTTCAATCATTTTTCTTAAACATTTCTAGTATTCGACCAGTTACTGAAAACCCACCAACAATATTGAGAGTTGCAAAAGCTATAGCAATTAAAATAATAATTTTAAGTAATTGAGACTCGCCTACTTCTGGATATATAAGAATTGCTGCAATCAATGTGATTCCAGAAATAGCATTTGAACCACTCATCAAAGGAGTATGTAATGTCTGTGGAATTTTAGATATAAGTTCATATCCAATAAAGCTTGCTAAAAATGTTATCAACAATGTAAGTAAAAAAGTTTCTTCCATTATGAACTCATCTCTACAAGAATCTCATCTTCTGGATTCTCTAAATACAGTTGAATTAAGTTTCTTACATTTTCAGAGTACAACTTTGTTGCAGCATGTTTAACAGTATTGAGAATATTTGTCTCTCCAACAATCTTTACTCCGTCAATATCAACTATTTCATCAACTACTGTTCCTTCGCAATTCCCACCTGTTCCAGCAGCAAGATCTACAATTACAGAGTTCTCTTTCATATTTTTAATAGTCTCTTTTTCAATTAATACTGGAGCTTTTTTTCCTGGAATTTGAGCAAATGTTAGAACTATGTCACTGTCAATGACTTGTTTTTTTAATGCTTCTTGAATTCTCTGATTTTCTTCCTCTGAAACTTCCTGCGCATAAACACTGTCTTGAGTAACTGAACTTGCTTCAACAAATTTAGCACCTAAGCTCTCAACCTGATCTTTTGCTTCTGATCTAATATCAAATCCCCAAACTCTTGCGCCTAATCTCTTAGCAGTAGCAATTGCTTGTAAGCCAGCAACCCCAACTCCCAGTATTAGAACTTTAGATGGTTGAATGTTGCCAGCAGCTGTAGTCATCATAGGAACAACATTTGATGTCTCTCTTGCAGCACGAAGCACTGAAGCATATCCAAGTAAATTAGCTTGGGAAGATAGCGCATCAAGATTTTGTGCTCGAGAAATTCTAGGGAGTTTAAAAAAACTTAAAACTTTTACATCAGGTCGACGGTTTTTAATATCATCAATTTTTTTAAAATCAAATATTCCAATAACTATTGCACCCTGCTTTAATTTTTTTAAACTATCTTCATGGAGATTTTCAACACAAGCAACGACATCCAAATCATTTAAATTAGATATATTCTTAATTTTTTCATCTTCAGTCTGATAATTAAGTAATTCAAATATATCTTTTTCAATATATAAATCAGTTGAGTATTTCTCTATAGATTCAGGATGTAAAGGTGCTCTGTATCCATTTTTATCAGTTAGAAATCCGATTTTCATATATTGTTATTTTAAATAGCCTTTTAAGCTACTAGGAATTTTTCTAGTTCTGCTGCTGCTTCTAGTAAATCTAAATGTTCATTTTCAATACAAAATTTATTGTTTTTATAAACAATAGATAAATATGTAAAACGATTTATAAAATCTGTTTTATTATCAAAATCGATATTTGTTGTAAAGCATAGCTGACCCTCTTCAATTAAAACCTCGTTAATAAAAGAATGATATGTTAAATAGCTAAGCAATTTTTGGATTACATCTGTCATTATTAAATCTTACCAAATAAAATAACACCATGAATATAGCTGTTTTTGCTGATAAGTTTTCAGGTACTTTAACTGCTCATGAAGTCATTGATGTAATTAAAGAGAATTTTGGTAATTTCAATATTGAGGCAGATTTTTATTGTGTTACTGATGGAGGACAAAAAAGTACTGAAATTTTTAAAAGCCATGGTTTTAAAACTGAATCACAGTATGAAGAACTTAATTGTGATGGTGTCTATAAAAATATAGAAACTTTAAATATAAATAAAGAAATATATTTTGAATCAGCACAGCTAATAGGAATTGATTCTAAATTAAAAGCAAAAGATATTAACTCAAGTTCTTTGACAAACATTCTAAATAAAGTTCAAGTTCTTGGAACAGGTGGTTCTAAAGCTATAGACTTTGGAATTGGAATACTAAGTGGTCTAGGAATGGAGTTTATCTCAAATGAACAAACTATTTCCGATCCAAAACCTAAAGATTTTCCATTCATTGATAAAGTAAATGCTTCCAGCTTTGATACTGATTTAAATTTAAAAGTTTTAAGCGATACTCACATTTCGTTATTAGGCAATAATTCGTGTTTTGATATATTTGGACCTCAAAAAGGTTTAAGTTCAGCTGATATACAAAATCATAAGCAACAAGTTGAAAGACTAATTGGTCTAATTGAAACTGAGCTAAAAATAGACTTAAATCCTCAACAAAAATCAAGTGGTGCAGCTGGAGGTTTGACATTTACTTTAAATCAAATACTTGGCTGTGAAGTTTTAAATGGTCCAGAATATTTTTTAAAACAAACAGGTTTGCTTAATAAATTAAATCAATATGACATAGGAATTTTTTGTGAGGGAAAATTTGATGAATCTTCATTAGAAGGAAAAATTATAGGTGAACTTTTAAGTAGCTTCGAAGGTAGTAGCTATTTTTTGGGTGGTCAATATAAAGCAGAGGTAAATTATTTTAAAAATATTTTTGAATGTGGTGCTGAAGGATTAAAACAGCCTAGACAATACTTAAGTGAAGCTACGAAAGAATTAATTAAAACATTTCAGAAAGATTAATATAGAATTTATGACAATTCCCTCACCATGTATAAGTGTTTGCGTAACAGACCCAGGTAGTGATTTATGTTACGGATGTGGAAGGACTACACCTGAAATAGCTAAGTGGTCAAAATATACAGATGAGGAAAAAAAACAAGTAATTGAAATAAGTAGATCAAGAATGTCAGGTTGGCAGCTAGAAGCTTTTGATAAGGCCTATAAAGAAATTTTAGAAACCGGCTCTAGTCCCATAAAAAAGCAAAAGCTACAAAACAAACAAGACTAGTTATCCTCTAAAATTTTTTGAGCCTTTGTTCTAACAACTTTTCTTTCATCATTCTTCAATCTCTTAGCAATTTCTATCAGGTTTAATTTAAGAGACTCGTCTGACTTTGAAAGCTTTTCTAGAAGCTTCATGCCTTGAGCAAGAATCATCCAATCGTTAGTGTTTTTTGTCCAGTTCAAAACAATTATTTTAATTTTACTTACTTCCTTTTCTTCAAAATGATTTAGAAAATCAAAATAAATAGTTATGAGTCCTAGTTTTACAACATTTTGTTTTGAATTAGAAAATTGATTTAAAAATCTATCTTTATTTCTTAAAAAAACTTTTTTGTCGTCTTTGATAATTCTCTTTGCGCCATTCATTGCTCTCATTGCAACAAGTGAATTTTCGGAATAAAAGCATTGAAATAAATGTTCTAATTTATTAGGATTTTCTTTAATAAAATCTACAACTTTTAAAGTTTCTCCAAGAGAATTTTGCTTACCTTTACTTAGTTCAAACTCAAAGTTCATTTTTCTTTTTTTGTATACCTCTGTAGTAAATACAAAAAGCCACAAAAGATACGAAAGCCAAGCCGTTTGCAATGTTAAATGGTTCTGGCATATCAGCCCAAACTCCTGTAACAAAATATAAAAATGAAGTAATTACTGCTAGAAATGGCCAGTTGACTTTCATGTAAGCCAGTATATCAAGAGTCTTTGCTCACTAATGGAATACTCGCCAAAACATCAAGAGGCATATCGTCTATTGAACCTTCATATTTAACGTAAGAGCTGAGATTCTCTTCTTGTTCTCCTTCATTTGGTGAGATTACATCAAAGATATTTGGATGATTAATTATGTTTGGTGCTCCTCCACCACGATATTGTTCTGCAGATGGATTTATTTCTCTAATTCTTGAACCATTTGGTCCATATCCATCTTGTGACATGATTATTACTCCATAATGCCAATCCTCTGGGTTCCCTCCACCAAGCTGATTTTCTATATCGAGCTTCACAACAATCACTCCTTTATCAGGCACAACAACTATATCGAACTGATTAGTTACAAGTTCTGACTCACTATTGGGGAGAGCTTTCCAAATTTGAGGTTCCCAACCTTCAATAACTATGTGGTACTCCCAACCTGATGATTCAGGCATCTTGGCAAATCGATAATTTCCTAATTCTTTAACACCTGTATTTGCACCAAAATCTTTATCAATATAGACATCAATTGTTTGTACTGACAAACTTCTTGGTGACCCCCATGGATTTTTAACAGCACTTAAAATATCAAAATTCATTACTAAACTTCCTTCAGCAATGCCTGCAGAAAAACCTTCAAAATCATAACTTCCAGGAATGAACACACCATCTAAAGGGTATGTGTATGAGCCTTCTCCATAATCATCGTTTATTGGATCAGTAATGTCTAAAAATAGCTCTACAGTAGAAACCTCGGGTACAAATAATGCGAGTGGCCTTTGTGGCTCAATATAATTTTCAAAAACATCTGAATACATTCTTAGTTTTATCTTGTCTCCGAAGCTTAAAGACCCCAGCTCTTCTAAAGGAACTTTGACTAATAATTCATTTCCGTATGATGAAATCTCTGTAGTCTTTTTTGTTAAACACTCTGTAGAAAAAGTTTCCTCTTTTACACTACCTTCATTGGGAAGATCTCTTTTTGTACATGTGAAATAAGATTCTCCATTTAAACTTTCCGCTTTGTGGAAAATAGCTTGAGTGGTTTCAATACCTAAAAACTCTTGATTAACGTTTACTCCATCTTTTACAGGAACGGAAGATCTCCTCAGTTTTGTACGTGATGGACTTTCTAAATATATATCTAAATCTATATTCCTCCAAGGATTAGATTCTGCCATAGCAGATGAAGATTTCTGAAAAGAGAGATACAGAAACTCGTTAGAAAATCTATATTGAATCTGAGATATAAGACCATCGGACTTAATGACTCCAGCATCGTTCCAAATAGTATTATTGATTGAACCACTTATAAGCAGTGCTTGGTTCGTTTCTAAAATCGACTCAGATTGAGAATCAAATAATTGTGCTGATGGAGAAATAATTGGAATATCTAAATAAGCAGGGGGGGAATCACCCAATGATAAATAAACATTTTTTAATAAATTGCGATACGCTGAACCAAAGTAGTCATCATTACCACTCGACTGATCACTACCATACCACCAGAACCAATCAGAACCTTCTGCGAGTAACATATAGTCAAAAGCTAACTCCAATTGATCGTCTGTATAGTTTCCAGACGCATTAGCTCTGTCATAATACGCTCTTGTTTTTTGAAGATAATCCCAGGCATAAGTCTCTTCTGTTTCTCCAATCCAAGTAGCAAAATTTGGTTGAAACCAAGATGCAGGAAATACGCTATCTAACTTATTAATTTGTGAACCATATTTTTCAATATATTCCGTAGGAGTTGTCGTTTTGAGCCATTCAGTTGTTGTAAGTGTTTCATACATAAGGCTCAGAAAGTCTATCCCATCATTTTGATAATGCTCCCAAGCATTTTCTCCATCCAAAACAATTGATACAACAAGTGGCTTATCTAAAGTTGCACTAACTTCTCTTGCAGCTTCTAAAGATTTCATCATGTCTGCAACAGCCATTTCTGCTGACATGCCACTATAAGTAAAACCAACTTGATCTGAAATAGCTAAATCTCTAAAAAATATTGCAACATCATCTTGTCTGTTTAGCTGTCCATACCAAGGTGTATAAAGTATTTCGGGATTTGTAACTATCCCTTTTGTATTTCTTTTAAATGTAGGTATATCTAAAGATTTTGATAAAACATATTCTCCAGTTGCAATCCATTTAATTCCTTCTTTTGCAAACATTCCTAGAACCTCTTGAGATACAGCACCTTCAGCTGGCCACATACCAGTAGGTCGTTTTCCTAATAATCTTTCAGCTAGGTCTAAGCCTTTTTCAACCTGAATAGCTGCATCAATAGGTTTATTGAATCTGTTTTCAGGTAGTTCAGCTCCGACATCACCAACTGCAGCTAGATTTGTGTCAAATATTAGTGGGAGGATTGGATGTGCATATGGTGTTGTTGTAATCTCAATTTGACCACTTTCCCAGAGCTCTGCATGAGCAGGAATGACTTTATCAATTAATTTTGAATGTTCGTTGAGAAGAATAGATTTGTCTTCTTCGTCATAGTTTTGTCCTTTTTCAACCAAACTCTTTAATGGTTCTTGGTTCAAATATTTAGGATCTGTCCACGCTAGATTGAATAAGGTTTGTAAATCTCTAAAGTCTTGACTAGACCACTCCTCCCATGATTGATTACTATTTCTAAGCTCAACGTATCGCGGAAATCTAGCAATCACTTTTGGATTAGTATCAAAAAATCTAGATATTATAAAAGTTTTATCTTCCTGAGTTAGTTGGTCAGCTGGAATTTCGGTGTAGTACCAGTAAAGGTCTTTTGCACCGTTTGAGTAGTCTTCAAGTTGTCTCAGTAATACTGGTGTTAAATTGAATGTTGCCTTCATTTCTGGATAATCAGCAACAAGTTCTACCATATCTAAATAATCTTTTGTAGCATGTACCCTAACCCAAGGTCGTGTGTAGTAACCTTCGTCATTTTTTGTATAGTAAGGCTGATGCTGATGCCACATCAACATTACATATAGTTCAGGTTCTTGGTCTACTTCTTCTTCAACTTGTTGTACTGTAGTTTGAACAGCTTCACTAACTTCTTCCGAAACTGGTTGAGAGCAAAATATGAAAAATATAGAAAATAATAATAGAAATTTTTTCATCTAGATTATTTTAGAGGCTCGAGTTTAGCTGTAAAGTGTCTAAGCAATTTTGGCTGCTCAAGTATTTTATACCCTTTAAGTTCGTCCTTTCTTTCAGCTAATTTTTTCAAGACTTCTGCAACGTAGTCAAAATGACTTTGAGTATACGTTCTCCTTGGAGCAGCTAATCTCACTAACTCATGGGTCGCTGGAGTATCAGGTTCACCATTCTGTCCAGCAACTCCAAAGGCCAGAGTTCCAAGCTCTACAGCGC
>Ga0255784_10001637_pt1 | contig 17900 bp, 19 predicted proteins | sample 101ome_14_FD_179982 | JGI IMG/M metagenome (GOLD analysis project Ga0255784, IMG submission 179982) | Coastal salt marsh microbial communities from the Groves Creek Marsh, Skidaway Island, Georgia - 101403AT metaG (version 2) | ecosystem: Environmental > Aquatic > Marine > Intertidal zone >...
CAGGAGGAGGACCACCGGGACCGCCAGGAGGAGGACCACCGGGACCGCCGGGAGGAGGACCGCCGGGAGGGGGACCACCGTCAGGACCGCCAGGAGGGGGACCACCGGGACCACCAGGAGGAGGACCGCCAGGACCACCAGGAGGCTGAGGTGGCTGCTGCGCCAGCACTGACACAGACACTGCCAGAATAGAAATGACAGCTACAATGGACTTAGTTAATTTCATATTTCACCTAGGTGCTAATTAGACTCCTTCTAAGTTGTTATAGCATCGCCATAGCAATAACCTCAAGCCCATTAGGGCATGAATTTTGATAAAGTTTAACCGCATTAAGATTCAGTTAAGGTTATGGCCCTCAATTCAGAGAGATTAAAGAAGGATTGCCAAAGTGACGATTTTTCCACTAGGCCCCAAGCTTTGGGGGACACGCTGCAATACCGAGGTTGAGAAAATGGGATATCGTTCTCTACTACCGTTACTCATATCTATCGTAGCTACTCCAATTGTTGCCCAGGAATGGAGCACCGTCGCAGAACCTCTGAGAAGAAATCTAATTCTAAAGTGCGACCTTTACCGAACAGATTATGAGTATCAGTTCACGAACTTGTTCTTTTTTAGAAGAACAAATCAACTGGTAGGCTCAGTAAAACTAGCACCAGATGGAATGTACGAAGCAAGAGTGCCTATTTTTCATGGAAAAGACACAACCTTGTATGGCTTCACGGGTTACATAGATAGACTTGAAATTTATGATTATTACAGTGGTGTTACGTGGTATGAGGGATATGACCAAAATCTCCGGTACTATGCCGGATCAAGGATTTCACGTTATGACGGCTCATATACAAATATTTACGACTACAACATATTTGGTACCTGTGAGGAGATAGACTTGGGGACAGCTCGGGAGTCGATCGATCAGTATAATGCTGGGTTGGAAGAACAAAAAGCTCAGTCAGCGTCTTATCGATTGTTCTAGACTACAGGATTCATTATTTATCCAAACACTCCTTGTCTACCCGCGAAATAGAAGATCTCTAAGATCAGTAGCGTAAAGAAAACCAGCATAGAAAGCTCGTCGATGGACAACACGCTCAAAAGTCTCGAGGCTAAACTCTCTGAACTCGAAGTTTCGTGTTGAATTAGGCTTCCAATATCTTTATCCGTTACTTTTCCATTGGTAGCTCCTTCTTTTCGCATCTGAATATACTCATAACCATGAGAGATTCTCTGCGGAATATCAACACGATCAAGAATGTCGAATTCCTGTTCACTTAATTCTCCAAATTCAAATAGGAATTCTTGAGGAACCCTCTCGATATCATCATCCCGCACATTGGAACTTGTGCTTGCAATAATCCCCATCGGACCAAACCTCAGATCAGACTTGAATAGCTCAAGCAACGCCCACTCGTCATCAACCAAATCTTCCTCTCTCTCAACTACAAGAATTAGCTTGTCTCGCGCCAGAATACTGTTTTTCTGACCGAGAACTTTGTCAATGGAATATGACTTCATGCTCATATTTATGACCGACAACATTGCATCGACAGAACCACCCTTGTAATAAACGACACTCCTTTCTTTCTTGTTTGTAATGTATTTGGTTAATAACTTTTTATAATGCGCCAAGATGAGAGGATTATTAGATTTCAAAAAACAAATAGGCTCCCTGGAGAGCAGCCTCTTCCTGGCACGCTTTAGCGTCTCATAATGAGTCAAAGATAGAACAAGCTCGCCATCCTTATTTGCTCTATTAAGAGCACTAATGGTACTAGGCTCAATATTTTGTTCAGTCTGATTTGTTGATGGCTCTTCCGAATTCGTCATATCTGCAATCATCTGGAACTCTAATTAATGGCTTCTGTACTTGTCTTTGGTCTGCCACGAAAGCGTTCAGGTTAAATACATAGGCAATCACCTCAGCGACGACTTTGTATAGCTGTTCTGGAATTTGGGAATTTATCTCAGTCGTGAAATATAATGCACGCGCCAATTCAGGTTGCTCAAAAATCGTGACCCCGAGATTCTTTGCCTCTTCCTTGATTCTTTCAGCAATTAAGTTCATTCCCTTTGCTATAACTACCGGCGCTGCTGTTCCACCAACCTGATAAGAAAGTGCAACAGCAAAATGGTTCGGGTTAGTCACGACCACATCGGCATCCTTTATTGCATCTATCATAGAAGCCATTGCCGCTTCCCGCTGCTTTTCTCGTATTTTTCGTTTTACTTCTGGCTGGCCTTCACTTTCTTTATATTCATCCTTAATTTCTTGAAATGACATTTTTTGTTGATCTTTAAATTGAAAGAACTGATAAGGAGCATCTACCGCAGCTATGATTAGCAGCGCTATCGAGAGCACAACAAACGCCTGAGCAACGATTGACAGCCCAGAAATAATTGCAACCTGAGTTGACAATGCGCCGATGATCAACAACTTTTCCCAGAATAAGACGTAACAAAAATATAGAAATCCTGAAATAACCACGAGCTTAAGTAAGCTTTTTACCAGCTCAAATAAACTCTTGGCGCTAAATATTTTTTTTAATCCGCTAAGAGGATTAATTTTTTGACCTTTCGGCAGGAACCCCTTTATAGAAAACCCTATACCGCCGAATAGGAAATTAGCCCCAAGGGCCATAACAATTGTTACAATTACAACAGGCAAAAATAGCAATAGCAGATTCACAAAGGCAGTAAGGAAGCTAGCCTGCATGCTATTCGGATTTTCAATGAGATTTTGATCCAAGAGGAAGAGCGACGTCATTAACTCCAAGATATTGCGCGGAAAGTAAATCCCGATAGCATATATCGCCAATGCAGCCCCCAGAGTGATCATTGCGACGGTCAAATCCTGAGACCTAGCAAATTGACCCTCTTCCCGTGCTTTTTCGAGTTTCCTCTGGGTTGGCTCTTCTGTTTTTGAGTCTTGATCTGCCATGCAACTAAAAAACCATGAATTCGAAGAGCGTCGTCCACGCACCTGAAATTGAATTTACGAGCACAGGTAGTGCTAAGGCTATGCCAAGCAAAGCCATAATAAGAATAAATGGAAATCCTATTGAAATTACATTCAGCGATGGTGCGGATCGAGTGATCAATCCCAATGCAAGGTTGATCACCAAGATAGACAGCAAGATTGGAAGCGCAATCGCCAATCCACCCGTAAAAATAAGACCCGTTACATTGAGGAGAGCTTCATAGAATTCGAAGGAATCCCCACTAAAACCGACTGGAATCGTCTCGAAACTACTAGCAAGAAGATCAATGAGAAGGAGGTGACCATCAATCGTTAAGAAGATCAGATTCGAGAGAATCACCAAGAATTGAGAAATAACCGGAGAGTTTCCCAAAGTTGGATCAACAAGGTTCGCCATGCCCAGACCAGTTGAATTCGAAAGCGCAGCTCCAGCAACCGCAACAGCGGCGGTTACAGCTTGTAGGCATAGACCTAGCCCAGCACCAAGGACAATTTCAAAGAAAATAATTCTTACTAAAGACATCAAGTCTAGTGCGGCAGGGACCATTGCAGGATCCCAGATAAGTAAGGTTATTGCCAGAGCAAATAAAATTTTAAGTTGAAGATTGAATGCGGTGAGTGAAAATATCGGAGCTGCAATTAAGAACGCTGACAACCTCGCAAAGGGTATCAATATGTATCCCGAGTTCGTGATCAAATTAACGATATCGTAATTCACAATTCAAATCAGATACATGGGCAACGCGTCCATGAGTCGCTCAAAATAATTGATAAGCACACCAAGCTGCCAGTTTCCAATGAAGTAAAGCAGAAGTATCAGTCCCAGAAGTTTTGGAACAAAGCTTAATGTCATTTCTTGGATCGAAGTCGCTGCCTGCAATATACCAATCAGCAGACCAAGCAGAAGAATAACACCAAGAATCGGCCCAGCAAGTAGGGCCGCAGTCAGTAGAGCATCTTGCCCAATATCTATTACATCAGAAACAGTCATTAGATAGAAAAGCTTGCTGTCAACGATTGCATAATTAACGTCCACCCATCCGCCAAAACAAAAAACATGAGCTTAAATGGCATTGATATCATCATCGGCGAAAGCATCATCATACCCATCGACATAAGAATACTCGCTACGACAAGATCAATGATCACGAAAGGGATATATATCAAGAAGCCTATCGTAAACGCTGTCTTTAATTCTGACGTCATAAATGCCGGAATTAGGACGTTTGTCGGCACTGAATCTTCATCTAATTCCTCGATCTCAGCGATAGATGCAAATACCGAAAGATCAGTTTCTCGGGTTTGAGAAATCATAAATTGCCTTACAGGAGCCGAAGCTATCTCTATGGCAGACTCTGCACTGAGCTCTTCATTCAAATAAGGAACCATAGCGTCGTTATAGACCGACTCAAATACAGGGCTCATGACGAACAAAGTGAGAAATAAAGAAATACCAACTAAGACTGTGTTCGGAGGAGTCTGGCCCGTACCTAGGGCCTGGCGCAGAAGCGACATGACTATGATTATTCTGACGAAGGAAGTCATCATTATCAGCAATGATGGTAATAACGTCAGCACCGTCATTAGAACCAGTATCTGCAGGGTAAGGCTGTATTCAGACACGCCGGACGCATCTGTCGTGACGGAGACCGCGGGGAGGCCCTGGGCAAAGAGAGGTGCCGCTGGAGCCATCAAAATAATTGATAGCAACGCCCTAGCTGCTTTTTTTAACCCTCTTCCTGAACCTGCTCTGCTGACGAGCATTTCTTCGTTCCCACTGATAGTCGAGGGTCTGAAATTTCCCTCGTCCAAATTACCGATAAGTTACTGTTATCGGCGGCTATTAGGGAAATTTGACCTTCAGCCTCCACCAAGAACAGCCTCCCGTGCTTGCCGAGATACACGGAATCAACGACTTTTATCTCGCCACTTGGCTTCTGCGCTAGATTAGTTCCATATTTTTCATACAACTTGGCAGAGGCATAGATTAATGCCAGCACCACTACTGCGGATAGTAATATTTGTAAGAGGTCTATCGTCACGTAAGAATCAGTATTTTCTCAAATACCACTATTTGTCCATCTGCTTGAGACGCTCAGTTTTTGGAACTACTTGGGTCAGTCGAATGCCATACTTGTCATTCACTAATACAACCTCCCCTTGCGCAATCAGAACATCATTTACTCGCAAGTCAAGAGGCTCCCCAGCCAGCCTATCAAGTTCCACAACGGAACCCTGAGTCAATCGCATCAGCTCCTCAATTTTGAATTTAGTTCTACCAACTTCCACCGAGATGTTAACGGGAAGGTTATTTATGAGGTCTGATTCAAGATCAATACTATTCTCAATAATAGAACTACTGTCGGCCTTTTGTTGTTGTGCCGACAAAAGCACATCATGCTCGGAACTTTGGTCTGCAGTGTTGTTTTCTTCACTCATGGCGTTCTCTCAAATAGATGAATTAGTCATCAATCGTGTAATGTTTAGTGATTTTTACAGCCGATTGGTTATCCTTTTTTCCAAGGGTGCCGTAATAAAAAGGGCTCTTGTCCACGTAAATGGTGCAGTCGTCCTCCATATCGAACAAAATTATCTGATCGATTTCTAAGTTCTTTATATCCTTATACCTGACGGATGCCGACCCCATTGTCACCCGTAATTCAACGGGGACATCAAGAACAGCATCTTTCAATTGCTCGCGCCAACGATTGTCAGAGCCGGTATCTTCGGATCCCTGAACTCTTGTGCGGAGTAAATCCCGCACCGGTTTAAACAGCGAAACTGGTTGAATCAAATACAACGCTGCCTCAGATCCGTCCTTCAAAATAAACTTGACTGTACTTTTCAGCATCAAGTCATCTTCATCCGCTATTTGAACAAATTGCGGATTAATCTCAGAAGCAGACTTATGAAAGTTAACTGGCATCACTGGAGCCCAGGCTTCCTTGAGCGATCCGAACACGATGTTCAACAACAGCTCGATAATAGAATCTTCAGTAGGGGTAAATATTCTGGTAGGGGTCAGGTCTCCTATAGGCTCACCAATACCACCAAAAAAATCGTCCAATGAGGTAAAAACAACATTAGGATCAACAACAAGTATAGACATTCCTCTTAGCGGCTCCATACGAAATGTATGGATGGAAAGAGGCGGCCTCATATCGACCATGGTCTCTGAGAATGGCAGAAGCTGGACAGGCTCAGTAGTAACTCGAGGATGCGTGCGCAGCACGTCATTAAGACCCATACGCAACTGTCTAGCAAACCTCTCATTCAACAGATCAATTGAATTGTTACTGAATCCAAGCGATGAATCTTGAGACGTCAGATCGTGTGATTTTACCCGAGCCGCTGACGAAGAAGGATTGATAACAGAGACTCCCTTATCTGAAAATTCCTCCGCAATAGCATCGATTTCTTCCTGAGTCAGCTGCGACTCGTCAGAGTTTTCCATCGGTATTTCTCTCAATTATTGAACTAGGAATTCTGTAAAAAGAACTGATTCGATTCCACCAAAATCTTCTAATCGCTCAAGCATCGCGTTCACACGAATTCGAACCCTTTCTTCGATGATCTGTCGAAAATTCGGCATCATAACCTCGGCTTCAGTGGTCTCAGATAAAGCCTCGTTAATAGCCGCTCGAATCGCATCTTCATTATTCAATACATTATCTATCACAAGCTGATCATAATGCGTCATCAAGCTGACAGATATCTGCATAACCATACGAGATTGGGAAACGTTAGCTGTGAACGGCGTCTCGAATCTATGGTAAAGCGTGTCCAATCTTGACGGATTCGGTGTTTCAAGCAGCGCAGGACCTGCATCCTCATCTTCTTCGTCAGCCATTGAAGCCCCATCACCTTCAGCTACCACTTGTTCTGGATCTGGTTGATCAAAATATCCTGTTATGAATAGCGTTCCTACTACAGTGCCAACTATTAGTACTATGCCTATCAGACTCACGATAGCTATCAACTTAATAGGTAGTTTTGATTTACCGCCTTCCTGAACTTCTTCATCAGCCATTGCAGTTTTCCTTCTGTTAACTAAATCGTAATATCAATATTGTGCGCGCTTTCAGCAAGGCCTTGGGCCAAGTCCCGCTCCGCGACCCGCTTCATTGAGTCGGCCCCATCTTCCGATGCGCCCTTCCCGCTCCGGTTCTCTTTCCTTTCGGAGTTAGGGTCAGAGTTATTACCAGAAAACGCCCTATCGCCAGCCTCTAGATTCGATACTTTCGCCCCCCCATCCTGCCAGTGAGATGGCCAGTGCTCTTTTACCAGTTTCGTGGCTTCTTCGGACGCATTCAGAATCTTAACACTAATATCATTACCATCGAGTAATTCAACTCCGAAGGTAATTATTCCGAGCTCGCGAGGGTGCAATTTAATCTGAAGCTCGTTAGTCTGGCCAGATTTAATCTGTGAACTAACGCTTCTGATTAATTGACCCACTCGCTTATCTAATTCTTCGCGAAGCAGCTCTCTACGGCTCTCATACCCTGTAAGATCTAGCTCTGCTTTAATTGAACTTGACACTGCACGGTTCGCACTGCCTTCCAGGGCTGGATCTTTCTCGATGGCCGAGGGCACAATAAAGTCGGCAGGCTGCAGAATAGCAGCAGTACTTCTTACACTCCCTCTATTCTCTGAACTCGGTGAGAGGATGTCACTAATCCTTCCCACGGACGCCTCACTAATAACCTCATGCTTCACACTACCCGGAATATTTTCAATCTCCTGAGCTTTGGAAATATTCTTAGCTATATCTAGACTAGAAATTTTTGAATCGACTGCCTGCGCACGGCCTGTCTGTCGAATTCCCGAATAGGCAGCGCGTGATTTATTGAGTCTTGCCCTTGTTTGAGACTCTGCTTCTTGTGGAAGTCCTGCCAATCCTTCCTGGTTCTTGAGGGACTGCAGGTCCGACTCTTGTGTCATTGCCAGCCTAGTTGTTGATGACAATGATAAATTTGTTCTTCCTAATTTAGATTTCGCCGGCGCTTCATCGACGCGCGCTAAAGCTTCTAACTCATCTGCCAGATCGACCATTGAATGTTTAGCCGGACGCCCTCCAACTAAAACTTGCCTTTGACCGCTCAAGGTATCTATATATGGACCATTACGAGGTTCTATCGACTCAGAACGGTGCCCGACACTAATCCCTTGCCGGTGCGCTTGTCCGTCTGGTTGCCTCTCATGGCTATAGTCATTGCGTGTCATTTCTGCAATGGCAGCGGTAAATCCGTCCGGCCTTGACCTTATTATGCCCTCTTCATTTGCGGTAGCCATCTGGCTAACCTTCACTAAAGGTTCATCCAGAATCGCTGGATCTTCTTTTTCCCCTCGAACAGATCTTGGTAATTCCTGCAACGGTGAAGCCGGAGCCTTTGCAAGTTCGAGCTTCGACTGAGGATCAATTTTTGTTACTCGATAAGACTCTTGAATTGCTTGAGACACGATGGGAGTGGCCCCCAGCAGGGCGGGCTTACCTTTAATTAGACCTTCTCCACGACGCGGGGTGCTTTGAACCAATACCCCCTCAGTCGAATTGCCTTCCCTATCACCATAAAAGGCAGCTGTATTCGGGTCTTCCATATCCAACGCAGATAATTCTAGGCTTTCCGGGCTTATTCGGGCTTTTAGTTCATATCCAGATTCTGTACCTTTTTGATTAGCAACTGGTTGGACTTGAGGCGACTTGAATTCAAAGACTGGCGCGTTGCGGTCGTTGGCAGGTGGAGAGTTCTTGGACTGCCTGACTCCATCAACAAATTTTGAGGTCAGGTCACTCTCCTCCGCAATTTCTTTCATTATGGAAGCTTCTGGGAGCAATACCTGAGACCCTAAGTTCAAGACTTCGGGCCCAGATCTAGGTAACTTAGCGATCTGGTTCTTTTTCGTAGGTTCTACGTCAAAGAAATAATCAGCGGGCTGTAGTTCAAAAGTAATTGGCGAGACGATTTTCGACGCAACCGCCTCGGGGGCGTACTCTGTTACCGCAGACAATTCTGGCAACATTTCTCCCGCTCTGTCAGCACGCACATTTGTAAATTCAATACGACCAACCTCGCGTGAGCCGATAATCCTACTTGGCACTAGTTCATTGTCGCGCGATAGAGGGCCACCGACTTTGGAATGCACCAAAGTGGCAAAGTCACTGATGCCCTCTATCGCCAATTGGCTCAACTCTTCATCCGAATTTTTTTGGCCGATTGAATCTCCGCGCTGGCTCAAAAGCGGATATTCTTTACCGCTTTCGGTTCCGCTTAACTCTAACTGCGCAGATAATATCCTCTCGAATTCAGAACCTTGATCGGAGTCGGTTTTTGTAACCCCTTGATTTAACTTGCCAATTATAGAGGAAAGGTCGAAGTTTGATAGCTCTATCATTTAAAACTCGTGTATCTCGCTTGGAATATAATGTGGTCCAAGTGATATCAGCAAGTTTTATTCCAATCTGGAGAGATCAGTTTATTTTCTTAAACCTGTGGAGGGCAATATCATCCATCTCCCCCTGATCCTTTGACTGAGCTTTCATTTCGACCAAATTATCAGCCTTGCTTTGCAGCTTGCGATATTTCAACTTTTCTCGTTCAGCCGAGGCAAGTCTGCTCTGACTCTGCATTAACTGGCTGTGGAGCCGCTCCTTAGACAAATACAGCTGACTTCTCCCGGACTCTAGCTGTGAAATCAGGTTGAAGGCTTGATAAACCTTATAGCTATCTAGTCGCTGCCCTTGTTCACATGATGAAATCTCATGATAAACAAGAATTAGCCCCTCAATTTTCTCTATCTGTTCCGTCACGCTCGAGATTTCGAGCCTTAATTTCGAAATATCGGATCGAATATCATCAGCCTTATAGCTCTCGAGGGACAATAGTGTTTTCCATGCGCTCATAACTAGGTCATCAGTGCCTGAGAAAGCCTGCCAATGGATTCATCAAAAGTAAAAGAGTCATTCTGATCCTGTTTTAGAAACTCATCGATAGCGCTCTTCTTTCCTATAGCCTCGTCCAGTTCTAAATTTGTGCCACTCTGATAGGCACCGACTTGAACAAGGTCTCGATTTTGACTGTAAGTGGTCCACAGTCTCCTTAGTTTCATGGCTAAGTCGTTGTGTTCTTTTGTCACAACATTACTAGCAACCCGTGATATTGAACCCTCTAAGTCAATCGCCGGATAGTGAGCTGAATCTGCTAGTTCACGCGATAACATGATCTGGCCATCTAGTGTCGCTCTCGCAATGTCAACTATTGGATCATTTTTATCATCTGCTTCGGCGAGCACGGTATATATCGCTGAAATGGAACCTTTTTGATTCTTATTAACACCGCATTTCTCAATCAGTCTTGGTAATAGGCTGAATACTGAGGGCGGGTATCCTTTAGTGGTAGGTGGCTCCCCTGTAGCAAGACCGACTTCTCTCTGCGCATGTGCGACTCGAGTGAGGCTATCAAATAGAATAAGTACGTCTTTACCTAGGCCTGCGAAGTATTCGGCAATGGCGTGTGTTACCTTTGCAGCCCGCACGCGACTTACCGGCGAAACATCCACCGGGGCAGCGACTACTATGGCTTTCTGCATTCCCTCCGGCCCTAAGGTATTTTGAATAAATTCCTGAACCTCTCGCCCACGCTCACCAATCAATCCGATTACTACAACATCAGCTGCTGTATTCTTTGCCAACATCGCTAACAAAACACTCTTACCAACACCTGAACCTGCAACTAATCCAATTCGTTGGCCCTTGCAAAAGGTCAACGCGCCGTTGATTGCTTTAATGCCTGTGTCAAGGACTTGGTGAATTTTTCCTCTATCGAGCGGGTTCAGTTCCCTGTGCTCAAGATCAATGAACCTCTCCCTCACAATCGGACCCAATTCATCTACAGGATTCCCCTTAGAATCAACAACCCGTCCTAAGGCTTCCGGTCCGATACCGAATAGATGGTCTTTCTCTGAAAGTCGCACCTGAGAGCCTGGCTTTATGCCGCCCGTGTCGGAAAGTGGCATGAGCATCAAGCCATCAGAATCGAATCCGATGACTTCTGCCGAAACTGGCTCCCTCCCCGAATTAACATGGATTTTGCAGACTGAACCAATCTCAGCGGACAGCCCTGAAACCCTCACCGTCAGGCCGGCTAATCTTTCCACTTTGCCACAGGAGATTGGCTTAAGTGGTGCGAAATTCACTTGGGACTTGCAGAGATTTTGAATTGAAGCGTCGAATATATTCATTTGCCAATGAGCTCGAAGCAAGCCTTCTTAAGGCGGTCTTCATAGAAATTTTCGAGCGTTGATTCTTCGATCTCGATTTTTACATCTCCTGGATTCAGAGCAGGATCAGACTTAATCCTAATATTTTTAGGTAGCTTGATAGCTTTCGAATCGAATTTTTCAAAGTCCGCCTCCGAAAGGCAGATTAATTTCTCATCAGAGAAAGAGTTTTGCGAAAACTTAACCAGCTCTTGAATAATATTTTCAAGACCCTTCTTACTCTCTTTGATCGACGCCCGAGTGATCAATTCGATGCTTTTTACCAATAACTCTCTGAGGGCGATTTCTAATGCGGTTGTGTCAATTTTTTCTAGAGCTAGCGCCTCTAGCAACTCAGCTATCTCCTGCTCTTTTACCTTATATCTCTCAGCTAGTTGAGCCTCGCTATCGGCTTTGCCCTCAAGATATCTTTGCTCACCAAATTCTTGTAATTCGATCTCACTGTATTTTGCTATCTCATTTGGATCAATTTCTTCTTCAGGAGCCTGATCGGGCTCCAATTCATTTTCGTGATCAGAAGCATCTGAATCCCGACCTAGGGTCTCTACGTCGTTGACAAGTTCCTTAATCAAGAGCTTAGAGGTAGCGGGGTCCCACTCCTCGAAATCTTCCGAAGAAGCTGAGGCTTGCAATTCAGAAAAATCAACTGGAGTAAAGTCACTCAGCAAAGCAGTATTTGGTGGCTCCCAGGGCTCGAAGGCGTGTTCTCTCTTAGACAAAATCGTCTCCTCTACCCGCTAGGACAATCTCACCAGCATCTGACATCTGTCTGGCCAATCGCAAGATCTGCTTCTGCGCTTCTTCAACATCGGTAATTCGAACAGGCCCTTTTGCTTCCATTTCATCCATAAACATAACCTTCGCTCGCTGAGACATGTTATCTAGGAACTTATCCTTAACGGCCTCATCGGCACCCTTGACCGCAGTCATCAGGAGGTCTTGATCTAGCGACCGCATAAGTGTCTGGATACTCTTATTGTCCAACGCGCTCAGGTTTTCGAATGTGAACATATTGTCCATGATAGCTAACGCAAGATCAGGGTCGCCCTCTTCAAGGCCACCAAAAATCGAGGATTCCATCTCAGTCTTAGTAAAGTTCATGATCTTTGCGGCAGTCTTAACGCCACCAAAGGAAGATGCCTTAGCACTTGTGCTATGAAATTGTTCCTTCATGATTGCCTCAAGTTGCGCCATGGCATTCGGGTGTATTGTTTCGAGATTTGCAACTCGCTTTACTATTTCGGGCCGAATCTTTACCGGCAAATAATTTAATACATCAGCTGCCACATCATATTCGAGTACAGACATCACGATTGCAATTACCTGTGGATGCTCGCCACCTATCATTTCGCCGATAGATCTAGCGTCCATCCATTGCAGCATCTCCAGTCCCTTGCTGGATGCTCCGCCTGGCATGATTCGACCAAGCACTGTGGCTGCTTTCTCTTCACCAAGCGCTTTGTTAAAAACTGAGGAAACGTATTCCATGGTTCCTAAACCGAGACTTGTCTGACCACGGATCGTCATGATGAACTCATCCAGGATGTAGTCCACCGTTTCCTGTGACAAGTCCGCAACCGCAACCATTGAAGTACCAATCGCTTGAACTTCCCGAGGAGACAAATATGCAATGATGTTTGCAGCCTGTTCTTCGCCGAGCAATAGTAATAATACTGCCGCCCTCTCGATACTGGTGAGGAGTGCGATTTCATTTTTAGCTTGATCGGAAAGCTTGTCTAAATCAGCCATGACCTAAATCCGCCTATTAAACTTTAATCATCTTCTTGAACACGTTGGCAACACGGCCCACGTCTTCGCTTACCAGAAGTCGGACAACGGCCACCTTGTCATCATAAGAATTGGCAGTATCGAGCATATCAGCCGAAATTCTTGACTTCTTGGTCTGGATTTTCTTCTTGATCTCTTCAAGAGTTTCACCGGCATCCATCATCTCTGCTGCTTCTGCCGCCTCCTCTTCCGAGAGGTCATCTGTAAGCTCATCCAGACTTTCTACAACCGTTGTCTTGGTACCCGTTGCCGCAGTTTCCTTCACACCGAATGTAACTCCCATTACTTGGCCGCCAACCAGTCTTCCTACGAGCGGTCTTACCACGATCATAAGAAATAGAACCAACGTGGCGAATATCAGTAAGATTCTTGCCCAATAGCGTATTGCCTCATTTTCATACCAGGGAATTGAAATCTCGAGTATCTCTTCTGTCCGGAATGGTGAGATCGATACAGCAACACTATCCCCTCGGTCGACACTATAACCAACAGCACCCTGAATCAAACTCAAAAGCCTCTCCTCGGACAGGATCGGGATGAGGGTTTCAGTGCCGTCTTCCTGCGCAACTGAGCGATTAGCTGCCAGTTCGTTTACAACTACTGCTGCCGAGAGTCTGGTCAGAACCCCTGTCGCGTTGCGCTGATAGCGGATTGACCTGTCGTAATCATAGTCCCGCGTGGTCTGGCTATTCACTACCTGCTCAGTCACACCCTGAGCTCCCTGGGCTTCCGCCCCCTCTTGCTCCAACACCGTGTCGTTGGGGACGATATTGGTTGCGCCCCCAGGCACACCGGCAGCCGCTGCCGTCCGCGAGGTGTCAGTGATTACAACTTCTGAGGTGGGCATGGCGCCGGTTCCATTACCGTCGATAATTTCAGAGGTTGATTCATACTCAGTGAAGTCGAGTGTTACGTCTACATCGGCTTGTACGTTCTCTCTACCAAAAATAGGCGCAAGGATTTCGATAATTTTGCCTTGGTACGACTCTTCCAAATTGGTTCGCACCCGCGACTGCTCATTTGCCACTCGCATGGCTGGACTTAAGTTATCCGATAGCAAATTTCCTTGGGCATCGACGACAGAAACAGCTTCCGTGGACAAGTAAGGAATGCTCGACGAGACCAAGTTTACAATTGACTGGACTTGTGAATCCGTGATGACACGTCCGGGATAGGGCATGACTACGACCGATGCCTTGGCGGGCTCTCTGTTCCTTATATAGGAACTCTGCCTGGAGGCAGCAATATGTACCCTGGCCGACTGCACTGAGTTAATTTGTGAAATACTTCTTGCTAATTCGAGCTCAATGGCAGCGGTGTACTGCGCTTGCTCCATAAACTGACTCGTCGTCAGACTGGATTGCAGGCCCAATGATTCAAAGGTGTTCATTGATGAGCTGCTCGGTATACCAGCAGAGGCTAGCTGCATGCGAGCCTCGTAATACTGTTCAGACGGGACCAATAGAGCCCCCGTTGCTTGATCGAGCCTTGCCTCGATACCGAGTGACAAGAGCTGTTCATAGGCCACTGCCCTGTCCGCCTCCGACATGTCTGGATAGAGAACGCGGCTTGTATCCTCACGCAGAAGCGCAACCGCCATGATGACGCCAATTATTGCCAGCAATCCACCGATGATCGGGAGGGACCGCTGCACCGCCGGTTGGTTTAAGAAATTTACAACCGTGCTGCCCTGCTCTTCTGTCGCCGCGGGCAAATTCTCATCGTCGACCAGCACCGGAGCCGCGCTGGCTTCTTCAAACCCATCGCCCTGATCTTGCCCCAGGAGCGCCTGGTTCTGCATATCCATTTCTTCAGCTGTTACAGCCATTTCAACACCTCAAATGCACTAGACCGGCATGTTCATTATGTCTTGGTACGCCTGCAGGACCTTGTTTCGCACCTGCAGCGTAGTTTCGAAGGCCAGCGAAGACTTTTGCATAGCAACAACGACGTCGGTCAATGGAACATCCTCTCCGGCTTGATAGGCTTCAGAGAGCGATGTCGCTGACTGCTGAACGTCCGACACCTCCCTCAACGTATCTACCATCGCCTCTGAGAACTGCTGCGAAAAGCTCGGCCCCTTAATTTCAGCGGACTGCTCTTGCCCATCTACGGAGGGCCTAGAGGCCGCTATTTGATCTTGGTATGCCCTGACTTGGGCGAGCAATGATTCTGCCGTGGTATTAATCGCCATATCTCAACCCCTAAGCCCGCGCATATGCGCGAGGTACAGGTAATCCCGCCTCACGAAACTTATTTAATTTGAGCCGCAGGGTCCTGGTACTGATACCTAAGTCCTCTGCCGCCTCTGCCCTCGAGCGATTTCGCGCCAGAGCCTCAAGAATTTCCTTTAGTTCACTCACAATTTTTGCTCCCTGGAGGGTGGACACGTTGGTGTCCAGGAGCTCGCTGAGGTCATCAATCGATGAGAATGATGGCTCCATATCCAGGTCAGCAGCACTCATGCCACGGGCGGTCACTTGATCGCTCAACAAGTCATCTAAGATCAGAGAATCGGAGGTGATGACAAGCCCTGGCGTGAGGATAATCGCCCTCGAGACGACGTTTTCAAGCTCTCTCGCGTTACCCGGCCAGGTGTGTGAGAGTAGTTTCCTCAGGGCACCGTCACTGAATTCGAATGCCTCTCTCGAGTGCTTCTGTAAGAACAGTCTCGCGAGAGGCTCTATGTCGAGAGGACGCTCGCTGAGCCTATCTATCTCGAGCCTGAACCCGCTCAAGCGGAAGTAGAGGTCCTCGCGGAATGTCTTTTGGAGGATCGATTTCTTGATATCTATGTTGGTAGCGGACACGACCCTGACGTCCAGGGGCGTCGCCGTTGTTGAACCAACTCGGTAGACCTCGTTTTCTTGGAGAACCCGCAATAACTTCGATTGCAGGTGGAGTGGCATCTCACCTATTTCATCCAGGAACAGCGTGCCGCCGTTGGCCTTCTCGAAGTACCCCTCAGATGCAGAATTAGCACCCGTGAAGGAGCCCTTCACGTGCCCAAACAGCGTGCTCTCGATCAATGACTCCGGTATTGCAGCACAGTTCAGGGCAACGAATGGGCCGGATGCCCTCGGTGAGGACTCATGGACCACGTGGGCAAGGACCTCTTTACCAGATCCCGAGGCGCCGGTGATCAGGATTGAGATCTCAGCACGGGCCGCCCTTCTGGCCAGGTCCAGGAGCCCGACACTCTTCGGGTCCACGAATATGAATGGATAATCTTTATCTAGCACAATAATTGCCACTTTTGCCGGTTTAGGACAAGTAGATAGCAATCATCGTGCCAAACTTATTTATTTATATATTTCAATTACTTAAAACCGTGACGTCTGAATTCAAACACAGGAAATGCCTAAATAAATCGTATTCGTCGAAAACCGGTCAGTTAAAATAATGCCGCTTGCAAGTAAGCGACCAGCAGGAGGCACCCAAATGTTACGCACAAAAAAGCCGCCCTAATGGCGGCTTATTTGCTTACTTTAACACGAGATCAACGCGTCTAAGTCATAAGGTCTTATCAAAGATGAGGCCCTTTAACTTTTCAATGTTGTGAGCGACTCGCAATACTGCCTCTGCCGGCACCTGTCGGATCACTTCACCCGTGTCTTCGTTACTGACAGTCACCATAAAGCGATTCGAAATCTCGTCTACTGCAAAGTTCAGATCGCTTGGCGAAAACTTCAGGTACTTATTGAGGGTCTCTACGACCTCATTTATCTGTTGTTGAACCTTACCGATCTCCTGCGCAGACATCTCCTGCCGCTGATGCAGCGAGGTGTTTATCTGACGCACCTTCTCGGCATTAAGCGAGGCTTCTTTTACATTCCTCTGCACATCAGGTTTCTTGATGGCGGAGGAAGTATCCGGGCCACGCGCGGGGCTTGGAGCCGTTGCTGGAGCCTGTTCTACACCTGCCATTTTTACTTACCTCTTACTCTCCTTCACATCATGCTGTATTCGAATTTAAAGTCTTACCAGGACCGACGCCACCCTGAAGGAGGGGTAGGTGACGCCGGCCCTGGCGCGACTTGCTTACCAAACCTTTACTGCAGAAGTGCCAGCACTGTCTGCTTGATCTGATTCGCCTGGGCGAGCATGGCCGTGCCCGCCTGCGCTATTATTTGCGTCTTCGCTAATTCGGAAGTCTCCGCAGCGTAGTCCGCATCTTCAATCCGACTACGTGAGGCATCCGTATTTTGCGCAACATTTAGAAGGTTATCCTGCGCATACTCTAAGCGATTGATGTAGGACCCATAGGTAGCGAGTTCTTCTGAAGCCTCTGAAATTGCGCTATCTAGCGTGCTCATCGCTGCGCTAGTGTCACCACTTGAGCTGATATCTAGTGCAGATACGTCATTAGCACCATACGCACCCGGAACAGCATCTGAAGCTGTATTCCAAGATTTTATGGATAAGGCCATCACATTTGTGCCACCAGATGTATCGCCAACCTGAACATTAACAGTCGAAGTGGCTGTAGCGGCTCCAGTATCGCCGTTCATTAAATCCTTTCCGTTCCAGGTAGTATTAGTTTGTATCCTCGTGATCTCGGCGTTCAGTTGATCAAATTCAAGGCCAAGCGCATCCTGATCGGTTGATGAATTGGTGCCAGAAGCCGACTGCACAGCAAGCTCTTTCATACGTGTAAGAATGTTCAGTATTTCTTTACCCGCACCTTCAACAGTCTGGATCATAGAGATAGCATCAGAAGCATTCCGCGCAGCTTGCTCAAGCCCATTTACTTTGCTTGCCATCCTCGAGGCGATCGCCAACCCAGCCGCGTCGTCACCAGCGGAGTTGATTCGCTTTCCTGTAGATAGTCGCTCCATGGCGGTACCCATT
>Ga0255784_10001652_pt1 | contig 17845 bp, 24 predicted proteins | sample 101ome_14_FD_179982 | JGI IMG/M metagenome (GOLD analysis project Ga0255784, IMG submission 179982) | Coastal salt marsh microbial communities from the Groves Creek Marsh, Skidaway Island, Georgia - 101403AT metaG (version 2) | ecosystem: Environmental > Aquatic > Marine > Intertidal zone >...
GGGCAGAAATGGGGCACAATTGGGGGAGGGGAACAAGGGAGCCTGGGGACAGTTTTTGGTATCTCTCATTATATAGCTAAGAAAATAATTCGCCTGGGGTTTTTCACGGATACCCAGGCGGACTACTCATTGGCTGACGGGATAGGGACGGGAGTTTTAGACCAATTTGAAGTAGGGTATTTTGGGGAGGGATGCTGGTCATTTTCGTAAGGCTCGTGCTTAAGCACGGGGGGTGTCTAAATGAGACAGGGGGTCGCGGGCCATATCGGAGCGAAGCGACATGGGCCTCTCGATCCTATTTGACGGTCTATTTCTTGAGTTAATTATATGATACTTTTTCATTCAGATTTTGAAATGAGTGGGTTTTTTGTACCTCGGACCTCCCGGAAAAAACTTTTCTAAAAGTGAAATACTTTTGTCTTCGACCCCAAAATCAAAAGTGTTCAGAAAAAAAATAAATAAATATTTATAGTCCATGACCCCAAAAACTCCACACCTGCTGACACGCGCCACGAGCCAATGGGTAGTCCCATAACCTAGTGTCCCAAGTCCATTGAATGACTTTAGTGGCACGTGTCTGACGGGGGGGCGGGCCATATCGGAGCGAAGCGACACGGACCTGTCGAACATTTCCGACGGTCTAATCCTTGAGTTAAATATATGGGACTTTTCATTCAGATTTTGAAATGAGTGGGTTTTTTGTACCTCGGACCTCTGAAAAAAAACTTTTCTAAAAGTGAAATACTTTTGTCTTCGACCTCAAAATGAAAAGTGTTCAGAAAAAAAATAAATAAATATTTATAGTCCATGACCCCATGAGATCCTAGATGAGACCCCCATACTGGATACCCCATCTGACCCTCATAATCCCTGGTTATTTACTCGTAATCCCTGGTCCTCACTGGTAGTCACTAGTCCTCACTGGTAGTCACTCGTAATCCCTGGTAGTCACTAGTCCTCTAACTAGTCGTCACTGGTAGTCACTGGTCGTCACTGGTAGTTACTCGTAGTCACTGAACCTCACTGAACCCAAACCCCCCCACAATACATCCCCGTGAGTACCACATAACTTGCACGTTTCAGTTGGAACCTCACCAATCCCATGGTTATGTTCGGGTTGAATCTTCTTCATCTTGATAGTGCCACGAGGGACACGCTTCGGCTTCTCAGGCTTGGGAGGTCGATCGCCATGCATTCGACAGTAGTCAGTCCCTTCGACCGCACTGTTTTGACACGGAGTTCCTTTCCCGGTGATTCCTTTGCAGCAAACTTTCTCGACTCTTGGCTTCTTTGCACGGGGTTTGCGAACCGAGTCATCAACTTGAGACTTGAGCTCAGTGATTTCAGTTCGCAAACTCTGGATTTCTTCGAGGATCTCTTTAAGATGAGTGTCCATTGTTTGTCTTGGAATATATATACATGAAGGAAAACTTAGGTGTTATATTGGATTTTTTTTCTTAAAATATAATAGAAATGACAACTGTTGTCGTTGGAAATCCAGTGAGAAACTTAAGGTTAATCATAGATCGTGTCTTCCAGGGACTTCATAATATATTTTTTGATAAAGAAGTCGACGTGGAGATCCAAGAAGAACAAACCGCAGTGAAGGAGCCGCGTGGATACATCCAAAAGGGGGATGTCAAACAAATGTGCGATGCTGAACCATATGAAACCGAACACGCATATGGTTTGACGTATGATTATGAAGAAGAAAAGGTAGCGCCCACGTTCCGAGGTCCCCAATTCCAGGTTTACCTAGAACGAGCAGCAGAGTTGTGTGACGATGACCCCGAATGCAAATATTTCAACGTCTGGACAGATGGGGGTATCACGAAGTATAAGGAGTGTGAGAACTTGAGAAACACCATCAACAGCACTCTCACATATGAAAAGATCCCACCACCCCCTTCGTTAGGGACAGAATGTGAAGACAGGGGATACAAGCCCTACAACTGGTATGATTTCAAAAAGGGGGTAGTTCCCCTGTCTGAAGGAGCGGGACAAGCCAAATCCGAGTGGAATGAATATGGTGATTGTGTCAGGGTGGCCTGTAAAGATAGTGAAAAGTTGGAACTCAACGCGGTGAAAAAGTGTGTCCCAACAACAGTGGAGCAACTCTCTACAGAACAGCAGATGCAACAACTACGTGAAAAAAAGGCTGTTGAAAATGCGGTCAATCAAAAACAGGCAGCTATAGATAAGAGAGGAGAGTATTGGGACGAATGTCTCTATGATTCTTATAGGAATCAAGGTAATTGGCCCCTTATGTGGAGAGGGCGTTACGTGATAGACAGTTACGACAATATTGGTCGTGATTGTAATGCTGCCGCTGATAAACTCGTTGAAAATTTAGGTCCTGGTGCGTGGAGAGGAGACGGTATAGGACAGGACTGGACACTTGGTGGTGATGCTGGTGGTGTTTGGTGGTGATATTTTTCTTTTACTATTATAACGATCACAATGGGTTCATTGGAGATTTACATCAAAGTATTCGTTCAAAAGTTGTGGAATATTTTATGGCCACTATTTGAAAATAAAGAAGAAACGAAGCAGAAAGTTCTGAAACGTGAAAGTGACAACATTGCCAAAAGTATCACACGTGTCCCAGACGGATACACACTCAAATTCCAAGGAAAAAGTATGTGCGATGGAAATTCCATGGAGAGTGGTGGTCCATTAAGTGTTCTCGACGAGTTTGATAAACAAAAGACTTCAACGCAAATTGGAGATGATCAATTCATGTTGATGCTTGATAGAGGGAGAAGGAGGTGTAACACGGCGGAGGGTTGTAAGTTTGTCAGTGTTTGGAAAGATGGGTCATACAGTTTGTATGATTCCGCAAACTGTGCGGGGGAGAAGGAAGGGCTTACAAATTCTGTGACCATAGAAAACCTTCACCAATTCAGCGGGGGTCGATTGAACACAGAAGGTGAGATTGAACTTCCACCCCCACCCCCACCACCTCCACCACCTCCACCACCACTTCCCACAGTCCAATCTCGTGAAGAGTGTACAAACTATCTTGAAAACACACTCAAACCATTCGACGCTGGAAAGACGTATCCAGGATTGGCTCTGAGCAATAAAGCAAACTATTGCACAACGATGTTGAATAGACCCGGGATATCAGTAGGATGTCAGAAACGAATCTGTGAATATACATCTGGAACAAAGGCTGGAACGAAACTAGGTGGTTTAAAACCGCCTTGGCAAGCTGTTACAACCAACGGTTCGACATATTACTTCAACCCCGATACGAATGTCACCCAGTGGGAGAAACCTCCGGAGCATATCGCATCCGGTAATGACTTTTTTGAAATGAGAAACTTTTGCGCGGATACATGTATCAATCTCGTGGGTAATGAATTACCGAAGACACAGTCAAGATCCGGTAGTATGCAAGATGCACTGGGAGAAGTTATACAGGTGCCGGATAAGTTATCAAACAATCCCTGGATGCCCCCAAACAACATTTTCAATCAATTACCCGATATCACAGAGGATGATTGTTTAAACATTAACGCTGTAAACGGGTGGAAACCAACCAAGGGGTATTGGTTTAATGTCGATGGCACACCCGAAGAAGCATGTGCCGAAGATCCCAACAATATTGGTCAGGGTATATCGAGACAGAAAAAGTTCATTGGTCTTACTGAAAACAAGAAAGCGTGTCGTGTTGAATTCAGGAAAACCGTTTATCCTGACAGTTCGTGCAATAGAGACTGTCAACTTCGTTTTTTAAAGACTGAAGCCCGTGCATCCGGTCAACATCATAGATACAAAACCAGAATTGCTACTTTGGAAGAACTTTGGCAGAAGTCTCAGGGGAATTTGAATGGATTTGAAGAATCCTTTGCGGATCTTATCGAGACTGACCTCAGAAAAACGTGGGAAATTGGTCGGAAGAAGGGTGTAAAGTGGGGTATAGATGAGCGTCCAGGAATGGGTCACATCAATCCAGATGTTGACGGACACTATATAAGATACCAAGATCTTGACGCCCCTTATGGTTACAAAATTTGGGCAGAGTATGTCAAAATAGAGGCACCAAAATTAGGGAACGGAAAGTGTCCCATCGAAGAGTCTGGATGGTATAGGACCGCGAAGATACCGATTACTAAAAATGAAAGTAGAAATATGGACAATCTCAAGAACGAGTATAATTTTGGTTCGAGAATGAAAGTGAGATTAGTCAATGAATATTCACCAGATGAAGTTCTCATCGTGGACAGTCCAGAATCGGGATATCTTACAGAAGTCTTCTCCAAAACAAATGCGACTCGCGGGGGTGTCGGGAAAAGGAATTGGAAATGGGATGGACCCCTCTCATTAGGTTAAATCTTCATGACCGATGACCTTAATAGGTTTCTTGAATATCATAACGAGTAAAACAGTCACACTCATTATGAAATTTACATAACCCATGAGAAGTATTTCACGTGTATTGTCTTCGCACATCTGCTTTGTTTGAAAATAATTAAACGCCATAGAGGCGGCTGAGGATAGACCGTATAATAAATAATTCATGACTTGATTACAATTTAAAACTCTAAACTTCTTCACTCAACATACTATGAAAGTGCTCACAAAAGTTGCGCAATTTCGGCAAGATCGTCTTGTTCCACGTCTCGTCGTTCTTCTCGATGAGATACCCCTTCTTGTCTGCATTGAATTGCTCAATCAACCTGCAAAACCTAATATCTTTGAGCATCTGGAGATACGTCTGGCACTGGACGTTTTCATAATCCCTGACAGTGTTGAAAAGACGGTTGGTCCTGTTCTTAATCTCAACGATCGTTTTGGAACCATCCTCGTTGATCTGAATGCGATCGATGCGGCCAACAATTTGATACAACGTTCCCTCAATCGTGCAGATGTCATATTCATAGAAGGTGTCATCCCTCACCAGGTTGGCCACGTCAGTGTCAGCGGTCTTGTCCTCGTTGCGGGTGCCATGATTGGTTCTCAGAGTTTTGCTGATGTAGTCCTTCGTCGCGACCATCTCCTTCGGCTCGAGACCCGACTGTTCAATCTGTTGGTAGAGAGCTCGGACCTTCTGACTGACGTCAGTGCTGCTGTTTGACTGGAACTTGACGGCATCTTCGAGAATACTCTTCGTCTTGTCATTGGTGTTGATGATCTTGAGCGCTTCTTCATCCTTGGTAGACCCCTCGAAGGTGGAGGGACTGAACTTCTTCCAGAGTTCTTCAACGAGCTCCGGCTGCTTCTTGAAGCCAATACCAATGGCGGAGGACACTGAGGAAGCCCCAATGATGACTTTGGGGACACCGATGGGTTTGAGCTTCCTCTCATGTCCGAGAAGATAAGGGTAGACACGACCACACGCAATCGAATCTGCGAGTGAGTTGTGCGCGTTCGCAAATTCTTCACCGTAAATCTGCTTGTAGAGCTCAGTCAACCTGATGGACTTGAGAAAACGCTCCTTGTAGAGCTGAAGAGTGCACGAAAAGTTGATATCATCGAGCAACTCCATGTTCAACTCGTGACGAATCATCTCAGATCGAAGCACATTCAGATCAAAATTGAGGTTGTGAGCCACCAAGTTCTTCGTGTGAGGTCCGATAAACTTGATAAAGTCCAGAAAAACCTCCGTGAAAGGACGCCCCTCTCTCATAGCGTGTTCCTTCGTGATACCGTGAATCTCGATAGATTTCGCACCGATTTCAAAATCACCTGGATACACAATCGCGTCAAAGGTGTCCATAAGACGTCCTCGTCCCGAAAAACGAGCGGCGGAGAGTGATACAGCCCTACATGTGTCATAATTGCTGAGATGCTCACGGGCATCAGCGTTGCGCCGACCCTCAGGAAGACCCGAAGTCTCAAAGTCAAAAGCGATGTATTGCATTGTGCTCATAAAATTAAAATGACTTAAAACTTTATACAACTTAAGTATTCAATGTGCTTCGAATTCCTCTTTTCCAAGAAGCCTCAATATAAAGATTTCAATAAAATACAACCGTGCTCCTGCGACATATGTGGGGCGAACTTCGATACCATGAGGGACCTGATCGGACACACGGGCTTCCATAGCACCGAAGAGATCAATAAAACGTTACTTTCGGGGTATGGAACTGTTCGTTGTAACACATGTTGGAGAAGCTTCAAAACAGTCGCGGACATTGAAGAACATACATGTTCTACTGTGATTTCTGGTCTTTCCCCGGTTCAGAGTCGTGATAGTCTCGACTCGGTTTTGATTCACGAGTAAACGCACACACAGTCATACATTTACATTGACTTGAGATGGAATAATACGCAGATTTCGAGGCGTGACATATGACAGGTAGGTTGATGTCTTTGATCATCTGACGAATCATTCTGTTTCTGTGAATACTCATATAAATAAAATGACATTATCTTCTAGACTCCCTTAGGTTTACTTAATTTTTTTGGAATACTTACACCTTTATTTCTTGCTAATTGTCTCAATTGATTTTCAGACATAGTACTTATTATGAAACGTGTATTATTCTTGTTATGGTTGTTAACATTTTTCAATACTCCATTTTTCACTAGAATTCTGATTTTTTCAACACGAGTTCTATTATTTATTCTTCCAGTATTGTTACCATCGGCTCTTCTCCTTTTACCAAGACCCACGACAGTATTTGCAGCGGTGCCAACGGCACCACATGCTCTTTGAACCTGTCTAGCGCAGAAACCACCACACATTCTAACAATTGCTTCGGTAGTTTTTCGTCCACCACTTTTACCACCTTCAATTGGTACACATGGTGGTTGTTTAGGAGTTTTGTTCATTGCGTTACGAACTTTTTTTCTGAAAGCTTCATCACCTATTTTATTAACAGCATTTCCAGCAAATGTTCTTGCCATGTTGGCATAAAACTCGTATGACTTTTTTTTATAATCCACGTTCGCAATGTTATATACTTTGACAAGGGCTCTTTCTGGTTCCAGTTCACCCCGTTTCACACGGTTTGATAAATTGTTTATGGTTCTACCATTAACAAAATTCCTGTATATTTTCATTTTTCTCTTGAAAGAATTATACTCTTGGTTGTTCATTGAAATATACAAATATTTTTACTTGTTGTCAAAATGACATTATCTTCTAGACTCCCTCTTCTTTCTCTCTCACAGTCCATCTACCATTCAGTAGTTTCGTGCGACGCTCCCAATCTGTGATGGAAAGAGTGCGTGTGGGGGGTGTCACGAGAACACCTTCGTCGACTACACGACACTTTACTCCACACACCTGACATGCATGCTCGAGTTCATATCGAGACGCGAACTGCACATAGGCGTGCAGATGCATCTCAGCGTCGAGGAGAGTCTTAAATCTGAAGGCATCCTCGAAGGTGGTGAAAGCTACGATGTAATCTGTGGGTAAATCCTCGTCGTCCATCTGACGGACTGAGTAAATACCCTGTTCGGCATCTGGTCTGTAAAATGTCAAGACGTGAAAAAGATCGTCGTGACGCACACGTTCGAGTGCTTTGCTGTTTGTTTGATCGATGGTATATTTACTCTTACATACTTTGGAGACTTTACGTCTCTTGTATGTGGGGCATACGCGAATGGGTTGAGCTTTGAGAGCAAACATTGTTATTTATTACACAAAAACGACTCGACTTAGGTTCATAAATGTCTCTCGGTGATGATGTATTCCGGGTACATCTCACGCATCATCCTTCTCTGGGTATGAAAAACCTCCATTTTGTCATTCATAGTCATATCTTCTGTGACAAAATGGATAACCTTTTCGTCGTGACTGACATCCATACAAACTTTGTATCCCCAATTTTGAGTCGGGGCCTCGTTGAGGGCGATATGACGCCTGATCATACCAAGCCGATTCACAACTCTAGCGACAGACATAGTCTTGCACTTTTCCTACACTCCAAACGAGACTCAAGATTGCGGTGGCGTTTTTGAAAGTCTCCTTAAGGGTGTTCATTTGTTTTAATTTTCACAAAGTTTGGGGTTCACTTAGGTTTTGTTTTTATTTGTTGTTCGAGCAGCCGTCATTAACGGTCTTATAGCTTTTCTGGGAGGTTGTCGAACTACATTTGAAGCTCGGTTGTTCCGGTTGTTCCGGTTGTTCCGGTTGTTATTTGATAACTTTCTCTTAGCACCCGGAAGATTGGATGCACCAGTTTCGGTGATGTTGCCATTCATTTTTCCTATTTCATTTAATTGACGTTTCCATTCTTCATAAATCCTCAAGTTTCTCTTTTCACCCACAGTATCGAAATCAAATGTAACGGGAAATCCTTTAGTTCCTCTCCCCACACATTTTGTGCCAGCATTTTCAAAGAGATTCTTCCACTTATTTGCACCCCGCGGAGCTGGGTCCATCACACCCACACCATGAATAGCACTCCTTTCTTTCACACATCTGAGACCACCTGTGCTAAAAATGTCGATCACAAGTGCATGTTTTCCACCTTCATTTAATAATCCACAGAATTGATTTTTCTCCACAATTCTTCCCGTTTTTGTCAATAATGAACTTGCATATTCTTCACACTTACCTATGAGATCTTTAGTCCCCCCCATGACATTAGCAAAAAAGTAGAGTAAATGTGATAGCTTTCTAACAGCATTCTTTCTAGAATTCTGTATTCCTAAATTTCTTTTATCTCTACCTGCAACTATCGCAGACGCACCATTATCTTTAGATAACCTATATATATTTCTGCCTAAAATCTGTACTATAAATGCCGAATTACCTCCTAAAATTGTGTTTGCATTTAGTTTACCAAAATTAAGTTTTTGTGCTCTTATTTGAGAATTACTACCCGAAGGCCATATATTAGTAAAACCACCTTGAGCTGGTTTGGATCCGGTAGCCCTATCACCGGTGAAATCGTGAAATGTGTCTATAATCGATATAAATTTCTGTAACACCAACCCGTTTGTATCACCCGGATAATTAAACATCCAATAAAATAAAACCATTGCCTTTAAAGCAGTGTTCTTAAGTTTCAGGAATTTTTCATAGTCTAAGAAGTAAAATATATTACCTTTTGATGTTCTGTAATCGTAAGTTATAAAATCGTTTGGGTTTATCTTTTTTTCTGCTAAATCTCGTATAATCTGTTTTCTTATGTTGATTAGATTACTTCTAACATCACCTGTAAATGCATATACACGCCAACCCCCTTCAACCTTAGAACTTCGTTTGAACACAGTTTTTATACCCCTCACTACAGAAGCTAAAGCAGCGGGTCGATCCTTTGTAGCAAAAAAGGCTTTATCATACAACACAAAGTCATTTTCATTTTGCGAACTATAAGATTTCATTATAGCTTCCTTGTAGTTAGAGAATGATCGAAGGTTATCATGGATTTTATGCACGGTAGGTCTATAAAGAAACAAATTATTGCCACTGTTTAATTTTTCAACTAGGGTAAACTGAAAATAATCCAATATGCGTTTGTATTCGAGAGGACTCCCCTGAAAATTCTTTCCAATTCGTTTGGACTGTATCGCTTTCATTATCTTAGAATATTGTGCGACACTGGGTGCACTCCCAGACTTTGAAAATGACTGGATGAAGAACCTATTCAAACGACTAGAATTTCGTATACTTGGGTATTTACTTTTCAATAACCTTACACGCTCCTGATTAAGTCTTAAGTTCATACCAGCTTTGCTATTTCCATTGGCACCGGTGCTAATCAAAATGTTAGGAGTCTGAGAAATGAATGGAGCATTTTCACCTGTTATAAGTGAAGACGGAGCACCAGTTCTATAGTCAGAAACCACCAACTGTGACGGGTGGGAACTTCCATCCGATGTGTGTAAAGTGTGATCCGCCATTAAACCACTGTATACTAGGGGCACGCCCAGCACCAGACCATTTCCGTCTCTTTTACCCAACATAAAGGTAGGGTTCGTATCGCAAACTGTCTTAGACATCTACAATGTAATGACATTTTATTTGAACGCGTTCGTTATAAAACTTTGCATCTTATTATTAGGGGCTCCGAACCCGGTCCTCATGACAGTTTTATAATGGTTTAACACCTTTTCGATGTTCTGTTCTGAAGAAAATTCTGTGTTTCTGTTATCAGAGTTCTTGGTTCTATTCCATAAATCTTCTAGCATCTTTTCTCTAGAGGAAGTCAACTGGTTATTCAATTTAAATAAAAGAGTATCAAACGATATTATATACCTTGCCAATGTCCCATCTGTAATCTTACTTTGTCCAGTCAAATATGAGAGAGTCGTGTACGTATTTAAAAAGCAAGACTGTAAATACCCTCTTGTCATATTTTTCAGTAAAATTGGTTGTGCACCCAACAAATTGTTGGACCTCTGACGCGAATTAACATTATTCGTAGACCTCATAGGGGTCACTGTCCTATTATTTGACACCTGACGTGAATTTTGATTTCCTCGACGTGATCCCGGAACTATTTTCTTGACTTGACGGAATATTCGCCCTATCACTCCAACCTTTGTATTACCAGGGTTTTGGTTTAATCGGCGCAAAGTCGAGTTGTTGTTCTTCAATCCCAGACGATTAGAAAAATTTAACTTGTTTTTTTGACCTCTCACAGGTAACCGCTTGCCATTGTTTAATCGCCGGAGAAGACTTTGGTTTGAAGTTTCACGTTTGTTGACAGGCCCAGTTTTTGGATTTGGGTTTGAGGTTAGGGCACTTTGTTGCCCGCGTGTGGACACCGTCTGTAGTGGAGTTCGAGTGGCTTTCCGCTTTGCTTTTGCGTCCTGAATCCTTTTACCCATGGTGGCAAGACCGGGTGAAATGGCCGTTGACATGTCTACTATTACCTGGTATTTTTTTAATCGAAGCTGACCAGACAATCAATTTCACTACAGTTTGGGACATCGAGTAAGCTATACACCTTCTCCCCATCGATGATCTCCTCCTCGATGAGTAGATTCTTCAGAGCTTCCAGTTCACCTCGCCTGGATTTCAGGAGTCTTTTGGTTTGCTCGTAGCACTCCGTGACGAGTGTGTCAATTTCCATGTCCACGGCTGTGGCAGCCTCCGGAGAAAGGTTGCGATAATCGAATTTGTTTTCACCAAAGCCGTAGGTGGTCACCATCTCCCGTGCGATTTGGTACACCATGGCGTAATCAGAGGTCGCGCCAGTGGTGACGCGGTTGGGTCCGTAAATAATTTCCTCCGCCGCTCGACCACCGAGGGCGACCATGATTTGGGATTTGAGATACTCCTTCGTGTAGAAGGGGGAGTCGGCATTGTCCTCTGTGGGCTGGAAGAAGGTCACCCCACCCGAAGCACCTCGAGGCATGATAGAAACTTTGCGAACACGGTCATAGTCTGGAACGAGAACACCCACGATGGCGTGCCCCGCTTCGTGGTAGGCGACGAGTTCCTTTTTACGCATGGAATATTTGACGTCACCCTTCGCGCCCACGACAATTCTCTGATAGACATTCTCGGCTATCTCCTTCGTGATCGTTCCATCACCATCCTTGACGGCGCGGATAGCGCACTCGTTCAGAAGATTGGCGAGGTCAGCGCCGGAGAATCCAGTCGTCTGCTTTGCGATCTCCTTGAGGCGCACATCAGAGGCGAGAGTCTTATCGCGCGCGTGAACTCCCAAAATCTTGAGACGCCCCTTCACACTGGGGAGGGATACCTGAATCTTTCGGTCGAAACGTCCCGGTCGTAGAAGCGCTTCGTCAAGGATATCGATCCTGTTGGTGGCGGCGATGACCACAATACCAGTCTCGTTGTCGAATCCATCCATCTCGGTGAGCAACTGGTTAATAGTCTGTTCGCGCTCATCATTGCCGGGTGTGCTTCCACCACCCCGCTTCTTACCAACGGCGTCGATTTCATCGATGAAAATGATACAGGGTTGGTTCTCACGCGCCTGCTCGAAGAGCTCTCGAACACGTTTGGCTCCGACACCAACAAACATCTCGATGAAGTTTGCGGCGGAACACTGGATGAACGGAACACTGGATTCACCAGCGATAGCGCGCGCGAGAAGTGTCTTGCCGGTTCCTGGTTCCCCCGCGAGTAGAGCGCCTCGGGGAATCCTGGCGCCGCTGCCGAAATACTTTTCGGGGGTTTTGAGAAAATCGACAATCTCCTCGAGTTCATCCTTGGCGGTGTCAATACCCTCGACATCCTTGAAACGTGTCGTAACTTCCTGCTCCATGTTGAATTCTGCGGACTTCATGAAAGGGTTGGGCATACCCATTCCACCATTGCTTCTGGACGCGAACAGGGTTCGAGCCAGGGTGAAGACGTAGGCGATGAAAAAGAACAAGACGACATTCTCAATCAGGGAAGCGGGTTGAGTGTTGTCCACGATGATTTCGGCGTCACTCTCCATTAGAGTTTGCCACAACATCTCATTCTGGGCAATCTGAACATCGCCGTAGTCGCCATTCTCTTCTTGAAACGCCGCGATATTCTGGTTTGGGCGAATGACAACAGCTGGAAGCTCTTTGTCCTTCAATCCTTGTATAAATTGTGTATACGTTCTTGGATGGTATTCCACCTTTCGTTCCTTGGTAGCAACCTTGACAACTGGGGCGGTAAAGATTTTTCCAATGCTGAACATACTTTATAGTAAAGTGTGGAATGTTTTAAACCATTTTTTCGGCACAGCGAACATCGCACTTTTCTTCTATCATGCACACAAATCTCAAAGTTTTCACACGTCTCACACAAATCTCTCAGGTTTCCGTGGACACATATTCCACCACTGTTACACTCTTTACACTGGACATGCCACACTCCATGAGGGCAATCCAATGATGACATTTAAAGAATTTATTCGTTAATTTTTTATATGGATTTGAAATTGGTTCATATTAATAATAAGAAGTATGACCTATTTGTCATATCCAACGATAGATATATCACGCCAACACTGGCGAATGGGTATGAGTGGGATGGTTGGATGAGGGAGGATCTGGGAAAACATTACAAAGAGGGAACTGATATTTTAGACATTGGCGCAAACATCGGCTACAACACCCTGATATTTTCAGAGTTTGGACCCGTATTCTCATGGGAACCATTGTATCATGAAGTTGTGAATCAGAATGTCACCGCGAATAAGCTGAAGCATCCAGTGTCCCTCTTCCCATACGCTCTATCAGACACGACCGACACGGCTGAGATTTACATTCCCACCCCCGACCCTGAGATTACGCAACTGAAGGTCATCAATTATGGAAACAGTGGATTCGACATTCCCGAAGACATACGGGCAGTCTCGATCCCCGTTGAACGAAAGAGGTTGGATGACGTGTATGCGGGAACTCCCTCATTCATCAAGTTAGATGTTGAGGGTCATGAAATCAATGTTTTGAAGGGAGCTGCTGATATCATTACAAAGCATAAACCGGCTATAATAGTAGAGATACACGACATGGAGAAGAGTGAAGTCGATCCATATCTGAAAGAACTGGGATATCAGGATCCGATAGAGCGTCCAGAACATATGTTTTTGTATCTCGCGAAAGACAACTTTTCCATCATGTAATACAGTTGATAGGAATCAACGACACTCTCCCGCCTGTAGTCTTCTGGCATACATTCAGGAATGCCTTCCCGTGAATAGTATGCTGTGTCACTTTTACGTTCTTCAAAGTGAGAAGGATGATTATTTCGAAGCCATGTCAAGTGTTCAGCGCACGTATGCACTTTGCCATATCTACGTGTGTATTCCAGGGTCAGTGCGATCCCAATCTCACACGCGTAAATATAGTTATCAAGACTCGATCCGACCCACATCGTCATCGGATGCTTCTGGTGGGCGGGTAAATAGCCACGACGTTTGCCATCCTTCGTGAAAGGTGCCCTGTCGAATACAACTTCCTGTTCACCAGCGAAATACCACGCCGTGTAGAGCATCTGACAGATTTCCAACTGTATCTTCACGACGTGCTGATCACATGACATGTGCGCAATTTCTTTAGGAATCAACGAAAGAAAGAATATGTTCATCTCGGTGATTACTGGTAACGTGCAGGTCTGGTTTGTATACTTTGACTTCAACGTCTCCGAAATAGACGGTATCGTCTTGCAGTTTCCAAAGTTTCTCTTTAGCTTGTTTCTTGGCGTGATAGACCGCTTCAGTCAAAGTGGGGTGAATCGCACGATCGATAATATGGTTTCTGACGACAACGTTGGTGATGAACATATTGACTTATATTCTATAAAAAGGTCACCACACTTAGGTTTCTAATCTTCATCTGAAATGTAATCATCTTCCACAACTTCTTCATCTTCAACTTCGGGCTCCACATCCATCGTGCAGTCCTCTTCTTCCTGGTCAAGATTCTCGTCATCGTCGGCGTCTGGTTCCTCGAGAGGAATCTCTTCAATCTTCTCCTTTGGCTTTTCCTTCTTCGCTTTCTTCACAGGTTCCTTGTCGAAAATCTTCTCAAGAATTTTTGGAACCTTCTTGGCAAAGGCGAGTTTCTTCTCTTCAGATTTTTTGATCTTCTCCAGAAATTCAGCACTGAAACCCATCGCTTTGTATGCTTGAATAGTTTGTTTCAGGGGTGGTCTTGCAGCATGCTTGTAGTATTTTTGGTAGAGAATGGCAAAGTTTGGAACAATCTTGACACGGACGATACCACTTTTCAGGATTCTTAGATTCAAATACACACGATCCAGGTAGGGAACATCGGGTTCCTTGGGTTTTGGTGGAGGTGTGGGTGGCTCATACACCGGAAGTTCAGGATCCTTATATGGGATACCAATCTCCATGTTGTTTTTTTCAAGTGCTTTTAGGTAAAGTGTTTGATACATCACGGGTTGTTTTTTGTATTCATAGAATTCACAGGGTTTGTTTACGATGATGTCATATAGATAGGATCCCTCCTGCGGGCGCTCAAACTTGGCGGGTGGAGCCTTAATACGCTGCGACGGACGTTTGAACATTGTTGCTGTTTTCTACAGGTCCCTCTGACTTAGGTGTAAGAAAAAAATCCAATTCACAGCGAATCACATGAGCTGATTGTTGGTTCATGTGTGTGTAGTATGGTCCCCAAATTTCGATAACCTTCCTATCCTTGTCATACCACAGGTATTCGAGACCGAGCTTATGAGTGAGCCAGTAGAAGCGCTTTCCAGTCTTACCGATGAACGAAAAGATGTCGTCCTCACTGTAATCGGAAACGTCCATCTGGGAGTAATGGTTATTCGGAGGCGTGTAAGGGGCCATCGTTTCTCTTTTCTTTACTATTTTCCATTTGTTTAAGTAAGTTTCTGATGTGCTTTTGAGAATACACTTGATTCTTCGCTTTCTTATCGTTTTTAGTCACACGTTTCTTGGGTTCTTTATACTCCATTTTAGTACTGTAAGATATTTATAACGACTTAGGTGTCCTATTCTTCTTCATCTTCGTCAACCAAAGATACACTCTCGTCACTCTCCACACTTTCAGTTTCTGAACACGTGAAATCTTCATCTTCACTCTCGTGATATGGGACATACACGTCTCCCCGCTCTTTCATGAAATGACCGGTGTCCTCAAGATTTTCAACGTCGTAGTAACCAGAAATCATGTTCTTTGTAATCTTTTCCTCTTCGGAAGAAAAGCAATACGTGCTATTCGATCTTTTTTCTAAAAATTTAACCATGAACGTATCATCCCCAACGTCATTCACGATTTTCGCAATTTGAGTTGTGTCATCTTCACAATCAACATCAATGATCATATATATATTAAAAAAATTTAAATCTTTAATAACATTAATGAACAACTTAAAAGCCATTGGTATTCATTACATCTCTAGTCGAGTCATCCAACCCAATGACGCGGTCATGTTCGATATTGATGACACTCTCATTTTCACGGATGGTCGTCCTAACTTACCCATGATAGAGTTGTTATATTCAGCACAGTTAAAAGGGTATAAAATCGTCATCATAACTGCGAGACCTGGTACGACGTCAGCTATAGACTTCACCATGAACCAATTGAAGGAATACAACATCATATATGACTATTTAGGTTTTACGAGTCCAGAGACGAAGGGGGACATGAAAGAAAAACTTCCATACAACTTCGTCCTCTCCGTCGGGGACTTGCCGACTGATTTGACCGGTTCCCAACACTGGCTTAACATTTCCACCTTTTCCCACAGTTAAGACATGACACGTAGGTCGTCATCGGTTCATCCGCCGATCGTGTTTGCAATTGGTAATAAGTTGTTTTATTGGATTTGCACTTGTTACAGGTGAAGAATCCAACATGGTTTTTCACAGCCTGTTGGGCTAGGTATTCTTTGTGCATCTCCTTGTGAACTTTATCCTCGACCGTTTTCGCGTAGACACCATCCGGTTGAAGTTGTTCAGGTCTCATAGCTACAACTTCAACGACGGATACTCTTCTCTTCTTCACACCATCTTTTAGATCGCCGTTGGTAGTAAACGCACTTTTCAGGGAAAGGAATTTGTGTTTGTAGATATTCGTGAACTTGTGATTGTCCCAAGCCGCTACACCATCACCCCTTTCGATCATATTTTTCGAATGTCTCACGATGCATTTCTCGAGGTCAGTGCAAAGAGAATCTTCCGGGTCGAGATCGAATATCTGTGAAAGTTGGGTGACGACATAATCTCTGAGTGCGTTGTCCATGTTTAAACCGTGGGTCAAATCTATAATCAATTTTAATGAAAAATGTTCATTTTCAGTGAAATTGGGGCAACTTAGGGGAGAGGAAGACCTTCGTAGGGGTTGGTTCTCGAACAATCTTCCATGTTTTCAGGGGAGCAGTTGTCGAAGGGACCCGAGACACGGCGCGCTGGGTTAGTGTCGACGAACGCGTATTTGTGATCGGCACGTCCGTTCCTGTACTTCTCACTCTTTAAATTGATAAGATAGAGAATCGTGAACAAAATGACGATTGCGACGACGGTTTGAATCATTTATATTTACAAATATTTTTTTATTCTCTTTCTGTAAGGATGAACAAGGCGATACTCATTCATGAAAAGAAAGATGAGATTGAAGAGATAGATCTAGACATTTCACCGGCCAAAAATCAAATATACAAGTTACTTCGTGGAAGACAGACATTCATAGGGCAGTGGCCTGATATAGATGTAGTCATCATGAAAGCGGAGGATGGTGTGTCAAAAAATGAAAACACATTACCGTATCCATTTAGCACAGAAGAAGTCTTCGGTAAGATTCTACTCGTCAGAATGGATGAGAACTCCGAACCTCAAAACTTCACATTAGAAGAATACCAATCATTTTGTGGTCGGAACAAACGCATCACCGTGTAAAACCGCGTTTGTGTATTTCATGCAGAGCTGAAAGTGAGTATACGCCCATTCCATTCCATTCTCCAGAGAGGGGTTTCCAGGTAGGGGACTCTTATTGACAATCGACAAAATATCAAACTTCTCACCGCCAATCACCTTCGCCATACCTTCACCAACGTCTTTCAACCACATGACGTGTTCTTCATTCTTACAGTCGAAACTCAATACGAAATGCGCCATTTATATATTACTAGGGATTCTTTTCTATAAGTAATCTCGCACTCGGATCCTTTACAGCAGTCCATCGAGGACGCCAGATTTCAGATATCAGGTTGTCGTTATCTTTTCCGTACATTTTCCAAAACATACTTCTGTACATAGCCTCCTCTTTCGTGAGGGGGACATTGTGATATCTCGACTTGGACTTGATCTCCCTGAAAAGATTGTCATCAACATCCTTTTCAGCGTATTGTTTAATCTCATCCACCCAATTTGTTCCCACCGCGTCGCTCATTCCATCCTTTCTCCTCCATAGAATCTCGTCAGGTAAGTATCCGACGAACGCTTCACGTAGCACCTTCTTTTCTACAGGGTCCATCTTGAGTGTCTGATTCATA
>Ga0255784_10001665_pt1 | contig 17789 bp, 12 predicted proteins | sample 101ome_14_FD_179982 | JGI IMG/M metagenome (GOLD analysis project Ga0255784, IMG submission 179982) | Coastal salt marsh microbial communities from the Groves Creek Marsh, Skidaway Island, Georgia - 101403AT metaG (version 2) | ecosystem: Environmental > Aquatic > Marine > Intertidal zone >...
CTCGCCCTTGTCCCGAGATTGGTTGCACGCTGGCGAGGACCGCCTGACCGACGATGAGGCGCTTGGTGAAGTCATGCACGAATTCGGCTTCGGAACGAAGCAGGCAGAAGGGTCCGACGAAGCAACATGGCGCGCCCGGCTGACCCACCTGTCATCCTTGGTCCAACGCGGGCGACTCGGTCGCATGCTCAACGGGGAAACCATGGACGGGCTCAGGGTCGAAGCCGTTCGCACAGAATTGCCGTTTTTCCATCGCCACGGGTTGCCGGTTGAGCATCGCAACACAGCAGCGTTCACCTCCCCGCTGCACGTCACATCGGTGACGATGGACTTCAGCGGTCGTGCCGACCTGGTGCTGGCATTGACCGACGGTTCCGGACCGGGTTACCTCCGCGTGGTCGACCTGAAGACAACCGGTTGTTTGGGCGGCTTCAACCCTTCAACACCCGCCGCCGGTCACCCGTTGCAAGCCTGCGGTCCAGAAACCGTTGATCTGTCCCCTCAGAACGAGGCGGAAGCCGACCTGCTGATGAAGCACCGCTTGCAACTATCGCTTTACTCGTTGGCGTTGGAGGCCATGGAACGAAACAAGCCCGAGGCGCAGCGACGCACCGTCCTTCCACCGGCGGTCCTGGTCGGCGCCAACGGCCGGACGGTGGCGCTTGACGACGCCCAGTTTGAGCGTGCCAAATCCGACCTCGATGCCCACTTGGTTTGGCGCGCCCATGTGCACCTCAACGCCGCCACGGAAGCGCCGCACCGCTTGCCCATGGCCGCCGGAGCGTGTGAATCGTGCCCCTACCATCGAGGGCATGTCCGTCGCTGCGGGCCGGAGGGCGAGCCGCTGGGTGTGGGTCCGTTCACTTCTGACCCATGAGAACGAGCGTGCCTGCCCAACCGTCCTTTGCACCGGTTTGGAACGCCTTGACATGGCGGAAGCCCGCTTTGTTCATGCCTTCGGCCCAGGCATCCATGCTGTGCATGGCCATGTGAACGTTGAGCGAACTTGACCAATCGTGACACGCTTCGTTTTCTGCGTAGTGGTCCACACCGATCACCGCCCAACCACCGTCGTTCAGCCAAGCTTCGCGAAGCGTTTCGAGGAAGCCCATGGGATCCTCAAGGTAGTACAGGACTTCCATGGTGTGCACCAGGTCAACGGGTGCTTCAGGGCGCCATTCGGGGAGCATCGCCAGTGTGTAATCGCCTTCGGGGTCGAGCGTGTGGGCTTTGTCGATCATTGTCTTGGCCCCGTCGACCCCCGAGGCATGCTTGCATGCATCAAGGGCGTTGAGTCGCCGCACGACCCAACCGTTTCCGCACCCAACATCGATGGCCGTGAATTCCGAGTTGAGCTTGGGAAGAACCGCTTCCAACATCGCTTCGACGCTGGCCGCGTGGCCTTTTTCCATGCCCTCGTCCCGGCCTGATGCCGCCCAATCGCTGAACAAATCGGTCGCTGCACGTTGTGCCATGGTTGGCCCAAGCGCAGGTTCTCCATCAACGTGTGGATGGGAAAGGCACATGGTGGCTCAGCGCACGCCTCCGCTCATGCTTGACATGACCACCACCTTGGACGATGTTCTTTATGCGCCGCACGAACCCTACACGACCGGTCGATTGGTGGTCAGCGAGCTCCACACCGTGGCTTGGGAGGCGAGCGGCAACCCCGATGGCGTTCCCGTTGTGGTGCTTCACGGAGGTCCGGGCGGGGGCGCTCAGCCATCGTACCGTCGGTATTTCGATCCTGCAGCGTTCAACATCATCCAATTCGATCAGCGAGGCTGCGGCGCATCAACGCCTCACGCCGAGTTGACGGACAACACAACGCATCGTTTGGTGGAGGACATCGAAACACTCCGCACCCACCTTGGCATCGAGACCTGGCATGTGTTCGGCGGGTCGTGGGGCTCCACCCTTTCCATGATGTATGCCCTTCACCACCCCGAGCGCGTTCGCTCGCTGGTGCTTCGCGGCATTTTCATGTGCAGGAAGAGCGAACTCCACTGGTTCTATCAAGACGGTGCAAGCCACATCTTCCCCGATGCGTTTGCGCCGTACCGCAACCACATCCCGCCTGAAGAACAGGGCGACCTGATCACGGCGTATTACCGCCGTCTCACCAGCGAGGACGTGGAGGTTCGTCGAGCAGCAGCGAAGGAATGGACACGCTGGGAAATGGCCACGAGCCGTTTGTTTCCTGACCCGACTTACCTCGACAAAGCCGAAGACCTTGATTTCGCCGTCGCCTTTGCTCGGATAGAATGCCACTACTTCATCAACGCCATTTTCGTTGAGGAAGCTTACATCCTCAACCGAGCGGAACGGTTGGCGGACATCCCGACGGTCATCGTGCAGGGTCGTTACGATGTGGTCTGCCCGCCACGCAGCGCCTGGGAACTCCATCAAGCGCTCCCTGACAGCCGGTTGGTAATGGTGCCCGATGCTGGCCATTCGATGGGGGAGGTCAGCATCGCCAGGGAACTGGTCAAGGCCACCGACGACCTCCGATGAAGCACCGTGTTGAGCCGCCATCCGGTCCAGTCAAGCGTCGGCTTGATAGGGAGGGAACCACTCGCGAGAAGCGGAGCCTTGGGCTCAGGTGATTCAATGACGGAAGGGACCCTCACGCCGGATGTGCGCATCAAGCAACTCGAAGAGGCGTTGGCGACCGAAACCGATCGCCTGCAGAAATTGTTCGCTGCCTATGAAACCCAGGAGAAAGAACTGGTGGACGCTCGCGCTGAAATCGAGGTGCTCGAGAAAGAGATCATCGATCGAGAAATCGAAAAGGAATCCTTGGAATCCATCATCGCGGAGAAGGACGTTCGCGTTCGAGAGTTGGAGATGCGAGCCACCAAAGCCTCCAAGCGCGTTGAACACCTGGAACCCGAACTGGACAAGATGGAGGAGAAGTACTCCCGTGAAAAGGACCGCTTGGGGAAGGTCTTCGGCATTGCCGAGGAACTGGACAACGACCTTCGCATGGCCGTCACGGAGATGAAGGCACGAGACGATTGGTACGTCGATCACATGCAAATCTTCGAGGACTTGAACAAGGCCATCAAGGAACGCTACGACATGATCGAGCGCGCCGTTGAGACCGAACGAAAATCGCAGCACATGACGCGCGTGTTCGCTGAACGCCTGGAGGAAATGGTGGAAGCACGCTCCCAAGAAGCTCAGGATGAGGACGCCGAGCCAGCGACCTCAGAACCAGCCGTTGAGGCAACGACCGAGGCTCCGGATGATGCTGCCGCCGAGGATGAACCCTCCGTTGAGGAAGCGCCCTCGGACGATGCGTCCCCGGACGGTGAATCGGAGGACACCGAAGGCACCGTCGGCGAAGAAGCCCCTGCTTCATGGGGCGATGAATCCGACCCATGGTCCTCCGACGCCTAGGTGAGCACCGATGGGTCTGTTGGCCCCGGGTGGCCAAGTTCACGTGATGATGCTGACCATCATGGGCGTCTCGGCTTTACTGGTGGGAGCCGTCATTGACCCCGTGGCGGGGATTGTTCCGCTCATCGGCATGTTGTGTTTGATGATGGCCACCTTCGTGGCGTATTTCTGGCGCGACCCCGACCGACCGATTCCAAAAACCAACGGAATCCTGCTTTCCCCTGCGGATGGGCGCCTCATGTTCGTGGTCCGTGAGCGTGCCATCGGACGCCGGCCCAGTGAATCCGAGATGGCCTCCGGCTCGGTTGAGGTTGACCCGTTCACGGGCGATTGGTGGCCCCAACCCCTCGACCATCCGTTGACCTTCTCGACCGAACAGCGGTTCGAACCTGTTCCCACAGGCGAGGAGCATCCCACGGATGTGTGGCGGGCGGCGGTGTTCATGTCGCCGTTGGACGTTCACGTGAACCGTGCTCCCGAAGCCGGCCGCCTCGAGCGACTGGAACTTCGGCGAGGCAAAGGGCGGCGTCGCGGTCCATTCCGTCCAGCGATGCGGAAGGAAAGCGAATGGAACGAACGCGTGCGCGCGGTGTTCATGCTGAAGGACGGTGTTCGGATTGAGGTCACGCAGATCGCTGGCGCCCTTGCCCGAAGCATCGTGCCCTACCTGTACCTCGACGAACCCGTTCGCCGGGGTCAACGCATCGGCATAATTCGGCTGGGTTCAAGGGTCGACGTGCGCGTTCCGGCGATTCACTACGGCCCTGCTGGTCTTGCGGCAGCATCGGACAACCACCCTGAACATCCAAAGGGCCAGCAGGTCTTTGCCGGCCGAACAACGCTTTTCCGTTCGGTCCAACCGGGAGGGGATGAGTGACCATGTGGAAACGGACCCTTCCTGCCGTCTTGCTCCTGATGGTTATCGGCTCACCATTGGTGTACTATCAAGCCGGCAACTTGGTGTACACGCAGGCTGCGGCATCCAACCCGGCATGTTCCGGTCATGCTGAACGCAATTCACCGGATGCGTTCAGTGTGGAACTCTGGCATGAGGACGTGAGCAACGTCACGCATCAGAAGAACGAAACCCTTGCTGCCAACCTCGAGGGGTTGTGGTTCACCTCCTGGGAGAATGTCACCGTTGGGGTTCCCGGCGAAGCCATCGACCTCGCTGGTTGGGTCATGGAGCACAACGCTTCCCAACCTTGGGTCATCCTTGTTCACGGTATCCGTTCCTGCAAAGCCAATCATGAGGTGCTGATCCCGGCGGCGTGGTTGCATCAAGCGGGGTTCAACGTGGTGCTGTTTGACATGCGCGACCACGGTGACAGCACGGTGGAGGACGGCTTGGTCTCCGCCGGCCAGCGTGAATACCGAGATCTTCTCGCCGTGTGGCAATGGCTCCAGGATGAACGCAACGCCTCGCCCGAGCGCATCGGTGTGCTTGGCGTGTCCATGGGAGCCGGCACTGCGGCCATCGCCTTTGGGGAGGAATCCGGCCTCCAAGCCGTGTTCCTTGAGTCGCCGTTTTCCTCCATGGGGTCGATCATCGAAGAAGAGCTGGCGTTTGCGGGGTTCCCGCCGTTCCTCAAGGACGCCGCCGTGTTTGCGGGCAAGGTCTCCTCAGGCGATGATTTGGTCAAACGGGAGCCCATTGAAGCCATGAAGCGAACAGGCGACCGGTCCGTGTTCATCACGCAAAGCTTGGAAGATGTGCGCATCAACATCCACCATGGACAGGCCATGTGCGACGCTGCCAGCGCGCATGCGGGAGCCAACGGGTCGGTCGAATGTTGGTTTGAATCGTCCGCTGTGGCCCACAACGACCGCAACGAATCCGGTGTGCTCTCCCACGTGACGTTGATGCTGACCCAACCCGAGACCTACCGTAACAAAATGGTGAATTTCTTTGAAGCCGCCTTGGCCACACCTCCGGCGGTGATTTGAAACCCTCCACGCCGACGCACAGGACGATTGAAGATGACGCTCAACGCCAAGGACCGGTTGCTGGGAAGCGGAGGACAAGGCCTCCGCATCCACGATCTCGTCAAGGCGCCAGCGAACACGCCATGGGCGGTGGCGAAGCAGCAATCTTGGGATGCGTCTGAACCCGCTACCGTGTATTCCACGCCAGAAGTTCGTTGGGACGGTGAACCTTGCTCGGCCGTGACCGTGATCCTGCGTACGAAGGGGTGCCACTGGTGGTGGTCCTCCGGCTGCACCTTCTGTGGTTACTTCAACGACACCCGTGACGACGTCACAAGCGATGATTTGCATGCCCAGTGGCGCCATGCCCTCGACAAGTTCGATGGGTTTGAGGGGCACGACATGGTGAAGGTGTACACATCGGGCAGTCTGCTTGAGGACCGAGAAATTCCCGTCGATTTCCAGGCCACGGTGCTGGGGGATTGTGCTCGTTTGGGGAAGGAATTGGTCGTGGAGAGCCGCTGCGAGCAGCTGACGGAAGCCAAGTTGGCATGGGCCACCGACATCAACCCCAACTTCACGGTGGCCATTGGCTTGGAGGCGTACGACGACGAAGTTCTCCGTTTTCACGTGAACAAAGGGTTCACCACCTCCTCGTGGGAACGGGCCGTGGACCAGCTCAACGCATTTGACCTCAGGGTCAAAACCTACCTCATGTTCAAGCCCCCCTTCATGTCGGAGGCCGATGCGTTGGATCACTGCGTGAAGTGGATTGACGCCGTGGCCGATCGGTCCGATGAAATCTCGGTGAACCCCATGAACATTCAGCGCGGGACGGTCATTGACCGCCTTCACCGCCATCAGGAGTATCGTCCGCCTTGGTTGTGGTCTTTGGTGGCCATGATTCGCTCGAGTCACGCGCTGATTCACACCAACAACGGTGCACGAACCCGTCTGATCGTTCATCCGACGGCCGGAGGTAAAATTCGCGGTTCGCACAATTGCGGTGCTTGCGATGCAGAAGTTGTGGCGGCCATCGAACGCTACGCCGTTTCCGCTGACCTGATGGAATTTGAGGGACTTTCATGCGATTGTGAACGCACATGGCAGGCGGAACTTCAGCGTGACCGGACGCTGCCGGTCCCGTTGGGCACGTCGAAACCCCGACGCGGTTCATCACTTGATATCTTACGCGCCCCATAATGACCACTCAGTGGGCGTTTCTCGTCCATGTCGGTGGTGAATCTTTATCACCGCCCCGCAAGTGGCCAAGATTGCCCCTATGGGGCATCTGTTGGTGTTGGCATGTCGAAATCTTCTGCGCTTCCCGATACGATGGTTGGAACCGGTGAACCCACCACCAGCAGGGTGGTGCTGTCCCTGCTGTTCATCGGCATTTTTGGTCTCTATTCCTTGTTTTCAAACGTGTTCGGGTGGGACAACCTCCCGGTCTTGGGTGACCTCGTGCCACTCGTTGAGAACCTTGGCACGGGCGGCATCTGGTACTACCTCATCGGCTTCCTCGTCGGCGTCGGTGCCATCGTGGCCACCTTGGTGGGTGAGGTGCTCGCAGAGTAAGGAGGTGTCATGATGGAAACGATTCTGATTCTCGCAGCCTTGTTCATTGGGTCGGTCTACCTCATGTCCCGTGCCGTGGAAAACGGCGTTGGGTCGGTGGGCGGTGCTCTGCGCCAAATCGGTTTGTTCGTCTTGAAGAAGAACCCCCCCGGTCTGGTCGACGTGTTTGACGACCGCGCCGGCAGCGGGGCGCGTACGTGGATGAATTTCGGCATGGTGTGGTTGACGCTGGCCGGGATCCTCGGCTTCCTTGATGGATGGCACCGATACGACCCGAGCGCCCTCGACTCGTTGGCCAGCGTCGGCTGGTCCTATGAGGATGGCTCGGCGCTGCGCGACGCCACCGGCAACGTGCTGCGCATGGCTCTTCTGTTCGGGTTGGTTGGCGCCTCCATGGTGGCCGTTGCCCGCAACGGGGACGGTCGCCTCGCCAGTGAAGCCAACGCTTCGTTGGTGGCCGTGTTGTTGTCCGCCGTTCTGGCGGCGCAGTTTTTGCTGCCCGCCATCCTCGGGTTTGCCGACATCGATACCGGGGCCAATCCCTTCCGGACGATCTTGCTGAGTCTCGAGACGTTGGTGTTGGGCTTGCTGTTCATCCCCGTGCTGATCAACGTGCTGTTGACCGCCTCGACGCGGGGTCAAGAGGACCTCTCCACCTCCTCATGGTTCCTTATCATGGGCGTTCTCGTGCACATCATGGCCATGATGGCCATGTTCTTCGGGGAACTTGCGGATGCCGATCAGGTCGCCTGGTTCGGCGAGCGGGTCGCCACCGGGTGGGTGCCACTGGCGTTGATGTTCGCCGTGGGCTACCACGTGGTTCCCATGGCGGCTCAGGTGCCCATTTGGTCCGGCACCCTTCGCTCAGCCAGCATGTTCTTCCTGTTTTTGACCGTTCCAGCGCTCTCGCTGACCTCGGTGGACGCCTCCGGTTTCATGACGAACTTGGCAGCCATTCTCGTCACCCTCGGCATCCTTCCCGTGCTCGCAGGTTCAGTGAACATCGTGATGACGGGCATGAAAGGGCTGGCCTCGGTGGTTGAACACCCAGGGGCCATCGCCGGCCTCTTTGCGTTTTTGTTGCTTCCGTTCTTTGTCGTCGGGACCTACTTCACCGGCATGGATGCCTTCGTGGGCACCGGCGAGCTCGGTTCGATGGCGCACACGGTCAACATGGGCTTGCTGTTTACGGTGGGCGGTCTGCTTACCCTCGGGGGCGTTTACGCCAACTACCCGCTCGCCGTCGGCAAGCCGCTGGCCAACACGTCCAGCCTTTCGACGTGGTTCGTTGCCGTGGGGGGCGTCAGTTCCACCGTGGCTTACCTCATCGGCGACTTCACCAAGAACGCCGTCTTGAACAGCGGCGTTGAGGACGCCGTGTCCGCCGACGGTGGCTTCTACCTCACCGGCTCAGCCTTGTTCTATCTCGTCGGGATCGGGGCCATCCTCGCTTCCATGACCGTCATTCGCACGGGCATCGCTCCAGCCAAGAAGAGCATGGACATCACCTCGGCTCGAGCCATGTCGTCGTACACGCTCACCGCCGGGTCCACCACCACCATCCGCAACCTCATCGGGCGTGGCGTTGGCGTGGATACCGAATTGGTGGTCAGTGAGACCACGGAGAAGGTTGGTGGTTCGACCGTCATCGCTGTGGACGCCGCCCTGCACAACGATGAGGTGAAGGAATTCCCTGTCAAGGCCAACGACGCCCTGGTGTCCTTTGTTCAGTACCTCGTGAACTCGGGTCAAAGCGTCATGGACCTGTTCATGGCCATGGACATCGACCACTCCGGTCGCGTGGACAGCGACGAATTCCTCTCAGCGCTGGTGAAATCCGACATCAAGGAACTCACGGCCATGGACGCGGAAGCTTTGGTCGCCGGCATGGATTTGGACGGTGACGGCCAGTTGAACCTGCCTGAACTGGACATCGCCATCGCCCGAATCAAGCGCGATCACAACATCACGCCACAAGAAGAAGAGTGATGCCGCTCGGACGTGGTCCTGATGCGCATCGGGCTGGTTGGCAAACCCAATGTCGGTAAATCCACGCTGTTTGCCGCAACGACGATGGCGGCCGTCGACATCGCCAATTATCCGTTCTGCACCATTGACCCCAACGTGGGCGTAGCGTTCGTTGAAGCTCGTCTGGACTGCCCGTGCCGCGACCTTCGGCATCGCCTCGAAGCGGACGGTCGCCTAGCGCCCGCTTCGGAGGACGACCCGCGCGAGGGCAGTCTGTGCGAACCCCGAACGGGCTCGTGCATCGGGCATCGTCGAAGGGTCCCTGTGGCGCTCATCGACGTGGCGGGATTGGTGCCCGGTGCGAGCGAAGGCAAGGGCCGAGGCAATGCGTTCCTCGCCGATCTGGCCAACTGCGACGTGCTCATTCACGTCGTGGACGCCGCCGGCACCACGGACATCGAGGGCCAGTTTCACGGGACGGGAACCTCCTTGGAGGTGGCTCAACAACGCATGCGGGAAGAAATCGATTTTTTGCAAACCGAATTGGATGCTTGGGTGGGCAACCTGCTCACGGAGGGCTGGCAACGCGGTGTTCGCCGTGTGCAGGCCGAGGGTGAAAAGGGGCTTCTTTCCTTCATCCATGAAAAACTGAGTGGGCTGGGCGCCACGCCAGCGTTGGTGTCCGGTGCTTTTTCTGCGTTCAAGGAGGTGCATCCGACCGAGGCTCAACCATGGGATTGGGACGAGGGGACGCTGCGTGTGTTGGGTCATCACGTGCGTGCGAGCCTGTTCCCGGTCGCCTACGCTGCCAACAAATGGGACGTGGCGCCTGAGGGCTCTGCCCCCCTGCTTGACGGGCATCGACTTCATCCGTGCATGGCGGACGTTGAGTTGGCGTTGAACAGGGCCAACGAAGCCGGCCTCATCCACTATCGACCGGGCGATGCTCGGTTTGAGGTCCCCTCATTGGACCGTTTGAACGAGGCCCAGACCAAGGCGTTGGCACACATGGGCGCTCGTCTGAACCGGCTCAACGGGACCGGCTTGGCACCGCTGTTCGACCACGTCCTGTTCGACATGCTCGAACGCGTGGTGGTCTACCCGGTGCAGGACGAACAGCGCTGGGTGGACGGGGATGGGCGGGTCCTCCCCGATGCGTTGGTGGTCCCCGCTGGGACGCAGGCGAAACCGCTGGCGTATCGGGTTCACAGCGACTTGGGCGACGGTTTCATCCGTGGGGTGGACGGTCGGACCAAACGCGTGGTCGGGGCCGATCACGTCCTGCAGGACGGCGATGTGCTCAAAATCCACGCCAAATCGTGATCAGTGGCCTTTGGGTCGATCGTAAGCCGGTGTGAGCCGAGCCATCTGGCCGGAAAATCGACCGCCTCGGTAAAGGAACAGGACGGGTGCGAGCAGGGTCAACAGCAACAAAAGGCCGAGGAAAAACAGGCCCCAGGGCTCCACATCTGAAAGGAACATTCCCCAAAGCGTCCAGAGGAACGGGATGTACAGGAAGATGCTGTAGCGTCGGGCGACGGTTGAAAACCGGGCGCTGGACGTGTTTTTGTCAAAGAGCACGGGGACTTCATCTTGGGTGACCAATCCGTGGTCCACGCCGCACCGAACGCAAACTTGCGTTTTCGGGCCGTTGCCGTGGATGAAAAACTCGCGAGGGTAGGTGCTTCCACAGTGTCGACAGGTTGGCATGGCCCTTCCTCATGGTTGGCCACTGTGATGAGATTTTTCAACCATCCGATGCATACGATAGAAATTGGTCCAGGAGTTGAACACCGCCCGGCGAGCCGACGGATTCGGGATGGAACTGAACACCGTGCACCAATCCGTTGCGATGCGTGAGCCCCATCACCAACGATGTGGCGTCTTGCACGGCATTGACCAACAGCGGATGGTCGTCGTGCTGGGGCACGACGGTCAGTGAATTGTACCGCGTGTGCACCATCGTTGCATCCGATTCGGCGAACAGACCGGTGCCATCGTGCTTCACCTTGACCGGAATCCCGTGAACGGGCCCTGAGGGTGATCGCTCCACCCGCATACCGCTGGCCAACCCCAGGGCCTGATGACCCAAACAAATCCCCAACACGGGGCACATCACCTGTTCCGCTACGGCGTGATGAGCGATGGCCATCGTTAGGTCGGCTTCGGACGGATGCCCTGGTCCTGGCCCCAGCACGATGTGAGAGGGTTCCAGCCGGTCAAGCACGTCGAACAGGACTGCCGGTTCATGGAGGTCGTCCATGGACCTGGAACGGCCGTGGACCACGACCACATCGTGGCCCAAGGCGGCAATGGCATGAACGATGTTGTTGCTGAAGGAGTCAAGGTTGTCCACGAACATGACAGCATTGGCGACACGATTGAGCAATGCCTCGGCGAACGGCACGACTCGACCGGTGGAGCCGTTCAACACGAGCCGTTCGGGGGGGTGATCCACCGGGTGGACCCTCAGCGGTTGTCGGGGAAGCCGGTCAACACCGTTCTGAATCCAACCCGCCGCACCGAGCAAGGCTTCGGCTTTCCATTCGCTTTCAGTCACTTCTGAATCGGGTACGGAGCCGATGGTGATGCCACCGCCAGCGCCAACATGTCCGGTCCAGCGCTTGCCCGTGCGATGGGCTTCCAGCGTTCGGATCAGGATGTTCCACGTGCTGTGGCCCGTGTGGACGTCCACCCAACCTGCGGAACCGGTCCAGAACGAGCGCGGCCGTTGTTCCAACTCATCGATGGCTGCACACACCACGGTGCGGGGGCAACCGGTGATGGAGCCTCCGGGAAAGACGGCTTGCAAGGCATCGATGCCGTCGCGCCCTTGGCTGAATTCACCTTCGACATGGCTGACGAGGTGCTGAACGTTGGCGTACGCTTCAACGTCGAAACGGGCGACATGAACGCTGCCCACCTTGCACACCGTCCCCAAATCGTGCCGCATCAAATCCACGAGCATGCGGTGTTCCGCTCGTTCCTTGTCGTTGGACAACATCGCGTCACGAAGACGGTCCGACTCGTCTTCGTTGGCACCTTGCGGGGCCGTACCTTTGATGGGGGCGGTCCGAACGGTGGCGTCGGTGGTTTCGATCAGGCATTCAGGTGATGAACTGACCAGCGCCAAGCCGAGGTCGTCGGCCTCCATATAGGCCGCATAGGGGGCAGGGTTGGTGGCCTGAAGCCGCTTGAACACCGACCATGGGTGGTCAATGGGTCCAGACCAGTGTTTTCCGAGGTTGGCTTGGTAAAACCGTCCATCCTTGATGCCCTCCCGGATGCTGTCGATCAGCGCTTTGTGGTGCGTGTCGCTCATGGAAACGGTGGCCTCATTGCCGAGTTGCAGCGCATCGTTGGTCGATGAAGCATCCGCACTCCAGCGTTCCACCGCTTCGAGGGCAGCACGCCCCCATGGGTCGTTCACGAGGGCCGTGATGCCGTCCGATGCTGCATCGATCAGCAACCCGTTGTCCACGCGCCACAGGACCGTCAGCACAGTCCCGGGTTCGGGTGGATGTTGGAGCCGAAGCGGCTGGGTCCAGGAAACAAGGTCGTACGCCAGGGCGCCGCACCAAAACGGACGCTGAGGCGCTGAGTCGTGGGCGTGTGCGTCAAAAGCAGTCACCGACGTCATGTCTGCCAATTTGCGAAACAAATCGCCAGGGTGGTTCGCCATGATCGAGTCCCGATGGTACCACGAACCGTGCTTCCACTCCTCCACCTCTGCACGCAGGGGCGGGTTTCGTTCATGCAGTTGGATCTCGCCTTGTGTGGGCCGGTGCGATTGAGCGGCGGGGAGCGTCGAGCGATCGGGTTGACGTACGACCACCCTCAACGTTGGTGGTGCCGACACGAGGGACCACCGTGCGAGGTGAGAGGCCGGTCCCCCTGAAACCAGACACGCACGGTCGGGCGCACCGTAACGCACGGCACTTGAACCGACCAAACCCTGCGCCCGGAGGGCTTGTTCAACCTCAGTGAACCGTTTGCTCATCGTTGGGCCTCATGGATTCCCATGTGGCAGGCTGAGAATAATGTTCGCTCAACACCGTTTGCAAGTGGGCTGAAAAGGCATTGAACGACCCCATCGGTTCACCGTCAACGGCGTCCACCCTGGCCACCCCCAACCCGGTCCCGACCACGACGAGTTCACGGCATCGTGCGACCAAGCGTTCGTTCAGGCGTCCACGCTGCACAGGGTACCCGGCAGAAGGCAACCGTTCGGCCAGATGTTCGGCGACGATGCCTTGCACCCCGCCTTCATCACTCGACGGCAGCCAGACGGTACCGTCCTCGTCCAACAGCATGGGTGTGGCACGGTCTGCGTCCACAATGGCGTGGTTGTGAATCAGCAACGCCACGTCGCAACCGGCTGACTCAGCAGCGGCCTTCGCTGACCGGTATGGCGCCCAATCGCCGTGTTTGGTGCCGTTGACCTTGGGCGTCCAACGCGGCGCTGGATGGGTGATGGCTTCCACGGATTCGTTGAACCAACCCCGCTGGCGCTGCTCCCAGGACCACGTCCCATCTTCAGCGATGAAACTCAGCCTTCCCAGCGTTCCTTCGGGACCGGCGTGCGGTCTCAAGTGCTCCCATTCCGGCTCAGGCAGGTCGATCCTCAGGCGTCGACCGTGCCGTTGGAGCCGGTTCCAATGCGCCGCCCAATCCGCTACACGGCCATGTGCATCGACCAGCATCGTGGTGAACACTTCGCTCCTCGGGCCCCTGACCATCGTTGGCCCTCACAGCAAATCGTCCAGGAAGGAGGTGTCGATGTTGGGCAATTGTGGCGGTTGGTCGACCAGTCCGTCGAGCAATGCAGGGTCAACTTGGGGCTGAAGAACCGGCATGGACGTCTGGTAGGCATTCCGTCCGGTGTCGGCAGCTTGGATGCGCTCAGCAGCTGCGTAGAGGTCACCAGCGTCGCTGGAGGAGATGCCGGGTGGCGGGGCGGGTGCGGGCATGGCGGGGGCGCTTGGCGCACTCCAGTCGTCGCCTTCAATGCCCCACGTCGCCTCTTGCAACTCCCAGCGTTTGCCGGTTTGACCACGGCGTCCGCGAACCAAAATGACCAACAGCAGCATGATGATCAACACCATGCCTGCAGCGATCAAGTTGGGTCCGGTCAACAGGGATTCGAGTTGCAACCCGTCGCCTTCCTCAACCGTCGCTGGGGTGCTGCCGTCCTCGCCGTCGATCGAAGCCAAGAGCACCGACGCCACCGTGGTTTTGCTCACGCTCTCATCGAACGGAACGGCCGCCACATGCCACGGACTTTGGTTGGTCAAGTCCGCGAACAGATTGTTGGTGATGAGGAAGCTGTTGGAAGCTCGGACCTCACCCACGAGTTGGGCATCGTCGGTCGTGTCGAAGGCCTCGTTGTGGATGTAGACCTGGTAGCCGCGAACACGAGCGTCGGTGGAGTGGTCCCATTCCACGAGGACGCTGTTGTCTTCGAACCATGACGCACGGACATTTTCGAGGTCCGGGAGGTGAGCGCCCGGGTCCGTGATGCCTTCGTTGGTGGATGCCCCGTTCACCATGGTCAGCATGTCGGTGTGAGCGTTTCCAGCCGCATCAACAGCAACGACGGCGGCCCAAACGGTTTGGCCCGGTACGACGGGGGCATCGCCTGCCACGACGTCGATGACCACGGGGAGGGTTGGGTTGCGTTCGAGGGTGTGAAGCACGGGCAGGGCCGGGGTGATGTCGCCGTTGAAATCGTAGGTCGCTGCATACACCAGATAGTGGTCCAGGTCGCTGGCTTCTGAGAGGTCAAAGGACAGCAGCAACGCGCTCCCGTCATCGTTGGGACGGTCCACGAGGGAGAGGGTGCTCAAGCGCTCAGGGGCTACGATGTCGTTCAGGTTGTCCACCGGTGTGACCGTCGCTTGCGTCAAGTCGTCAAGGTGCACGTTGCCCTTCAGGTCGTGAACGGTGACGGCCACATACAGTTCGATACCGGGTCGGATGAGGCCGGGTTCGCCCTCCGTAAGGGCGTTCCCGTCGGTGTACAACGCCGTGGACAGGGTCAGTTCGATGGGGTTGGTCTGCTCGTCGATCCATTGCTTGTTGAACGAGAAACAACCGCATGTGCTGTCGTCGGTGCCGGTGATGGCGTGCAAGGCGCGAAGGTCGGTCACGGCCCGGTCGGCCACCCAAACGGTGTAGGAGGCGAAATCGTCCACTTGGCTTGGTTCCCACACGACGTCGATGGCGGTACCGTCGTCGTTGCCGTGGTCAAACGCCAGGAGGTTGCTGATGCGCTCGGGCGTGCCACCCTGTCCAATGATGTTCTGCATGGGTGTGGCCAGGACGATGTTGACCGTGTCAATGTCTCCGTTCAACCACGCATCAAACGCCACAACACCAACGGCATAGGTGCGACCATCGGTCAGCGGCAACCCGTCGAGTTGATTGATCACGGCGCTGGTGGTGTCGCAATCGTTGATCACGGTGGCTTGAGAGAAGTAGGCCACGGACATGGGGTTGTCGAGGTCATCGGCTGTGTTGTCCCACGGAATCATGTACACGGTGTAGAAGGCGCAGTCCTCGGCCGTGCTGGCGTTCCATTCCACACGGATGCGTCCACCCTCATCGTCGGGCACGTCCAACGCTCGGGTGCCTTCGATGGGGTCGGGCGCTTGGTTGTCGTTCAGCTCGCCGGTGGGCACCACCGGTCCGACCACCGTCACATCGGAGAGGTTTTCCTGACCCGAAGCATCCACACAGGTCCACCCCATCCAAACGGGGACGCCGGGCGTCAAGGGCAACGTGCTGAGGTTGCCTTGGTTGGGTTGGTAACTGGCGACCGGACTCATGCCGTAGACATCGGTGAAGGGTGTGGTGGCCACGTAGACGTTCGTGCTCGCCAAATCCAACGCCGTGCATCGAGCCCACTCGAGGTCGAGGTCACCGTCGTTGTCATCGCCCTCAGCAGGCGTTGCGGTGGCCCATGCGGGTGGACGCGGGACCTCGTTGCTCGGTGAGGCCGGTCCGAACGGCGTGGACACTTCGCCCCAGCGGCCGTCGGTGTATTCGACAACCACCACGCCGTAGTACTCGACACCGTCTTGAAGCGGGACCCCGTTGGCGGTTTCCACTTCAGAGGACAGCCGGCTGTGAAGCGAGATGGCTTTGTCGGGCGTTTGGCTCATGAGGGAGGCTTCGGTGGGCAACGACGACCAAGGCCCTTCGTTGAGGAAGATGAGGTAGCGGGCGAAGTCTTCGTCGTGCACCAAGGACCACGAGGCGGTGAGGGCACCGCCGCCGTCGTCGGGGCGATCGACCAGGTCTTCGAGCACCACGGGTGTGTCGTTGCGGACGTAATCGTACACCAAACGCGCTTCCAGCGAACCGTTCGCTGGCGACAGCAGCCGGAGGGTCACGTGTCGGGTGTTGTCGTAAAGCGGAGCCACGTCAACCGCCGATTGGAGGTTCATGCCCAAGGCCGGGTCGTCACTCAAATCCAGGGTCACATCGTAGAGCAACCGTTGCGACGAAGCCCAAATGGCCGCACCGTTCACCGGTGAGGTGAACACCAGTGGTACGTTTTGGAACAGGAGGCCGTGCGCTCCGGCCGTTCCCATGGAGGGATCCAAGGTGTAGGGGTCGCTGGGATCGACCAGCACGATGTCGGTGCCGGGGCGGGTCATGGAGGTGATGTTGAGGCCCCCACCGTTGCTGAGGGCACGCACCGTGAGCGGGTGGGCACGGCGCATGCTGTAGTCATCCAGCGGCGTGTACTGGCCGTTGTTTTCCCATCCGAACAGGCCTTCTTCGGCCGTGATCCACAAATGGTTGGCACCCAACGCTCCGTCGAGAACGGTTCCGGGTTGGAAGGAGGTCAACACGCCGTGGCTGGGGGTTCGTGATTCGATGACGAGGGCGCGCTGCCCGTCGGTCATCGCAAGCAGGTCGTCACCGTTGCTCACCATCGCCGTGACGGTTGAGAACGCTTGAACGGCGCTGCTGCCGTCCTCAAACTCACCGCTGCTCGCATTCCAATGGGTCAGCGTGCCGAAGTCGGTTGCGATGTGCACGCCCCACCAGTCGCTGGCGAGGGCCGTCACGGTGTTGGAGGGGAGTTGGTCAAAGCGATGGGTCGAATCGACCGCATTCGTGGCGGGGTCGACCAAACTCACGCCAGGACGCTCAACGCCCCGTCCATCGTGCCCGATGACGAGCATGGGGTTGGTGCCGCTGGGGTTCTGGACGGTCAGCCCCCATGCCGAGTCGCCCAGCAGTCCGTCGCTGGTGTCAATGACCGATGCCGTTGTGGTGGTTTCGTCCCAGGCCACGAGCCCTTGGGGTGTGGCAAAGTACACCGTTCCGCTGAGCACGATCACGTCTTCGACGATGCTGCTGGGCAAACCGTTGCCGCTGGTGATGGCGTCCATCCAGTCGGCTTCGGAGTAGTTCCAACGGCCCACGCCACCGTCGGTGGCGATGTAGAGAATGTCGTTGGTTTCATCGAAGCCGTTGATGACGCTTGATGGCAGCCCGCCGATGAGCCGGCCGCCGGTGAATTGGCCGGCGCTCATGTCGAAGATTTGGATGCCGGGGGGGCTTCCTGACTCGCCAGCGAGGCCGATGATCAACTCCGAACCGTTCACCACCATCGTGTCCATCTTGTCGTGAAGTGCACCGGAGATTTGGGTCACGGCCTTCGTGGTCGTGTCGACGTTCATCAAGCCGGTGGGGTTGGTCGAGATGTAGAGGTCGGTTCCGTCCAAGTGCAGGCTGTTCGCCACCGAGTTGGCGCTCAGCGTCCAACCGTAGGCCCAATCCACCGAACCGTTGGCGAGGAACGTGCCTTGCAACAGGCCAGCTGCGCTGCCGAAATTTCCGGTGGCTCCAGCGTTGAGCACGCCCGTGGCGGCCCAGATGTGGGTGGCGTTGGAGGTCAT
>Ga0255784_10001666_pt1 | contig 17772 bp, 19 predicted proteins | sample 101ome_14_FD_179982 | JGI IMG/M metagenome (GOLD analysis project Ga0255784, IMG submission 179982) | Coastal salt marsh microbial communities from the Groves Creek Marsh, Skidaway Island, Georgia - 101403AT metaG (version 2) | ecosystem: Environmental > Aquatic > Marine > Intertidal zone >...
ATCTCTCCAGTTGAAAGTGAATTTCAAATTAGTAAAAATAGCATAGAATCACACATACCAAACCTTGATATCAAATTGCTAGATCGATATATATACAAAATTTTGTCTGATAAAGCAGGTCTTGCATACTCTCCATATGCCTACTTTCCAAAGTACGACTTTACAGTTTTTGAAAAAGGAAGAAGACCATCAAGTTTAGACTGGTCTATGTTTGCATCGCTATATGTATTTAGTTGTAATGTGCTCCCTCAATCAATCAAAGTTGAGCTTTCACTGGCAAAATTTTTAAGAATTTCTGAAGAAAATTTTAAAAGATTTATGAAAAAAATTCCTCAAGAATTATTTAGAAAATCAGGACACATAGATTCAAGAGGTGGAGATATATCTTTAGATGCCGAAAATTTAATTAAAGAATATCTTGGTGAAGACCAAAGTACATTTGAAAATAATCCATTTTTAAAGTTTTACTCAGAAGTAGATTTTGCCTGAGGTCTAAGCATAGAGTTTATTTTTTTTGGCGTAACCTTCCAGAGCTCTCTACTTTTAATTTTTTCATAGTCCCAATCTTGATTTAGCTCTCTTCTGTATGGTTTTCCTGTATATCTGATAGAGAGTTTATCAATGTGATTATCTGCTGATTTTTCAGAAATTATTTCAGTCACTTCTCCCCTGATCTCCCAACTTGAATACATTGCTGTTGGGTGAAAAACTACTAAAGAAACATTTGAGTTTTTTCTTATATTCTCTGTTTTTTTTCTATCTATTTCCGTATTAATAATTATGAAATTATCTTGATAGTCAATCCACATTAGATGTGTTTGGATTTCATTATCATTCAAATGAGTTGAAATTGCACAGAAAGCATTGTTATCAATTGCCTCTTTAAGTTCTTTTGAAAGTTGCATACAGTATTATTTTAAGTAAAAATAGACAATATGGCTTTCATAAAATTATTTGATATTAAGAATTCAACTGGCCTTCTAAAAAAAGAATACGAAAAAGGCTTAAGAAGAGCTGGAAGAATTTGGAATGTATTAACAATACAGTCACAAACTCCAGAAATACTAAGAGACTCAATGCGTCTCTATAATTCAACAATGTTTGGAAATTCAAATGTTCCACGCTTTGATCGTGAATTACTTGCAGTAGTTACTTCAATTTCTAATGAATGTGAATATTGAATAAGGGCACATTTATATGATCTCCGGTCGGAGACAAAAGACCAAAAATTAGTAGATGAAATAGCTGTTAACTGGAAGGAAAGTGGTTTAACAGAACAACAAAAAGCTATCTGTAACTTTGCTGAAAAATTAACACTTAATCCAGGAAAAATTAATAAATCGGATGTAATGAAAATTAAAGAATTTGGCTATGTTGACAAGGAAGTTTCAGAGATAGTACAAATAATTTCATACTTTAATTACATAAATAGAGTGGCTGATGGTCTTGGATTAAATCCTGAAGATTTTATCGATGAAAAAGGGTATAAAAAATAATTTCCTTTATTAGAGGTAATATCCTTTTAACATAAGTTGTATGAATCAAACCATTAAATCCTTCATTTTGTTAATAAGCTTGCTTGGTGTAAGTTTTTTCGCATTTAACTTTTTAAGTGACTCACTTGATCAGCAAAGTGAGGCATCACAAGTAGAAACCACAGTAACTTCAACAACTATTCAAAAACAAATAGAAGTTAATCGATTTAATTCATTAGATTTAAGCTTAAGAGAATTTATTGACAATGAACTCCTCAAAATAAGTGATGAATGTGCAAAATTTGGGTCGTGGTTTAGCCTAACTGGAAACTGTCTAAACGAATGGTTGTCTGTACTTATTAATATAGATGAAAAGAGCTCAACTTACGCATCTCATTATGATTATGCTCAAAGTTATTTTATTTCAAATTATCAAAACTTAAATGAAGAAGATATTGAAAATATACTCGATTCTTTAAGCATTAAATCAGACCTAGCTGTTTGGAATGAAAAACTAATAGAAGTAAGAAGTGTACTAAATATAAAAAATAGTCAGGAAGAAACAACAACAGCAATATTTTTAAAGGATTCAGTAATAAATAAATCTAAAAATCTTGGTACAACAGATCTAAAAAGTGGCTGTATAGATTCAACACAAATTGAAAATAACTCTGAAGAGGAATGGGTAATGCCTGAAAATGTAAATCCAAGAGATGGGGATAAATTTAATTACGCAGTAAAAATAGAGCCCTCTCTTGGTCTTGATCCTTTATGTATTAAGAATCTTTTATTTCTTATATTAAATAATGACCTTGGTTGGACAAGTATTACCGAAAAATCTTTTCAGCTAACTAGTGTCGAAGATAGTGACTATGTTTATATTTTTGCCTCCCCAGAAAAAACTGATGAATTATGCGCACCAATTGAAACCAATAGTATCTACTCATGCAGAAATGAACAAAATATTGTACTTAACTTTTATAGATGGCAAAACGGTGCTGTCGATTTCAAAAATGATTTGGAAACATATAGAATCTACCTAATTAATCATGAAACCGGTCATATTCTTGGATGGGAACATGTAGGTTGTCCAAAAGAAGGAGCTATTGCACCTGTCATGATGCAGCAAAGTAAAGGAACTGATGGGTGCATCCCATATGGATGGCCTGCTTACGAAACAATAAAAAGCAAGTTTGATCAATAAGAAAAAGTTATTGGTGCCAGCCTAAACAACTAATTCGTAATTTAATTATTGTATTTTTTTAAAACTAATACAACAGATTTTTTTAAAATTTAAAGAGCTACTGAATCATCTCCGGCTAATATTTTTTTTATATTTTCTACAGTGTCTAAACCAGCTTTTAGTTGTGCCTCATTTGTAGATGCTCCTATATGTGGAGTAGTGATTAAATTAATATCTTCTAAATTATCTACATTTTTAGGTGGTTCTTCTGAGTAAACATCTAGACCGGCACCAAATATCCTATTTGATCTTAAAAGTTCAATTAGATAATCTTCGTCTACAACACCACCTCTAGAGGTATTTATCAATATTGCACTTTCTTTAAGTAAATCGAGTTTTTCTTTTGAGATTAGATTTTCTGTTTCATCGGTTTTAATTACATGAATTGAAATTACATCTGAAGTGCTTAATAATTCATCCAGCTCTAATCTTTTTTCAGGCCCATCCCATTCTTTGACATATGGATCATAAAAAGCAATTGTCATACCAAAACTTTTCATTATCTCAGACAGTAAACGTCCAGCTTTTCCATACCCTACAATTCCAAGTTGTTTTCCAGATAATTCCATTCCAACAAACTGTTTTCGATCCCACTTGCCATCTTTTAAATGGCTATCGGAAAGATTAAGTTTTCTTGCTGAATTGATAATTAAAGCAACAGTGAGCTCAACAACAGAAGTCAAATTAGCTGATGGTGAATTTGTCACTTTTATATTCTTAGACTTTGCGTACTCTATATCAATATTGTCGACACCTACCCCACACCTTGCAATTATTTTTAGCTTATCTCCTTTTTCAATTATTTCTTTTGTCAATTGAGTAGCGCTTCTAATAACTACAACTTCTGCATCATTAATTTCTGAAATTAAATCCTTATCTTTTGATTTAGATGAAGAGATGTCAATACATTCACCAAGTGATTGTAATTCTTCTAAAACTTTTTTATTTAAAGTGTCGCAAATGAGTATTTTCATTATATGATTTCTAATTTTTTCAAAGCCATTTCATGAATTTCTTTTGACGTAGAAGCCAAAACATATACATTGCTTTGATTAAAATTTAGCTTTTGCCCTCCCAATCTGTAATGATACCATCAGCTCCTTCTACTATTTTGATTAGGAATAAATAATCATTAGGAACAGTTAATCTCTCAGTAACAATACCTGCACACTAACCAGTAAGTTGGTCTTAGTTAAACTAGATATAATTTAATTCTTTTAACTTATCTTCAAGATCAATATCTGAAGGTTCAACCAAAAAAGAACCGTCTTCAAAAACGATTGTCGGTATTCTTCTTTGATTAATTTGTAAAGATTTGATATATTCATTTGCTTCATGATCTATATCAACATTAATCTCATTAAAATCAACATTTAATTTTTTCAAGAGAGCTTTTGACCTTACACAGTCTCCACACCAGTCAGTAGTATAAAAGTCTATTTTCATTTTACGAATTTCCTTGAAGTGGGTCTAGTAATATTGTCAACAGGTCACTTATTCCTGCCAAGCTTTGAAAAGCTGTCTCAAGTGAAATTACTGTATCAACGGCAACCTCTAACTTAGGAAGCAGAGATTGGATATCTGCAATAACTGTTAAAGCATTATCAACTTCTGAAGACAATGTTTGCAACTCTGAATATAGGAAATATCCAGCACCCAAAAAAAGGGTTAAAAGAACTATTTGGAAAAAAAGAATTAATTTAAGCAATTTAAATTAGTGCTGAAACTTTTTCTTTTATGACTTCTTTTGGTTGTACGCCAACGAATCTCTCTTTAACTTCTCCGCCTTTAAGCATTACAACTGTAGGTACACCCATAACACCATTTGCTCCAGCGATTTCTGGATGTTGATCAACATCAAGCTTAACAAACTCTACTCCATCAACTTCACTTGAGAGTTCTTCCAAAATAGGGCTTAAAACTTTACAAGGACCACACCATGTAGCATGAAAATCAATTACAACTGGTGCTTCAGAACTTAATAATTCGTTATATTCTTGAGCATTTATATCTTTCATTTATCTCCTTAATTGCTTAATTATTTTATAACCTTTGAATTTATACAAGTAACTTTCTGTGATAAATAAATTTGAAATTTTCTTTATAATTGAGCACATGAACAATGTAATTGTTTCTCCACACTACTTATCAACAGAAATTGGTTCAACAATTTTTAACAAGGGTGGTAACGCTGTAGATGCAGCAATACTGACAAATCTTGTCCAAGGAATAGTTGCCCCAGAAACTTGTGGTATCGGAGGAGATTTATTTGCACTTATTTGGGTCCCAGGTAAAAATAAACCAGAATTTCTTGATGCATCTGGTTATTCAGGCAGTAATGTTAACCAAGGCTTACTGTCAAATTATGAACATATACCTCTAAATCACCCTTTGTCCGTAACTGTTCCAGGTGCTGTTGCAGGATGGAGGGAGCTAAGTAATAAGTATGGAAATATTCCTATTGAAGATATTTTAGATATCGGGATAAACCTCTGCCATGAAGGATTCAAAATAAGTAAAGAGTTATTTAATTCGTTAGATATACATAGTGAAGAATTAAGTGGACAAAAATCCGGGTATTCATTCTATAGAGATAATCAACCCTATAGTGTTGATACATTAATTAGACGCCCTCAACTAGGAAAAACTCTTGAGTTGTTAAAAGAGCACGGACTCGAATATTTTTATAATGGTGAAATTGCCAAAGAAATTTCTAATTCTGTAAACGGCTTTCTAACTGAAGAAGACTTATCAAACTATAAAGCTGTCTGGAGAGAACCGTTGCATCAGAAAATTTATGGATACGATGGATGGACTAGTCCTCCGAGCACACAGGGATACTTAACATTAAGCACTTTAAAAGGTTTTGAAATGATCAATAATAAAGATGACTACCTTCATACATTAATTGAGTCATATAGAATTTTTGCATCAGACAGGGACAATATTACCTTTGATTATCAAGGCAATGATCAAAACTTTTTAGGTAATGATGGAGATTATATTAGAGATAAAATAAGTCTTTTTGATAAGAATGCTGCCGGAAAATATAATTTTCCAAACCCTCATGGAGGAGGAACTGCTTACATGAATGCAGTTGATGAAAATGGTCTAGGTATTTCATTAATTCAATCAAACTTCTATGGTATTGGCAGCAGAATTGGTGTTGGAAATTATGGTTTTTTTCTGCACAACAGAGGGTGCGGGTTCAATCTAACAAAAGGGCATCCAAATAGCTTAGGCCCTAACAAAAAACCTTTACATACTTTATCCCCAACAATTTGGTCTAAAGACGGTTCCTTAGATTTTATAACTGGAACTAGAGGAGGACGTTATCAACCTCAGTTACTTGCTCAGACCATACTTCCTTATGTTCTTGGAGAAAGTAGTTTTGAAGAGATAATGAAAAAACCTAGATGGACGATAGAGTATTTTGGATCTAACACTTCCTCAACTATTAATTTTGAATTTATAAATGAGCCTGAAATATCCTCTCTAAAAGAAAAAGGTCATAAAATTTCAGTTGAAGAGAAACTCATTGGAGGATACGGTCCAATTTCGACAATTTATAAGAATTCTAATGAAAAGTTTGTTGGAGTACCTGATATTAGAGTCGGTACTGAAAAAGCATTTAATAATTCCTAATTTCCTTAGAGTGTTCTTTATTTAAAATCTTTTTTCTTTTGTCGTAATCTTTTTTCCCTTTAGCTAAAGCTAATTCGATTTTAATGTATCCATTTTTTTCAAAAACCTTTGTTGCAATTAACGTATAACCCTTTTGAGACAAAAGTCCAATAAGTTTCTTTATCTCACCTTTATGTAAAAGAAGTTTTCTCTGGGACTTAGGATTGTAATCTGTATTATCAGAGTATTTATAAGGCTCAATATTCATTTCCATGATATATGCCTCTTCTTTATCAATACTTGCAAAAGCATCAACTATTGAAACTCCACCGCTTCTTACACTTTTTGTTTCTGGTCCAGAGAGAACTATCCCTGCTTCATAGAAATCTAAAAAATCATAAGAATTTCTTGCTTTTCGATTTTCAGCAAATACTTTCATCAATCGAGGAAACAATATGGGTTGACCCTACCACGAGAGGTCGGATCAAGATATGCTAGTGAACAATTTGCTGAGCTTGGGTTTCTTAATCTTGTTTCAAAATGAAGATGTGGTCCTGTAGTTCTACCAGTTGTGCCAATTGTGCCTATTTGATCTCCGCTTATTACTGACTGACCAACACTCACTAAAATTTTGTCCATATGAAAATACAATGTTGTCATCCCACCACCATGATCTATGAATACAGTTCTTCCTGCATTGCCATAATATCTTGCAAGTATTACAACTCCACCACCTGCGGCATATATGGGTGTGCCTCTAGAAGCAGCAATATCTATCGCACCATGGAAGCTTGTAGTGCCACCAAGTCTTCTCCATTTATAACCACTTGAAACATAGCCTGTCTGGACTGGCCAAAAAAGTTTATCAGGGGCAACACCTCCAGAACTACTTAACCTTTCAATATCAGCTTGGATAGCATCCTCAAGTTTTTCAAGGTCAGCATGCTCTTTATCTAATTTTTCAAGTTCTTTATTAGCTTGATTTAATAAACTCTGTGCATTCTTCCTTGCCTGAACCACTTGTGCCTTTTTAGACTCTACTAATCTTTTTTCTCGCTCAACTGCTTCTTTCTTATCTTCAATCTCTTCTGCAAACTCTTCAGCTTCAATAGATATTTCATTTTTTCTCTCTTCTTCATTTTGTAGATTAGTTACTACTTCCACCCTCTCTTCTTCACGTTGAGTCAAGAATTCTGTTTGACTAGATGCTAAGTTTTCCAGTGCATTTAATTGTTCAACTATTTCATAAGCTGAATCAACAACAGTTGATGCATAACCTAGTGCTACTAAGAAATTTGAAAGTTCATCTAACTCAATGAATAAAGCAGTTGTAGGGCTCATGACTCCATTAATGTAAAGACTTACAGCTTGCTCTTGAAGCCCTTCATCAGCTACTAAAAGTTTTTTTTGCGTATCAAGTAACTCAGTTGATACTTCAGAAATCTCTTTTTTGATTTTTCCGAGTTTTATTTGTTCATTAATAATATTTTCTTGTACTGCTACTAAATCATTTAATGAAAAATCGTAATTTTCTAACGCTTTTTCTAACTCTCTTTCAACAACTGCCAATCTGCTTTGTACTTCTGCTAACTCACTATTCACCTGTGCAAGGTCTTTATCATTTGCAATAATTGCTTTTTCTAAATCTGTTCGTTCACCTTCATACTTACTAATTTGTTCAGCAACTGCTTGAAGTTGTTTTTCAACCTCAATTAACCTGTCTTCTGCAGTAATTGCACGCAGATCATTAGGAAGCAAAAAAGAGGTAAAGAAAAAAATGGGAATAATAAGTATTGTAATTTTTTTAATCATTTAAAGCTTTTCTGATTCCAACAAATGAGGCAAATAGACCAAAAATAAGTGAAAACATTAACAAAGAAAGTGTCAAAAATATCAAATAATCATCAGATATCGTTATGTCAAAAATGCTATCAGCAACTACGGAGCTTTTAGAATATTCTATTAACGCCCAACCAAAGCCGACTGCAATGCTTGTTCCAATTAAAGACTCTATAACTGCTTCAAATATGAAAGGTAATCTAATGTAAGTTGATGAAGCTCCAATAAGTCTCATTATTTTAATTTCTTTTTTCTTAGAGTATGCTGCAAGTCTTAAAGTATTAATAATTAAAATAAAAGCTGCAAAACCAATGAGTAGTGCAAAAGCTGAAGCTGAGACAACAAGTGTATCTGTGAGACTTAAAAGTCTTTCAATGGCTTCTCCAGAAGATCTAATCTCTTTTACAGCTGGATTACCATCTAGCCTTTCAATAATTAATTTATAATTCGATGGATCGTTTAAATTTATTCTTAAAGAAGCAGGTAAGATTTCATAATCTACTTCAGCCAAAAGTTCTGGTTGATCTTTAAACAAAACTTTGAACTCTTCTTCTGCCTCTAGTTTAGAAAAATAATCAACTGTCCTTACTTCTGGATAGTCTTCTAGTGATGTTTGTAATTGTTTATGTGCTGTAGTGGTAACTCTATCATCAAGAAAAACAACAACGTGTATACCATTCTGCCATCGAAGAGTGTTATTTTGCACTACAGATCTTGCAGACAATGTTGTAAATACAAGAAAGCTAGAAACTAAAACAGCAATAATTGTTGCAAATACAAGAAGTGGAGTTCTTCTCATATTTAATAAAGTATTTTTTAAGACGTAAGAAATTTTTCCCATAACTACCTTACAATATAGCTTCCATCTTCTTCGTCGCGAACAATTTTTCCGTCTGAAAGTTCAATAACTCTCTTTTTTCTCCTGTTTACAATTGATGAGTCGTGAGTTGCCATTACAACTGTAGTTCCAGCTCTATTTATTTTTTCTAATAATGATACAATCTGAATGCTTAAGTCTGGATCAAGATTTCCAGTTGGTTCATCACAAAGTAAGACTACAGGATTATTTGCTAGTGCTCTAGCTATGCTTACTCTAGTTTGCTCACCACCGGATAACTGTCCTGGATATTTGTAAGCAGTTTCGCTTAACTCAACTAAATCAAGAAGTGTATTTGTTTTTGCATCAATTTCTTCGGGTAAGCTCCCCATAACTTCTAAAGCAAAAGAAATGTTTTCAAAGGTATTTCTGTTTTCAAGTAATTGTGGTTCCTGTGTCACGATGCCAATTTTTCGTCTAAGTAAAGGAATCTTCCATTTAGGTAATTTAGAAACATCAATATTAGCGACTTCAATTTCACCTTTTGTAGCAGTATATTCTTTATAAAGTAACTTCAAAAAAGAAGACTTTCCGCTTCCAGAATGACCTACTAGATAAACAAACTCACCTTCTTCAACTTTTGTTGAGATATTAGATATAGCTACGCTTCCACCTTGAAAAACTAAAGATACATTTTTTAATTTAATCATTTATTCCCTGTCTTCGCCATTTTAGATACTCTTTGATAAATATGGAAATATCTCCATCAAGAACATTTGCAACATTACCAACTTCAGTATTACCTCTAGCGTCTTTCACTTGCTGATAAGGTTGCAGTACATATGATCTAATTTGTCTACCCCAACCAGCCTCGTGTTGATCTCCCCTTATGTTATTAATCTTAAGAAGCTCTTCTTCTTTTTGCTTAAGGATTAATTTTGTCTTTAATAATTCGAGGGCTCTATTCTTATTTTGCAATTGAGATCTTTCGGCTTGGCAAGCAACTACTAAACCTGATTCTATGTGTGTAATTCTTACTGCTGAGTCAGTTGTATTCACATGCTGGCCACCAGCACCCGATGATCTGTACACATCTACTCTTATTTCATCATCTTGAATTACTATGTCTTCATTGTGTTCAATCAGTGGTACAACATCTACACCCGCAAAACTAGTGTGTCTTCTTTTATTACTATCGAAGGGGCTTATCCTAACGAGTCTATGCACTCCTCTTTCGCTTTCTAAAGTTGCATAAGCTCTATATGACTCTACTCTGATTGATGCTGATTTTATGCCAGCTTCTTCTCCTTGTGAAATTTCTTCAATTTGATATTTCATGTCTTGACTAGATAAAAACCTGGTGTACATTCTAAATAACATCTCCGCCCAATCGTGTGCATCGACCCCACCAGCGCCAGCATTAATTGTTATCACAGCATTTAAATCATCGTATTCACCAAAATATAAAGCTTCATTTTCAATCTCTTCAATCATTTTTTCAAAGTTATTTATTTCTTCAATGAAATCATTTTCATTCAAATTATCTTCACCTGTAATTTCTATTAATTCTTTAATATCAGATAAATTTGTTTCTAAATTTTCTAGAGAAGAAATCAACTTTTCTATCGTTGAGGCTTCAATTGATACTTTTTGTGCATGTTGAGGGTCATTCCAAAAATTTTTATCATTTATTTCAATATTTAAATCTTTTAACTTTTTTACTTTATTTTCAAAGTCAAAGATACTCCTTGGCAGAAGCAAGCCGTTCGTTAAATAAAGATATTTTTTTTAGGATTTCTTTATACATTTATCAACCAATCCACATTTTTTATATTTTTTTCCAGAACCACAATAACAAGGGTCGTTTCTACCTATTTTATCTTTTGTAATTACCTTTTCTTTTACATTATCATCAATATTTTTTTCTTTTTGAACAATCAAAGTTTTATCGAAATTTAATAAAATCCTTATTACTGAAAATTTTACATTATTAATCAATTCTTCAAAAAGGTCATATCCCTCATTTTGATATTCTACTAAGGGGTCTCTTTGGCCCATTGCTCTTAAGCCAATGCCTGAACGAAGGTAATCCATTTCAGATAAATGATCTTTCCATGACTGGTCGATAAATGATAGGGCTGAACCTCTTGCAAGATTCCAAAAGTTATCTATATCCTGTTTTTTGTTTTCATTGAAAAGGTTTTCTAGATCTTTGTATATATCCAAATCATCATTTATTTGTAAATTGTTGAGAAATTTACCTCTTGAAGAATCGCTTAATAGCTCACCTAACTCGTTTTCAACAAGTTCATTGAAATGTTCTAGATTTTCATAGCTCTTTTTATAAGATTCAATATTGTTTTCAACTGTTTCCAACACATCTGATAACCAACCTTCTATCAGTTCGTTCACACTTTCAGATCGTAGCAGCTCTCTTCGCCACTTATATATAACATCTCTTTGCTGATTTAAAACTTGATCAAACTTTAATACATTTTTTCTTATTTCAAAATTTAATGACTCAACTTGAGCTTGAGCTCTTTCAATACTTTTAGTAACCATTGATTGCTCGATTCTCTCATCATCAGGTAAATTTAGTTTATTCATTATTGATTCAATTCTTTCACCTTGAAATCTACGCATAAGTTCATCTTGTAAGGAAATATAAAATCTAGATTCACCGGGATCACCTTGTCTTCCAGATCTACCTCGTAATTGATTATCAATCCTTCTTGATTCGTGTCTTTCTGTACCAAGAACATAAAGACCTCCAAGAGACAATACTTTTTCTTTTTCTATTTCTACATTTTCTTCAAGTTCTGAAATTTTAGATTCGAGATAATTTGGATTTTCTTGTTCATCTTCATTTATTTGGAGTTGTTGAGCCATCTCTTCGGCATTACCTCCAAGCTTTATGTCTACTCCTCTGCCTGCCATGTTTGTTGCTACTGTTACAGCACCTAACTTTCCTGCTTGAGCAATAATATTTGCTTCTTGCTCATGATTTTTTGCATTAAGTACATTGTGGACAATGCCTTTAGAGGTTAATATTTTAGAAATTTCTTCTGATGCTTCAACTGACACTGTACCAAGTAATACTGGTTGTCCATTTTGATTTCTAAGTTTTATATCTTCAATAACAGCATCTAATTTTGCTTTATTAGTTTTATACACAGCATCTTGCTGATCAGCTCTTTGTATTGGAAGGTTTGTTGGTATTTCAACTACTTCTAAATTGTATATTTGAACAAATTCCTCCTCTTCTGTTTTTGCAGTACCTGTCATTCCAGCAAGATTTTCATACATTCTAAAATAGTTTTGATAAGTTATAGAAGCTAGAGTTTGATTTTCATCTTGTATTTTTACATTTTCCTTAGCTTCTAATGCCTGATGAAGGCCATCAGAATACCTTCTCCCCTCGAGTACCCTACCTGTGAATTCATCAACAATTTTTATCTGACCATCTGCGACAATATAGTCAACATCTTTTACGAAAATTGTTTTTGCTCTTAAGGTTGCGGTTAAATAATGAATAAAATTTGTTTTAGTATTTTCGTAAAGATTAGGTATTCCCAGTTTTGACTCAACATACTCTACTCCGAGTTCGGTCGTATGTACCTGTTTTTTAGCTTCATCAATTTCATAATGAATATCCCTTTTCATTCCCTTTACAATTTTTGTAAATTCTGAATACCATTTTGTGGAATCACTAACTTTACCTGAAATAATTAATGGGGTTCTTGCTTCATCAACCAATATTGAGTCAACTTCATCAATTACACTGTAAAATAACTCTCCTTGAACAAGTTGTTCACTAGAAATAGCCATATTATCCCTTAAGTAATCAAATCCGAATTCATTGTTAGTTCCGTAAGTAATGTCTTTTTTATAAGCTTGATTTTTTTCTTCAGGGTCTTGGTTTGAATATATTAATCCCACCTCAAGTCCCAAAAAATTATAAATTGGACTCATCCACTCTGCATCTCTTTTTGCTAAATACTCGTTAACAGTGACAACATGTACTCCTTTTTTAAATAATGCCATTAAAGAAATGGGTAGTGTTGAAACTAAAGTTTTTCCTTCTCCTGTTTTCATTTCGGCTATTTTATTTCTTAGTAAGACCAATCCTCCAAAAAGCTGTACATCATAATGTCTTTGTCCAAGTGTTCTTTTTGCAGCTTCTCTAATATATGCAAAAGCTTCAACTTCTATACTTTGAGGATCTCCATTAAGTTTTTTTGATAAATCTTGAAAGTTTAATTTTATTTCTTCATTAGAAAATAATTCAAACTCTTTTTCTTTATCATTGATAGCTTGAACCACATCGTTTAGTTCTGAAGCAAGCTTTCCGCTTCCAACAGATAAGATTTTTTTAAATATACTCAAATTTAGCTAGTGCCGTGCTCCCATGAGTCAAGATATTTAATTTGTTCCTCAGTAAGAACCTCTAACTCACCACCCATGAGTCCTAATTTAGTAGCAGCTATTTTTAAATCTACTTCTTTTGGCAATGTATATACTTTTGGTTCAAGATTTTTATAATTGTCTTTTATCCACTCAGCTGCAAGAGCCTGATTTGCGAAAGACATATCCATGACTGATGCAGGATGTCCAGTTGCGGCAGCTAAATTTACTAGCCTTCCTTCAGCAAGAACTAGAATTTCTTTATCATTATATTTATAGCTGTCAACATGTTCTCTCACTCTATCAACACTCGAACTATGCTCCTTAAGAGCTTTAAGATTTATCTCTACATCAAAATGCCCAGCATTTGCAAGCGCAACTCCATCTTTCATGACATCAAAATGTTGTTTGTCTAAAGCATGCATATTGCCTGTAACTGAAACAATAACATCAGCTATTTTTGAAGCATTAACACTAGATTTTACCTCGTAACCATGCATTAGAGCTTCTAGAGCCCTTACTGAATTTGGTTCGACAACTGTAACTTTAGCTCCCATACCGTAAGCCCTTTCAGCAACTCCTTTACCACAATCACCGAATCCAATGACTACAACATTCAGTCCTGCGATAAGTAAATCAGTAGCCCTAACAACACCATCCATTGCACTTTGACCAGTACCAAATCTGTTATCAAAAAGGTGTTTAGTATCTGAATCGTTCACAGCAACAACTGGGAACCTTAGCTTATTATTTTTTTCCATTGATTTAAGCCTTATCACTCCTGTTGTAGTCTCCTCCATAGATCCCATTACAGGCAAATCGGCTCTATCAGTATGAAGTAGAGAAACTAAATCAGCTCCATCATCCATTGTTATGTCTGGTTTAGTGTCCAATACAGAATTTAGATGCTTGAAGAATTCTTCATTACTTACACCGTGTATTGCATGAACCTCAACACCGCTATCAGCAAGATAAGCTGCTACTGAGTCCTTGGTAGATAGAGGATTAGAAGCACATAGTGAGACATTTGCGCCTGCTGATTGTAAGGTTAACATTAAATTAGCTGTTTCTTTAGTGACATGCATACATGCACCGATATTCAATCCATCTAAGGGTTTTCTTTTTTCAAAATCAAGTTTTATATCTTCTAATACCTGCATTTGTCTTTGTGCCCAATTAACCTCATCTTTTCCAATTTCGGCTAAATTTGCATCTTTTATTGTTGACATAATTTATTTTATCCTTTTAATAATTTTTTTAACATTTCTATGGAAGTAATGTCATAAGGGTCAATCTTTAAATTGTCAGCCATATAAACACTTACCAAATCACCTAACAATGTTAAATGAAATAAATTACTAATAATATTTTTAGAGGATATATTCTCAATTTCAGAGATATCAACCTTATCGCCAATGATTTCTTTTGTTAACTCAAATCTCTTATTGATTTGAGAATTTTCCTCAGAAGATCTTAAAAATAGCAATTGATAATTGTTTTTGGAATCATTTTTGTTTGCTTCCCAAGAAAGTATTTCATTATGATGGACTTCAGGCATGTACCCAACAAAAGCTTTGGATTTTGCATTCTCGTTAATTTGAGTCTTCCATCGTTGAGCAACTAAATATGTTAACGGAGTACCTCCATAAATTACAGAGGTCTTATTGCTAATCTCTTTAGAGATATTTAAAGCTTGTGTTAACAACTCATTTTCTGATTGATTAGCTAAAGCATCATTTAAATAATCACCAGCTTGATTGCACATCTCTAGATATTTTCTATCTTTATCAGAAGAAACATAATGCATTACAGCTTTTGTCATTAGTCCAAACGCTGCTCTAGGTTGGAGTCCTGTTGGAACTTTTACAAATGGTCGTTTATGCTCTGTTGCTAATTCTAGCAATTGTCCTCCACTTGAAATTACTGACCAATCTAATTTATATTTGATTGCATCATTTAAAGCTTCAACGGTCTCTTCAGTGTTCCCAGAATAAGAAATAAAAAGACACTTTGGCCTCCTGTCAGCAACGACCTCTGGAATTCCATATGCTTTTCTAACTTCAACATTTATTTGAGTATTTTCATTTAGAACAAGCTTTAAAACATCTCCCGCAACTCCAGAACCACCCATACCAACAATTAATAAATCATTGTATGAATCAATTACAAAATCCGTAGAAGTTTCTAACTCTTTTTTCAATTGATTACCTAAATCAAGTACGTGTTCAATCATTATTATCTATATGGTAGTTGAAATTTTCTCTAAAACTTCATCAAGTATTTTTTGAGATGGAGCTTCTATATTTACTCTTAATTTAGGTTCAGTGTTTGAGCCTCTAACATTAAACCAAAAGTTTTCATCAAAATATGAAAGACCATCAAGTTCATCAAAGTCACCAGTAAAAACAGTTTTAATTTTCTCCAAAGAGCTATCTACATCTTCAACTACAAAGTTAACTTCTCCAGATGATGGAGGAAAATTATACTTGTCAATCATACTGCTAACCTTCTCTCCTCGCTCAGAAATAATGGTCAAAAACATTAAGAGAGTAAGTATTGCGGAATCAGCAAAATAATTATCTTTATAATAAAAATGAGCGCTATGTTCACCACCAAAATCTGCTTCGAGTTCTTTCATCATTGCTTTTATGTTTGAATGACCCACCTTACACCTAAAGAGAGAAATATTTTTTGACTCAAGTATTGTTAAAGCATGTGGTGAAACATTTACGTTATACACTACTTTTAAATTATCCTTTTTTTCAGATAAATAGTCTGCAATTAATGTTGTCATCATGCTGCCTGATACAACTTTTCCAGTATCATCAATAAAAACTGCTCTGTCAGCATCTCCATCAAAAGCTACACCAAAATCTAATTTTTTTTCTTGAACAAGTTTTATGATCTCTTTCAAATTGTCTATATTTGATGGATCAGCCGGGTGATTAGGAAAATTTCCGTCAACTTCCATATAAAGCTTTTCACAATCAAAGTTATAAATTGTTGATAAATCCTCAAATAAAGAACCTATTGCTCCATTTCCACCATCAACTCCAAATTTTATTTGACTATTTACTTTTTCAGGTTTTACTAGTTTCTGTATATGTTCAAAATATAGATCTAATTCATTGTTTGTTTCTAAATGCAAATTGCTTATTACACCAATATCTATATTTTTGATGTTGTTTTTTATTTCTAAAAGACCTGAATGCTCTCCAATTGGTACTGCTCCTGAATTGCAAAGTTTTAATCCATTATATTCTTTAGGGTTGTGGGAAGCAGTGATTATAGCTCCAGGTAATTCAAGTAATCCGGATAATGAATATACAACATCTGTTGGTACAAGACCTACATACAAAACTGATTTACCACTGTTAGATATACCAGATGCAACTGCGTTTAACATTTCCTTATTAGATAAACGACCATCATGACCAATTAAAATTGTGTCTGAATCAACAAATTCTGCAAAAGAATATCCAATTTTATATGCATCTTGCAAAGATAGAGTGTCCCCAAAAACACCTCTAATGTCATAGGATTTAAAAATAACATCTAGATTATTACTCATTACCCAATTATTGTACTCTTGATGGAATCAAAATTTAACTATAAGAATTTTTCGATTGTAATACCTATTTACAACGAAGAGGAAATACTTGCAGAATCTACCAATGCTATATATTCATTATGTAAAAATATGGGTATAGATTTTGAAATTATCTTTTCAGAAAATGGGTCTACTGATAATACAAAGAAAATTGCTAATGAGTTAATTAATAAATACTCAGAGATAAAAATTATATCCAATCCAGAGCCAAACTACGGAAATGCATTAAAAGCTGGATTTGAGTTAGCAAAAAATGATTTAGTTATTTCATTTGATATTGATTATTATTCAGAATCTTTTTTACGTGAAGCTTTAATGCTTGATAGCAAATATTCATCTATGACTGCTTCCAAAAGACTTGGATCTTCTGAAGATGGGAGAAGATTTATTAGAAGGTTAGCCACTAATTTTTTTGTAATTCTTTTACATTTATTATTTGGAACAAAACTTAGTGATACTCACGGAATGAAAGCAGTCAAAAAAACAGAAATTGAAAAATTTGTTCCACAAGTTATTTCGACACAAGACATTTTTGATACTGAATTATTAATAAGAATAGAAAAAAACGGTGGCAAAATAAAAGAGATACCTGCAAAAGTAAATGAAATTAGACCCAGTGTTTCATTGATTTATAAAAGGATCCCAAGAACAATAAAGAGCTTAATTAAGTTAAGAATTATTTTTTATAAAGAATCTTTAAAAACAAAAAATTTATAAATCAAATATTTGATCGGAAGTATTACGCCATTTATAAGAATTG
>Ga0255784_10001682_pt1 | contig 17691 bp, 16 predicted proteins | sample 101ome_14_FD_179982 | JGI IMG/M metagenome (GOLD analysis project Ga0255784, IMG submission 179982) | Coastal salt marsh microbial communities from the Groves Creek Marsh, Skidaway Island, Georgia - 101403AT metaG (version 2) | ecosystem: Environmental > Aquatic > Marine > Intertidal zone >...
TATAAAACTGCATCAAGATTTGTAATGTTGTTATCTAAAAATTGTTTTTTTAAATCAGGAGAAGTGTCAATTAGGATAGATAAATTTTTATATTTAATATGAGCACAACATCTTGTTCTGATATTTTTTTTATTTTTTTTATTTAATAATCCCCAATTTCTTGTTATCCAAGGAGATCCTAAGGAACTACCAGAGCCTAATATTCTAATGTAATTACTCATCTACTCCAGATGAATTTTTTATGGTTTTTTCGATTGATATCAAATGTTTTATTGATGATAAATTCAGCAACTAAATTTGAATTAAAATATTTCATGTATTTATCTTTACCATTTTTGGCTATTTGTTTTCTCAATTTTTCATCTCGAGAAATCTTCATAATTTTTTCAGATAAATCATTTATATTTTTATAAAACACCATTTCTTTATTATTAAAAAAATCTGAATATTGAGTTTTTTCATCAATCAAAGTCACCAAACCATTGCCGATGATTTGGGTAATTCGATCGCTACTATAATATTTTATAGGTTCGCCCCTACTCAAGTTTAGTCCCATTTTTGAATTAGAAATTGTTTTAAAATAATGGTCGGCCCAAATGGGTTGGGCTTTGTTTAAACCATAGATATCAAATTTTACATTTGAGGTATGGGAAATTAATTTATTAATGAAATCAGCACGTTCATCATATTTTCCTCGTTTAAGAATTCCTCTATGGACACCATGACTTAAAGCAAAAAACACATCCATGCTGCAATCCTTTTCATAATTATTCAAAATTTCAAATGAAGGATCTGCAGGATTAGGTATAAAATTATTTGAAACTTGCTTTGGTAAAAATTTTAAGACTGCAGGAGAAGTAGTTAAAAAATTAGCTTCAATAACTGATGATTTATCAAGAATACGATTTTTATTTCTTTGATAATCAGGTCCATCAACATTTAACGGATCTAGAAACCACTGACATATTTTTAAATCAGGATAATCATCTTTTAGTTCATTTAATGTATTCTCTGCTACCAAATCAGCATGTCCTAAAACTATAAGATCTGGCCTAAAATTATAGCAAGTCTTTTTTAATTTATCGTTTAGAGCTTTAGCACCAGAAAAATCTCTAACATTTTTATAATATTTTTGGATATCTCTATCACTAAATTCTAAAATGCTATGACCTAATCGAATGAAACCATTATTCAATCTTCTGCCCGTGTTAAAAAATAAGCGACCATCATGTCTTTCATTAAAATTAGTAACATGTAAAATTCTAAGTGATTTATTTGACTTATTAATAAATCCATTTACTCTAAATTTCTTATCTCTAATTTCATCTAACAATTTCGTTACATACTTATTAGTAAGATAAAAACTTCTGTAACTTAATTTTTGTAAAGAAATTCTTAACTTTTTATCTTTAATAAGTTTTTCTATAGCCTGATATAAAGACTTAGTATTTAAATTCTTTAATATAATAGGATTAGAAACGGTTTCAGGTAAACCTCCACGGTTACTGATAATTGTTGCACAACCATTTGCGGCAGACTCTAAGCTGGTTCGACCAAAAGGCTCTTCCCATCTTGAACAAATAACAGCAATACTTGTTTTTTTGTAAACATTAATAACTTTATTGTGATTAAGAAATCCGTGATTTTTAATTCTTGGGTGCTTAAAGTTTATTTTTTCCCTCTCCTCATCGCCTATTACATTAACATACCAATCTTTATATTTTTTTAATATTTTTAAAACAGCATTTCCAAATATATCGTAACCTTTTGCTTTATTGAGTTTACCAACAAAAGTGATCCATTTCTTTTTTTGACTAAAATTAATTTTTTGTTTTTTGGTTGATTGGTAGACTACTTGAAGTTTTTCACTATTTATAAATTTCCCTTGCATCCCTTGTAAAAATCTTTGTTTTGACCAATTACTATTAAATAAAATTTTGTAACAATTTTTTAACAAAAATTTTCGATCATCTACAGTCTTTGAGCCAAGCATACTTATGGGGTCATTGTGAAAGTATATTATGTAGATTTTTTTTGGTAAATCATTAACAAGATATCTTAAATAGTTTGGTCTATTGTGTATTTCTATAATATCGGATTCATTTTGTATTTCTGCTCTTACAAATTCATCGACATATTCCCTACTTAAACTTTTATATCTAAATTTTGATTTATTGAGAGGGATATTCTTATACTTTAAATTAAATTTTTTCTTAAAAGACGTAGAGCCAAAGATAGTTATATTTTTCTTATATTTACTTAAGGACACTGTATCGTTGACAAAAAGAGATACGGCACCAGCATATTCAGGTGAAAAATTTTCTTTATAAGGTAATAAAATAGAAATTTTCATTTGTTTTTAATTTTATTTCTTAAAGTCTTATTGTGTTTTATATAATATTCTCTGGAAATTGCCTCAGATTTTGTTCTACATTTTTCCTTAAAAATTAACCTCCACTGACGACCTCTAGTAAATTTTGCTCCTTTGCCAGTATTATGAAGTTTGATTCTTTTTGTTAGATTTTTTGTATAACCCACATAAGTATAAGATTTTCCTTTTGCTGTCTTTAACATATAGACATAGTAGGTCATTCTCTACTAGTAGGTTTTTGAAGTTGTTTTTTTAAGATCTTTAATAATGCTTAATTCACTTTGAGCGGCTGAAGTCATCAATCTTTGATCAGAGCCAACGGTTACTAACTGAAAACCTTTGTTGATCATTTTTTTGGCATAAGCTGCTGTTCCATTATGAATACCCGGAATAACCTTATTTTTTTTAGCATGCTCTAAAATTTTCATAATCGTATCATAAACTTTATCGCCTTCCGGTTTATCAAAACTTGGTTCAGCTCCGATAGCTAAACTTAGATCTGCTGGACCTATATATATTCCATCTAAACCAGGTGTAGACATTATTTCATCTAATTTGTCTAAGGCTTCCTTGGTTTCAATCATCGCAAATTTTAAAATTTCATCATTTGCATGTTTACCGTAGTCAGCTCCCCCATAGAGCAACCCTCTAATAGGACCAAAACTTCGATATCCTTTTGGCGGATAAAGACAAGCGCCGACAAAATTCTCTGCTTGTTGACGGTTACTTACCATGGGACATATAACACCGTAGCATCCAGCATCTAATATTTTCATAATTTGACCTGGTTCGTTCCAATTGACTCTAGCCATTGGTACAGTTTCAGTGGTTGATATCGCCTGTAACATTTGTAAAGCATTAGGGTAATCAATAACTCCATGCTGAAGATCCATCGTAATAGAATCCCATCCTTGTTTAGCCATTACTTCAGCAGAAAATGAACTAGGTATCTGAAGCCAACCGTTAACAACTGACTCGCCCTTTAAAAGTTTTTCTTTAAGTTTATTTTTTCTCATTATTAGTAAGAGATACCGAAATGAGTATATTTAATATTTAGATAATCTTTAATTGCTTGTGAACCACCTTCTCGACCATAACCAGTTTGCTTAATACCTCCAAAAGGCGCTTCCGCAACCGCGACAGCCGGAGTGTTTAAAGCAACACAACCCGTTTCCATAAGTTCAGTACAACGATGAGCTTTTTCCATATTGTTAGTGTAAACATAACTGCATAAACCAAGTTCGTGGTTATTAGCACGAGCAACAACCTCGTCAAAATCTGAAAAGGTTAATAATGGTACTAGAGGACCAAAAGGTTCTTCGCGAATGATAGTAAAATTATCTTGGACATTATCAAAGACCGTTGGCTCATAATAATATCCTTTATTAAAACCAGCAGGTCTTTTTCCTCCACATAAAACTTCCGCACCTTCTTTTTTTGTTTTTTCAACTAATGTCTCGATTTCTTCCAGTCTTTTTCGTGTAGTAAGTGGACCTAAAATTACATCTTTATCCATGCCATTACCTATTTTAAGTTTTTTTACTTTGCTAACCAATTTATCAGTGAATTCATCTTTCTTCTTCTTGTGAATGTAAAATCTATTTGGTGATATACAAACTTGACCATTGTTTCTAAATTTTGCTGTTATGGCCATGTCAGTGACTTTGTCTACATCAACATCATCAAAGACTATAAATGGTGAATGCCCACTAAGTTCCATGGTAACTCTTTGCACTTTATCTGCAGCTTTTTTTAGAATTAGTTTTCCTACTCTAGTTGATCCAGTAATTGAAACTTTTTTAACTATATCAGATGATAAAAGTAAATCAGATATTTCTGCGGGATCACCTGATAAAAGATTTACTACTCCCGGAGGGACACCTGCTTCTCTACAAATATCAACCAACTCCATAACGCACCCTGGTGTTATTACATCTGGTTTGACTATTACCGAACAACCAGCAGCTAAAGCAGTTGAAATTTTTCTTGAGGCTAAAATAATTGGAAAATTCCATGGTATTAAAGCAGCAACAACACCAACTGGTTGGTAATAAATGTGAATTCTAGTATTGGGAAATCTACTCTGTAATGTTTCACCATAAATTCTTTTTGTCTCTTCTGAGTTCCATTCAAATATATCTGCTGCACCACCTATTTCTCCAGGACCTTCGTGTAAGGGTTTGCCTACTTCTAGTGTTAACCATTTTGAAATGATTTCCATTCTTTGTCTGATGAGATCAGCAATTTTTCTAATAACTTTTGCTCGTTCCCAAGGTGGCGTGTTTCTCCAAATCTCTAGTCCTTTTTGAGCAGATTTAAGTGCTTTCTCAACATCTTTACTGTTTGCTTTAGAAGCTTTACCTAGCACTTCCTCTGTTGCTGGATTTATAACATCATAAGTTTGACCGCTCTCGGACTGCTGCCACTTACCATCGATAAATTGACCAAATTTTTCGTACATAATTTTTTATTGATTAATGCAATATGATTGCATACGTTGTCAGCAATATATTTGATATATGAAAAATATTCAACTTACTTGTGCACACGCTTTAGTCAAATTCCTAACAAAACAAAAAATTTTAATTGATGGTAAGAAAGAGCCATTGTTTCCAGGGGCTTTTGGTATTTTTGGACACGGTAACGTTGCTTGTCTAGGTCAAGCCTTAGAAGAAAATCAAAAAGAACTACCTACTTGGCGAGGTCATCATGAGCAAAACATGGCTTTGACGGGTATCGCTTATGCTAGAGCAAAAAGAAGAAGACAAATTTTTATAGCAACAAGTTCTGTCGGACCTGGTTCAACCAACATGATTACTGCTGCTGCTGTTGCCATGAGTAATAGATTACCAATATTATTTTTACCAGGTGATACTTTTGCAAATAGAATGCCCGATCCTGTTTTACAACAAGTTGAGCATTTCAATAACCCTGGGATTACCCAAAACGATGCTTTTAAACCTGTGGTTAGATATTTCGATAGGATTACAAGACCAGAGCAAATTATTGCAAGTTTACCTCAAGCAATAGAAGTTATGTTGGACCCAGCTGACTGTGGTCCTGCCTGTATTTCTCTTAGTCAGGATGTACAAGGAGAAAATTATGAGTATCCAGAAGAATTTTTTAAAGAACGTATTCATACTATCAGACGACCAAAGCCTGATGACTATCAAATCAAATTAGCAGCAGAATTAATTAAAAAATCAAAAAATCCTATCATTATTTCTGGTGGTGGTGTTTTTTATTCTGATGCAATGAATGAATTGTCTGATTTTGCCATCAAACATAATATTCCTGTTACACAAACAGTCATGGGTTATTCAACAATGAAACGAGACCATTCTCATTTCTTAGGACCTATTGGTGGTTTGGGTGGAAAAGCAGCAAATAATTTAGCTAAACTCACTGACTTAGCTATAAATGTTGGAACAAAATTAGCAGATTTTACTACTGGTTCATGGGCAAATTTTGAAAATCCTAATTTTAAAATGGTTAGCATTAATACAGCTAGGTTTGATGCAAATAAGCATATGGCGCAAGCTGTTATTGGGGATGCCAAAGTCTCTTTAAATGAATTGTCACAAGCATTAGGTAATTGGAAAGCGAATGATGCATGGCATAAAAAATCACAAGAAGAATTAAAATCTTGGAATGATTATGTTGATAAAGAAAGTGGACCGACCAATCAAAAGCTTCCAAGTTATGCTCATGCTGTTGGAGCAATTTATCGAAACGCTGATCCAGATGACATAGCTGTAACGGCTGCTGGGGGATTGGTTGGTGAAGTGGTGCAAGTTTGGCGGCCTAAAGAATTAAACACACATGAAACCGAATGGGGTTTTAGTTGTATGAGTTATGAAATTTCTGGAGCACTTGGTATTAAAATGGCAAACCCTAACAAAGAAGTCATTGCCTTTATTGGTGATGGTTCTTACTTATTATACAATTCTGACATTTACAGCTCAGTAATCACCGATCATAAACTTATTATTATAGTTTGTGATAATGGTGGACATGCTGTTATCAACCGACTTCAACTCTACAAAGGTGGTAAAGAATTTAACTGTTTATTAAAAAGTTCTAAAACTACAAATTTAGTACCAGTAAAATTTGCAGACCATGCTAAAAGCATGGGTGCTGACGGTGAACACGTAAATTCAATCTCTGAATTAGAAGAGGCTTTTAAACGTGCAAAAAAATCAAAAAAAACTTATGTTATTTCAATTCATACGGACGGTTATCAGTGGCTAGAGGGTTCAGCATATTGGGAAAGTCCAACTTTGTCATTGCCACAAACCAATGAAAATAAAAAAGCTCTAAAAGACCATCTCGAAGGTAAAAAAAAGCAACGTAAAGGAGTTTAATGAATAAAGTCTACAACGTTGGGCTTATTGGATGTGGTCATATCGCTGAAACTTATTTTAGAATCCATAAATATTTCAATAATGTTCAAATAATTAAATGTGCAGATATAAATGAAATAATCGCAAAAAAGTGTGCAAAAAAATACAATATTGAATTCTCTTCGGTCTCTGACTTATTAAAAGATCCCAGCATTGATATAATTTTGAATCTTACTATTCCAAAAGCTCACTACGAAGTTTCAAAAAAATCTCTCTTAGCTAAAAAACATGTTTACGCTGAGAAACCCATGGCAATTAATTATAAAGACGGAAAGGAGCTATTAAAACTATCTAAAAAAAACAAATTATACATAGGAAATGCTCCTGATACGTTTCTTGGTGGAGGTTTACAAAAATGTAGAGCGTTACTAGATAGAAAAATTATTGGTAAAGTAAACTTAGGTAATGCGATTTTTGCTTTCCCAGGTGTACAATCCTACCACCCTAACCCTGAACCATGGTTTGCTAAAAAGGAAGGTGGTCCCATCATTGATATGGGTCCGTATTTTTTTACTGCCCTTGTTCATCTTCTAGGTCCGGCTAAAAAAGTTTATGGACAATCAATGAAAGTATTTAATAAAAGAGTTATTGGTATTGGTAAACGTAAAGGTAAGAAATTTAAAGTATTATGCCCTACTACTTATCTCGCACATTTAGAATTTCAAAATAAAGCAGTAATACAAATTACGCTGTCTTTCGATGTGATTTCGCACCAACGCAATCATATTGAACTTTACGGATCAAAAGGATCCATGATTGCTACTGACCCTAATATGTTTGGAGGTTCAGTCTACATAAATACAAATCCAGTCGGTGCCTGGACAGAATATAAAACCAATAAGATGCATTTAGGTAAAATAAATATTAAATCTCAAAGTGTAAGATTAAATGAAAGTCCAACTAACGCCAACTATAGAGGAGCAGGATTAGCGGAAATGATTTATGCGATTGAAAATAAAATTGAAAATCGATGTAATGGAAATTTAGCTCTGCATATACTTGATATAATTGAAACAACGATGAAAGCTTGTAATTCAAATAAAGTTTTAAAAATAAACAGTACCTGTAAAAAACCACGTCCTTTTACCGAAAAAGAAATTAAACGTATTTTAAAAAATTAAATATTTCTAGCTAAAAGTGCCGCGCCACGAACTCCACTTGAATCTCCATGTGCTGGGTGCGTAAAAACAGTTTTTAAGTTTACCTTTTTAAGATAGTTTGAAGTAAGATTTTTTATTTCGTTTAAACTTTTAATTTCATTTGAAACTCCGCCTCCAAAAACAATGGTATCTGGATCTAATACATTAATAATCATAGCTAATGATCTAGCAAGTCTATCTTTATAGTTTTTTATAAAGTTTTTAATTTTTATATCATTACTTTTATTCATAAATATTTCATTCGCTGATAATTTTTTTTTAAATTCCTGCTTGAAAATTTTCTCAAGTCCTTTGCCAGATAAATATTGTTCAATAGTAAATTGATACTGTGGTTTAATTTTTTTGGAATTTTTTTCATTTAAACCAAAACCTGGTAGAAAATTATGTCCCCATTCACCACCTAAAAAGTTTTTTCCTTTTATAATTTCTTTATTGATAACTAATCCGCCCCCTGTACCAGAACCTAAGATAATTCCAAAAACTGAATAAGCGTTTTTAGCTGCGCCATCAATTGCTTCTGATAAAGCAAAGCAGTTTGCATCATTTTCGGCAATAATTTTATTTGAAACTTTTTTTTTAAGATCTATTAAAAGAGTTTTATCATTTAACCAAGGCGAATTATTTGCATTAATAATTTTATCTTTTTCATTTATAGAACCTGGATGGCATAAACCAACATTTAAAACTTGATTATGCTTTGATGATAATACTTTAATAATTTTTTCAAGTTGAGTGATTGTCGATTGATACGTTTGTGCTGATTTCTCTCGTTGCCTTAATATTTCTGAACCATTATTATCTAGTATAAGATACTCTACTTTTGTAGCACCAAGATCAATTCCAATTTCCATTAATTTGATTGTCTTATTCTATCGATTTCTTTTAATTCGACTTCTAGTTTATCAAGTTCTTCACCTCCAGCCATCATACTTAAAAGTTTTTCTCTTGATAAATCTTTTTTTGAATAAGTGCCTAAACTTTTACCACGATTTAATACTGTAAAACTATTTCCAACTGGATAAGCGTGGTGAACGTTATGGGTGATTAAAATTACTCCTAGACCCTCAGAAGCGGCCTTAACAATATACTTTAACACCACAGATGCTTGATGGACACCTAAGGCAGATGTAGGTTCATCTAAAATTAATACTTTAGCTCCAAAATGGATTGCTCGTGAAATAGCTAAACATTGTCTTTCACCTCCTGACATTGTGCCTACTGCTTGAGAGGGATCTCTAATATCAATTCCAATTTGTCCCATTTTTTCAGCTGCAATTTTATTAGCGCCTTCAATATCAAAAGTTTTGAAAGGACCCCAGCCTTTCATGGGCTCACGACCCATAAAAAAATTTCTAGTAACACTCATCAAAGAAACTAGAGCTAAATCTTGATAAACTGTTGCGATACCCATATCGAGCGCATCCCTTGGTGACTCGAATATTATTTTTTCTCCCTCAACAATAATTTCTCCTTCGTCAGGTTTGTGCACCCCAGATAAGGTTTTTATCAGTGTTGATTTACCCGCACCATTATCACCGAGTAAGCACATAATCTCACCTTTTTTAATTTTCATAGTGACATCTTTAAGAGCAATAACCGAACCAAAAAATTTACTTATGTGATTAAATTCAACTAAATAATCCGACATTATTTATTCTCCGTCACTCTTCTTCTTATATAATTATTAAATATAACTGCTATTAACATCATCACACCTAAAAAGACCCTGAACCAGTCCGTATCTACCTGGGTGTAATATATTCCCATAGAAACCGTTCCAAAGATTAATGCACCGAAAGCAGCGCCAATAGCAGAACCATATCCACCTGTAAGTAAACAGCCCCCAACCACTGCAGCAACTATTGCTTCTAATTCTTTTAAAAAACCTCTCATAGTATCCGCAGATCCAGCATCTAAAACTTGGACACAAGCATATATAGTGGCAGCAACAGCAGTACCAATAAATAAACTTATCTTCACTCTCGGCACCGGCACACCAACGTTCCTAGCACCCAATTTATCTCCACCAGATGCAAAAATCCAATTTCCATATCTCGTTTTCATTAGAATATATGTTGCAACAATTGTCATTCCTATCCACCATAAAATAGAAGCTGGTAAACCTGTTGCTAAAGGAGAACCATCCTGTCGAAGAGCAATTAATTCCATTGAACCTAACCAATTAAAAAATCCTTTAAAAGCTTCTCCAGAAAAGATCCACGCGATGGGATCGTCTTCGATTAAAACACTTAAACCTGGAACTTGTGTTCGACCAGTAATTAATCTTGTTAAAGCAAGTGTTGCTCCTCTTAAAATAAAAAGCATTGCCAATGTAACTATGAATGAAGGAAGTCCCGTTCTGACAACTAAAATACCATTGGCGTAACCAACTAAGACTGCCATTGAAAAAGCAAATAAGATACTCATCCATAAAGGCCAACCCCAATAAATTGCTGGTATCGCAATACATATACCTGCAAAACCAATCATTGATCCCACAGACAAATCAAACTCACCACCGATCATTAATAAGGCAGCAGCGATCGCAATAATCCCTAAGTTCGCTGATACTTCAAGAAAGTTGATTGTGCCATACGCACTAAACATGCCAGTATCACCAGCAATAATTCCAAAAAAAATAAAAACTAAAATAGAACCACCAAGCGCACCTAATTCTGGACGATTTAATAAAACTTTTAATTTAGAGACTTTTCGGAGTCTCTCATCTTTTGATTTATTTTTGATGCTCTCAGTTTTAATGGACATAATTCAAATTAAAAAAAAAGCCCGGTAGTTTAATACCGGGCTTTTAATATCTAGATTAACGATATCCTTGAGCAGCCCATTTAATAACTGCACTAGCATTCTGAGGAGTCACAAATCCTGGACCCGTCATAACAACACCTGCTGGCATTGTTCCGTATCTCATATATTGAGCAAAGATTGCTATTGGTAGATATCCTTGTAAGTACTGTTGTTGATCAATTAAAAACTCTACTTTACCTGCAGCAGCAGCTTTTAACATATTAGGTGACATATCAAATGTACCTAATCTGATTTTACCAACTTGACCAGCTGACTCTAACGCTTTTAGAGCAGCTTCACCGGCTAAACCAGCACCTAAAGTTAAGATTGTGTCATAACCTCCGCCTAATTTAGCAGAAACAGCAGCTTGAATTTCTGTTGGGTCATTAGAAGTTCCAAGTATGTCTACAGAACCACCAAAACCTTTTTTGAAACCAGCACATCTTCTGTCTAGTGCTACGTTACCAACTTCATGGTTAACGCAAAGTGCTTTTTTACCACCTGCAGCTTTCATTTTTTCTCCGCCGCCAACACCAGCTTCAAATTCAGTTTGACCTACGTGAGCACTGATACCTAATTTTGAATAGTCATCAGAACCTGAGTTCATTGAAATTACTGGTATGCCAGCAGCAATTGCTGCTTTAACAGACTTACCTAATGCCGCTGCATCAGGAAGTGTAATTACAATACCTTTAGGTTTTTGCGCTACCGCGTTGTCAATTAATTTTGCCATCTCAACCATGTCAAATGTTCCAGGAGCAGTATAGCTGCAAGATACTTTTAAATCTTTACAAGCTTTATCAACTCCATTTTTTGCAACTGACCAGAAAGGGTCATTTGCTTGACCGTGAGAGACTACAATGATGTCGACTGCAAACGCAGCAACTGACATCATAGCCCAACTTAAAAAAGCTAGTACACTTATGTATAGTTTTCTCATTATTTTTCTCCCTTTGTTTTAAAAATTAATATTAATTTTTGAGAATTAAATCACATTGATTGATATTTGCAAACAACTTAAAGTTGAAATTAAAAAGATAGATTTAATCTAGGAGTTGGATTTCCCATAATATTTGTTTTTATTTCATAAAGGTTACCGACAGCAGTAATAACATATAGTTTTGAATTTTGTTTAGAACCGAAAATGCAATTAGTAATATTTTTAGTTGGAAATTTTATTAAATGTATTTGCTTTCCTCTAGTATTAAAAACCCTTATACATCCTCCTCTGTAAAAACAAACCCAAAGGTTATTTTTTTTATCTAAAGTCATCCCATCTGGTGAACCAAATGAAGATTTAAATTTGATAAATATATTTTTTTTTATTTTTTTAAACTGTTTGTTGACTTTTATTTTATAAATAATTTTTTTACTGCTATCATTATGGTAAAAATGATTATGTTTAATAAATGCTGGTCCGTTGGTTGTAATATAATTTTGATCAATTTTTAATATTTTCCCAGATTTTTTTACTACATATAATGATCCAGTAGGTTTTTTATCACCACTATCATCAAGTGTTCCAAACCATAAATTTCCATCTAATCCAGTTTTTCCATCATTGATTCTATTAAAGGGCAATTTTTTTTCTACTGCTATAGATTTGAATATTTTTTTTGAAACTATATCTGATATACGTAATTCATCTTTTAATCCTAATATAAAAATATTTTTTTTTAGATGAGATAAAAAACCAATTTTTTTATTAAGTTTGATAATCTTTTTCTTTTTAGTTTTTATATTAAATTGAAATATTTTTTTTTTATTTATGTCAGTGAAATAAATAGAATTTTGTTGTGATACCCAAATTATACCCTCCCCTAAAGAAGTCTTAGCCTTCCATAAACACCTTGGTTTAGATGTAATTATTTGCATTAGATTTATTTTTTATTTAAATTTTCTAATTCTAAATAAAGAGAAGAATGATCTTTATCATTTAATTTTCTATTACATAAATTTTGATACATGGATTGAATTAATTTAGAGATAGGTAGTTCAAGATTAAATTCTCTGCCCCACTCGACTATATTATTCATGTCTTTAAGATGTGTTGAATTTTTTGCTCTGGCTGTAAAGTCTTTATCTATCATACGTTTACCATGAGTTTGTAATATTTTACTATCAGCCCAGCCACCAGTTAGAGCTTTTAAAAGTTTTGTTGCATTCGCTCCAGTTGTTTCAGCAAGTGTAACAGCTTCTGATACTGCACCAATAGTCACACCGACAATGATTTGGTTGGCCAATTTTGCAATTTGACCGCTCGGTGAAGGGCCCACTAAAACAGGATTACCCATACATTTTAAAATATCTAAATTTTGATTAAAAATATTTTCTTCTCCGCCCACCATGATAGCTAATGTGGCTTCTTCAGCTCCGATTGTTCCGCCTGATACTGGAGCATCTAAGTAATTGATATTTCTTTTTTTAAAATATTCTGAAAAAAACTTAGCTGTTTTTGGTTTGATTGAACTCATATCAATAACAGTAGTATTTGTTTTTAAGTTATTTATAAATTCAGGATTTTTCATTACCGCTTCAATTGCTTGATCATCACTAAGCATAGTAATAACCACCTCTGAGTCTTTAATACATTCAGCAATAGAGTTTGCAATGGTTGCTTTATTTTTTAAGGGTTCAGTTTTATTTATAGTTCTATTAAATACATTTAATTGATAATTATTTTTAATTAAATTTTTAGCCATTGGTAAACCCATTAAACCTATCCCAAGAAAACTTATCTTTTTCATAAATTATAATTTGATTGTTTTTTTTAATTTAAGAGATTTTATTGCTGCCTCTGCTAGTTTTAACGCCTCAAGTCCATCATCAAAAGTTGAGCGCGGTATTAAATTGTAGTTGCATAATTTTGAAAGTTCATCAAGTTGAAGTTTATAAGCATCTTGATAACGATCTATAAAAAAATTAGGTAATACTTTTTTAGAAGAGGTTGTTGATGAATTAAATAACTCTGTTTCATTTATGTGTTTGTTGCCAGAAATGACCATTCCTTTAGTACCAAACAATTCTACTCGTTGGTCATAACCATAAGAAGCATGTCGTGAATTGTTGATGACAACGATTACGCCTTTTTTAGATTTCATAATAACCGATGCGATTTCATGATCTTTAATTCTGTCATACATTCTTAAAAAATTGCTACCAGTGGCAGTGATTTCTTTGATAGGGTCGTTAGCTAAATAAAAACGAGAAAGATCAAAGTCATGTATCATCATATCTTTAAAAATACCTCCTGAAGACTTAAGATACTGAATACTAGGGGGTGCTGGATCCCTGCTAGTAATAATAATCTTTTCTAACTTGCCAATTTTATTATTTACTAGATATTTTTTTAAATCAGCGTGTCCTGGGTCAAATCTTCTATTAAAACCTAATTGAACTTTTTTTATATTTTTTTTAATTTTTTTTTTCGATTCAATTATTTTATCCAGATTTAGATCAAGAGGTTTTTCACAAAAAACATATTTCTTGTGTCTCAAAGCTTCTTCAATATATTTAGTATGAGTAGCAGTAGACGTAGCAATAAAGATTAGATCAATTTTCTTATCTGCTAAAGAAATTTTATAATTGTTAATAAATTGACAATTTGGATATTTTCTAACTTTAGATTTTAATTTTTTATCAATATCAAAAATATATTTTAAATTAAAAGATTGATGATGATTAAGATTATCAGCATGCATTTGTCCGATCCTACCAAAACCAAATAAAGCGGTATTTATTTTCATATATTAACCCATCTTTTAATTTTTGATGACCTAACACTAGCATCAATAAATTTTGCTGTTAAGAGACCTTCGTAGGCTGTTGGATAAAAATATCTACTTTTTTTATTTTTATTTCTTAAATGAGATGCAAATTCCTTATAAATATTTGCAAAAGCACTTAGATAACCCTCTGGGTGACCATGTTTAATTCTAGTAAATTTTTTTGAGAATCCAGCTTCATTGTAATCTCTTTCAATTTTTCTCGTAGCTTTGTTCAGGGGTGTGTAAATTAAATAATTAGGGTCATTTTGAACCCATTCAATACTACCTTTAGTGCCAAAAATACGGATCCTTAAACCATAAATAGTTCCTTTAGTTGAAGTTGATGCCCAAAAAATTCCTTTAGCACCATTTTCAAAATTAATTAATATTTGTGCGTTATCATCCATTTTAATTTCTCTAGATACTTGTTTGATGTCAGCAAAAACAGATTTACCTTGAAGACCTGTAATGAAATTCATTAGATGGTAGGCGTGGGTCCCTAATTCGTTTAGAACTGTAGAAATACCTACATGTTGTTTATCTAATTTCCATCGAAAAATTTTTTTTGCATTACTTATTTTAATTGTTTCGCCTTTTGACCAATCTTGAATATATTCAACATTTACATGTTCGATTTTTCCAATCTTGTTATCCTCAATCATCTTTTTGGCATGTCTGACAATTGAGTATGCAGAATAATTGTGGGTTAAGGCGTAGAGTGTTTTTTTATTTTTTGAAACGGCTTTATATAAACTTTTAGCTTCTCTTAAATTTGCTGCAAACGCTTTATCCGAGATTACATTAAAATTATTTTTTATAAAAAATTCTGCTATTTTTTGGTGTGTTCCAGGTAAAGTCATAACAGAGACTACTTCAACTTTATCTTTTCTTTTTTTCTCAAATTGAGCGAGTTCTTTATAATTAGAATAGCAGCGATCTTTACTTATACCTATTTTTTTACCAAATCTTTTTGATTTCTTGGGGTCTCTTGAAAAAACACCAGCGCAGATTTCATATTGATCATCAAATCTTGCTGCGGTTCTATGTACATGACCAATCCATGAATTTTCACCACCGCCAATAATCGCTAATCTTATTTTTCTCTTCATTAATAAATTGTATTTTTTCTTTTGATAATATACTTAGTGTTTAACTAATACTAGATGTTATGAAAGTAAAACTTGGTGTTGCACCTATCGCCTGGAGTAATGATGATATGCCTGAATTAGGTGGTGATACTCCTTTAGAACAATGTTTAGCAGAAGCAAGTAAAGCTGGATTTACCGGGGTGGAGTATGGCGGTAAATTTCCAAGAACATCAAATTTACTTATTCCTAAATTAAAAGAGTTTAATCTCAATTTATGCTCCGGTTGGTATGGAGCCCAACTTTTAAAAAGATCTGTCAAAGAAGAAATTCAGTTTATGCAACAACAATTAACTCTTTTTAAAGATTGTCAGTCACCGTGTATGGTTTTTGCTGAAGTAACAAATTCAATTCAAGGAGATGCTTCTGCACCTTTGTCTAAAAGACTTATTCTAAATAAAGATGAATGGAAATCCTTAATCAATAAAATTAATGAGATTAGTTTATATATGGAAGACCAAGGTATGCCTCTTGCCTATCATCACCATATGGGCACCGTAATCCAAACTGAAGAAGATACATATAGATTAATAGAAAATACTAATGAGAGCGTTCATTTGTTAATTGATACGGGGCATATGCTGTTTGCTGGAGGTGATTATTTAAAAATTACAAAAGATTTAGCCGCTCGAATTAAACATGTTCATTGTAAAGATATGCGTAAATCAATTTTAGAACGAGCATTAAAAAATGATTATAGTTTTAGACAGGCCTTTCTGGAAGGTGCCTTTACTGTACCTGGAGATGGTTGTATCGATTACGAACCTTTTTTAAAAATTCTTAAAGAAAATAATTATTCAGGTTGGGTTGTTGTGGAAGCAGAGCAAGATCCCGCTAAAGCAAATCCATTTGAATATTCAAAAAAAGGTTATGATTATCTAAGTAGTAAATTAAAAAAAACTGGTTTTGAAATTATAAGTTAACGATAAACTGATACGAGTTCGTTGTTACCAGCAGCAACACATGGTGATTTAAAACAAGTTCCAACAATCCATTCTGATCCAGGCGCTGAACTAAAATTGCCTTCTGTCACAAAAATAACGCCTTTATCTGTGGACTGTCCTGCTCTACCTTCAGCCTGAAGTCTTGGATCAACTGTAGTTTTAATCAAACTATCCTTAGCATCATAAGGGTTTTCTAATTGAATATTGTCTTTGATATAAGCAACAATTTCTTGAGCCAACCAATCAGCTGAACAAGGAGCGCCCCATACAGTCTCTTGATCTTTATTGCTATCACATACATTTATTTGATTGTTTAAAAAATCGACAATTTGTTTATGATTATTTCTAATCATATTCGCTTTTTCTTCAACACCCGATCTTGTCATAGCTGTCCAGGTAAGCATACTCAACACATAAATAACTGAAGCTAAAACTAGCGTTTCCAGTAGTCCAAAATCTTTGAATTTAGTTTTGAGATTAATCATAATTTAATTTGTTTAGATTTATCTAATTTATTTTCAAAAAAATCAATTATATTTTGAATAGTTTCTTTTGCCATTCTTGACTTGCATTCTTCAGTTAACGCAGCTACGTGAGGCGTTAATAACACTTTTTCGTTTTTTAATAAGGGATTATTTGGATCAGTTGGTTCTTGCTCAAAGACATCTAGTCCTGCTCCAAAAATCAAATTTTCATTAAGCGCCTTATCTAATTCTTTTTCGTTAATAATGCCACCCCGAGCGGTATTAACAATAATGGCATTTTTTTTCATTGTTTTTAGATTTTGATAATTAACTAAGTTTCTAGTTTTATCATTTAAAGGCATGTGCAAAGATATAAAATCATTTTCTTCTAATGCTTGGTTGAAATCCTCAACTTTTGTTCCACCATATTTTTTAATTTCATTGGCATTGATGAATGGATCAAAGACATTTACCTCCATATCAAAACCTAAACACCGTTTGATAAGGTTTTTACCTATTCGACCAAAACCAGCTATTAACATTTTCTTTTTATACAATTCAATGGTTTGAATTTTTTTTGCGTTTTTATTAAAGTTACCTTTTTGAGTTTCTAAATGGTGCTTAAAATTGCC
>Ga0255784_10001688_pt1 | contig 17651 bp, 20 predicted proteins | sample 101ome_14_FD_179982 | JGI IMG/M metagenome (GOLD analysis project Ga0255784, IMG submission 179982) | Coastal salt marsh microbial communities from the Groves Creek Marsh, Skidaway Island, Georgia - 101403AT metaG (version 2) | ecosystem: Environmental > Aquatic > Marine > Intertidal zone >...
CGTTTGATATTTTCTACAGAATATTTATCGGTATTAACTGTGTAGTTAATGATTCTTTGGACAGGATCCCTATGCATTGTGGTCTTTAACATCCTCAAGTCGTCTAGTGCTTTGTGTCTAATTTCTGCCGGCCAAACGCAACTGTGTAACTGATCAGGATGTTCTAAAAATATAGGAACAAAATCTACACGCCTTGTTTGTTTATCTTCAAGCCAATGGATTAGAGGTGCTACATCAAATAAATTCCATGCTTGATATACAAAATAAATTTTTAGTTGAACCTTTTCTGGTAGACGCATTGCTTTTTCAAAATTTTCTTCTACCTTGTTCCAATCTGTAGGATAGCGAATATACATGTTATGATCGCCATGTCCGTCTATGCTCATCTGCACTTCACTGCTGTCAAAGAAATCCAGTTTATCATAGAAGCCTTCTGGCCATGTTGTCATATTAGTTGTCCATGCCACATGACATTTGCGATTACCTGCTTCTACAAGTTTATCTAGCACATATTGATTTGCTTGTATAAGTGTAGGCTCACCACCTGTCATGTATAATCTTTCTAGTGTAGGTGCTACACTATCTACAAAATCACGGAACTCTTGTGTTTCATACCATTGCCAGTCGTGTTCTTCTACACTGCGTATTTCGTGCGCCCATTGATCATGTAACCAAGTTGGCAAACGTTCCTTGCTCATAATCTTTTTGCGCTCTTTGTAAATGTTGTCGCTGCTAACACTCCAACAACTGTTACATTTCAAGTTGCAGTGATTACCAAGCCTAAGTTCCAGGTGAGTAGGATTGCTATGCAGTAATGGTTGTTTATAGTTTTCGTTTGCCCATTGCCTACTACTTTGTAAACCTTTTGCTTCGTGCTCGTAGCAGCGACCGCATTCTTTAACAGGCTTGCCTGCTAACATATTGGCACGGACATTCAACATATATTCGCCGTTCCAAATATTTTCCCAACTGTCTTTTCCTAATACAGCATCATGTCCGTCTGCTTGTATGTAGTCTTCTCCATATACGTGACAACACAATTTGCATCTACCGTCTGTGTTAGTGTGAACATTTATAAATGGATATACACAATAAGTGTCTTTTATACTGTCCACTTGCCTTGACCTTTCCACTTGTGTTTGAAACTTAAATCTAAATTTCTATATTTTAAAAACAATTTTTCATGTTCGTGAAAAATCTTAGGATCAAATGCATTATAGGGATCTTTTGATTTTTTGTCAACATCACCTTTCCATGCTAGTTTACGTGCTCTTATAACTGCATTGCTGTTATCTCTAGTGAAGTCCATTATTGCCCATACAGGACTCCAAGGATCTACACTCATTTTTTGCACACCATTTTCAATCCAATACTTATCTTCCCATTTGTCATATGGATCTTGTTGATAGTCCCACCAAAAATCAGCATTCCAATTACCTGCGTCATCTATTTCAAAAACATAATCAGCATTTAATGGAGCAGCATTTCTTTGTCCCCATTCTTCGTATTCCCAGTCTTTTCTAAAACGCAAGGTCATTTTGTAACCACCTTTTGTTCTCCATAGTATACGGAAGAATGGCCAAATCTCATTTACCAAACTATCAGCAAAATCACTGATATTGGTTTTTATAATATCATAATTAAAATCCTCATAGTCGTATTCTATGTCATTAAGACGCTCAGGGTCTGTCCATTCTATATCATAATGATATTTGGCAAGATTGTGTCTTGTTGGTTTACTACAAGGTAAATCTGTTTGTAGGAAATCTGTAAAGATACTAAACGATTTCATTTTTACGAGTTTATGAACAATACTTGCACGTAGGTCTTTTGTAATCCAATGATCATAATAATAAAAAGGCAATAGATTAAACTTGTCAAAATTCTGTCCAACAATAGTATCAACGCCCACACTAAACCCTGTGCCTTGGCTTATGTTTGTAATGCCATAGTTACGCATACGCCATAAAAATGTCAATGTATCTTCAAGCTCTTTAGGTCCTTCGTTTGGAAATCCAACAATCCAGTTTGTCATTGCTTGAATGCCTGCTGCGTGTCCGTCACGGAAGTTGGCTTCCATTTCTGCAACTGTTACCTTTTTATCCATTGCATCTAAAACAACTTGGCTACCTGACTCTATACCATAGTTCAGAACTTCACATCCACCTGCTTTTAGATCTTTGTAGTATTCTGCATCCATCCGTCCATCACAACGACAATAACCAGTCCAATGTATGTCCAAACCTTTTTCAGCAACACCCTTCACAAATCCACGTAGCTCGTTCAAATTACCATTCACCAAACTGTCAATAAACCAAAACACATTTGTTCCGTGTTCATAATACATGTGCTCAATTTCATTTAGAGTGCTAAGTGCATTTCTTTGTCTGTATTTCCAAAAATGTGTTTCTTCGCAAAACGTGCATTTGGCAATACATCCTCTAGATATTTCACACAATGCGCCATTTGGAAATCTATATTTTGTAAAATCAAAATCACTGTAATCAGGTAACGGCAATGTGCTTAGATTGTAACGCTGATTTTCTGGTTGCCTAATAATTTTACTTGCAGCTTTTTCATTGTATTCGATGCGTTTTTTATTTTCTAAACTTGCTAAAGCCAATAACAAAGGTTGCTCACCTTCACCGTTTACTACATAATCGTATATTTTATCGCCTTTATAGTAACTGGCATGTGTAGCAGGACCGCCTACAACAATTTTAATATCAGGTAATCGCCTTTTAAGTTCAAATGCCATGTATTTTGTAGGCTCTTCGTTACAATAGTATAATGTAAAACCAACTACATCAGGTTTGAACTCTACTATTTTATCTATGTATTCATGTATTACTGGTTTAAGATGCTGATGTATATCTTTGTAGTATGGCTCTTCATACCAATGCCAGTCACGTAGTGGATCCCAAGGATCAAAATCTATATCCCATTGCTGCTTTTTATATCTGTCAGCTGCTTCTACATTGATGTCAAAACTCTTACAAGCATATCCAGCACGTTTAACTGCACTTGCTAATTTAGCAACATTGTATGGTGGAAAACTAGGATCCCATTCTGGCAGCAAACATAAACAAACCCTAGTCTGTCTATTAACGTCATATTCAATAGTGAGTTCATCTAAACCTTTCTGCACTGGTTTACTGTATTGTTGTATTGCAGCCAATGTTGCTGTATGCTTGTCTTCAGCTAATGTGCCTGTTGGCTTTGTTGGTGCTTCTCTATCTGGATCTTTAAAATCCCAAAAAGGCATTATCTAATATCCTCCAGTTCAGGAAATATTTCAAAAACATTTTCCTGTCTCAATGTATCAACTCTTTGTGTTTTAAACAAAAACATTCTTACTTCATCTGTTCTATCTGTTTCTAAGAATTGCAATATGCTTTCATAATCTTTTATTACCCATTCTGTTGTATCAAACTGTTTTAGGTATGCAATATGTTCTGCGTATCTACTGCGCACACGATCTTTAATCCAAGGTGGTAATATTTGTAAACGCATATATGTTGGATCAAGCAATATGTTGATACGAATGTTTTCAGGTTCTAGCAATCCTTCTTCAATCCACTCTTTGTGAAAATCTGGTAGGTTAAGCACGTTATAAACGCTTACAGTAGGGGTTATTTCAAAATACACTTGTGGGCACTGCTCAATCATATCACGACGGTTTTGCACAACTTGTGCCCAGTCCATGTTTTTACGTAAGTATTCACCACGAGCATGATTAGCATCTAAACTTGCTGCAACTCTTACACTATCAAATGCATTCCAATATTCAAATGCAGTTTTCTTTTTAAAACGCATCTGTGTAAAATTTGTAGTGTAGTCCATAGCTACGTCACGTTTACCCATAGCAATCCATTTGTCAAGTATTCTATAGTGTTCGTCTGTTATAAGTGGTTCACCTCCAGCCCAATATACTCGTTCAACACTTTGGAGCAGTGGATCTAGTTCATCCATGAAGTTTTTCATATCGTCACGAACTTTGAGTATTTTAGGATGATCAAGTTTACCATATATTTGTTTGTGGTCTTCAAACCAACTGCTGCTAAACTGCGGACCACAACTACGACATTTTAGATTGCACAGATTACTAAAGCGTATATCCAAGTATGCCATATTGACATCACCTGCACTGCCATCTTCTTCTGTAGCATTTACCTTATCCCAATGATTAGGATAATTTTTTAAACTGCCTGTGCGCAATGTGCTCATACCGCTTTCTTCAAGCTCATAACATCTGCGACATTCTTTACTGGGCTTGTCCTGCAACATGTTTAGTCTTATGTTGCGCAACTGTTTACCGTTCCATATTTCTTGTAGGCTTTGATCCTGTGTGTTACCAATTGGCAAATCTGGATCACTCATACAACATGGATAAGTGTAACCAGCAGGCCACATGTGCATATGCACCCAAGGCATCATGCAGAAGTGTTTGCTGCTTTTAAGTTTATCAGACATATAAATCCTTTAATTCTGGAAACACCTTTAAGAAATTTTCGCCACGCTTTAGATCTAGTTTTTGCATCTCTTTTCTAAACTGTGGAATCAAATGTGTATCATCATTACTATACATGAAATTAATTATGTTGTCTATGCCATCATGTAAAAATTGTTTACGTTGTGGATACATATCTCGTTGATCAACATCTTGTTTAAGTAACAATAAATTTTCTTTTGCTCTTTGTTTATAGTGTTCTGGCAATATTGTGCAGCTCAGCCATTCAGGACCAACTAACAAATTACTTAGATTAATATCATAGTCAGTAGGTATATTGTTATCAAACAGATAGTTTATTATATGACGTAAATCAGTAACGTTTAGCACACTGATTGTAGGATTAGGTTGTATCACAACACCTTTTTCGTAACTGTGTTCAAAGTTATCACGTATCCAACAAAGGTTAGTAAACACTGTATCCCAAGTTTGACCTGCTCGTGTGTATTCAGCTTTGCGTTCTATTTGATCTAAACTAACACAATAAAATATTTTATCAAAATGCTGCCAATAATCTTTTATGTGTTTGCCTTTTAGACTTAGGCGTGTTGCGTTGCTGTTGTATGTCAGTCTCGGTTTGAGTCCACGCTCTATAAGCATGTCTAGCAATCTATAATGCTGTGGCATAAACAAACTTTCGCCGCCTGTAAAATAAATTTCTTCTATAGTAGGCAACACTTCTTCTATTTCATCCCACATGTCTTGATGATTGATTTCAACTACTTCTGGTTTGCCTACTACATCTTCAGCCCATTTGCTGCTGAAGTGTGGTCCACAACTGCGACACTTCATGTTACACAAGTTTGAAAAACGCACATCAAAATATGGTAGATTCATTTTGTCAACACTGCCGTCATCACTTGTGGTTTCTACTAAATCATAATGATGGTTGTATTCTGTGTTAAATTTATGTCTATAACTTATAATACCTTGCTTGTCATAGTTTATACATTTAGCACAACCTTCACTTGGTTCGTTGGCAAGCATACGCAAACGAAGCTCACGCATTTTCTTACTGTTCCATGCACCCTTCAATCCACTACGATTAATATTATCAACAGGCATATCCCAATGATAAATGCAGCATGGATAGGCATCACCTGTTTGCCACACGCTCATGTGTGTCCAAGGTGCCATACAGAAGTGTTCGGGAAATTTATCTTCTTTCAGTTGCATCAAATATTTCTTGCACTATGGTTTGCCAGCTAATTCTTCTTGTGAAGAAATTATTATAGTTATGTATTAATTTATCTAAATAATGTTTCTCTAAAGTTGTTTTTAATACATTAATATCTAATGCTTTAATTTTTTCTAACATTTTCATTGCTTGATCAAAATTCATAACACTACTAACACCAAAAAGAGATTCAAACGTATGATATCCTCTGGCTCTTAATAACGTATGTTGATCAGGATTTCCTATTATAAAAAACGGATGCATATTAACAATAGCTTTGTATGTTTTTTCTGTTAAAAAGTTTTTTGAGCTTTCACTTTCAGTAACAAAGCTCAGTAAACTGTCTTGATAATAAGGTGTAGGTCCTGTATGATATTGGATTCTTGCTTCGTCATCAAGTTTATCTAACATCCTAGGCCACATTTGTGTTTTATTTGTTTTCTTAAAATCTTTATGTAAGTGTTTTGGAATGCGTTTTAAAACAAAATCGCCTTGGCATAACATATTATAATCATCGTCACGTATTTTTGGCAAGTGATAGCTTACATGTCCTTGATCTAATATTTCAGCCTTAACCATAGAATACATAAACCATATCCTGTGTGGTTTTACATTTCTATTTAAACATATAAATTTTTTTGTTGCATTTTGTATTTGTTTAAGTCTATCATCTCTATTGATTACATAAGTTTCAGGTAGTAATTGATGATGATGCCTTGTAATACTTTCCCAAAAATTTATGCAAATGTATTTGATACCATTTATAGTCTGTTTATGAAATTCAGTAGCACTACACAAAACTATAATTTTATTAAGAGGTAATTTATTTTTTGTGCAAAACTTACTTAATTCTAATGGCGTTATCTGATACTCTAAAGGACTCAAAAGAACTAAGAATGTTTTTGGATCCTCTTGTATCAAACGTTTAGCATGTGAACTAATTGCAAATTCAACTGTTTGAGGCATATGTATAAAATTTAAAATAAATTTTGTTGCCTTTGGATTAAGTATATCACTTTTCAAAGTATTATAAAAATTTGCATAGCTGAATTCTGCAAAATGCGATAAAAAATGGTCTACTGGTATAGGATGGTTTTCATGTCCTCCACGCTTTACGTGTAAGCTGCCATAAGGCCAGTTCTCAACATTATCAAGAAGAAAATAGTGTTCTTTCATTATTTGATTATAACGTATATTTTACTTTTTTGCAAGTAATTTTTCTCTATGAGGTTCTAAATATTTTGCAATCAGATCAAAGAACGGCATATCTGCACCTGGCAAATTGATTTTTGTATCTGCTGGAACACCTGCTGCTTTTGCAAAATCTTCAGGATTGTCATCAAGAACTGCTTTGCGTAAATCAGTTGCACTTGCCAGTCTTTCTGTTTTCACCCATTCAATCTCTTTGAAATTAAATAACCCATGTGGGCCTTCTTGGCCGTTGTATTTTGGTAAACTGTCAGCAACCCATTTCTCGTCTGTATATAATCTTAGAGTAGCATCAGGATGTTTAGCATACACCTCTGCCGCTAGTGTATACCAGCTTTGACTAAATTCTATATGACCTTTTGCTTCTGGCATGATAGTCTCCATGGCTATCTTCTTAACTTGAGACGGTAGTGGATCTTTAGGTCCTATGGTTGCAGCATTAGTTCCAATATACCAATAGTTATTAGTCGCTGCTTGTTGCCAAGCTGCTTTGTGTCCTTTGTGTGGAGGATTAAAACGTCCAAATATTAGTCCTACTGTTTCACCTGGTGCTTCAAATAGTTGTCTTAGTCTCATGAGGGTGTCCACCTTTTTCTTGGAACAAGTTTTACGTTGCCAAATTGTTTATCCATGTCTGCATAACGCACACGGCCTTCACCATTAGTGTCCCAAATGTCACCTTGTTCGCCTTCTATTTGATCAATTACCTTGTCCTTCATTACTTGTATCATTTTTACAAGCCTAAAAATACTTTCTAGAGCTCCGTTGGTTTGTTGATCAAGCTCTATTATCTTGGCTTGTTTTGGCTTACTCACTCTACTACGCTCTAACCATGTCATAAAATCCTGTGATCCTAAACTGTCTAAACGCTTTGCTTTTGCTGTTTGGTTCACATAGGTGTAAATTATATTTTTTAAATCTGCTAAACCTGAGACTCCTGCCAAGAACGTATCTATTTGGTTTTTATTACGTTCTACAAAATCTTCTACTAAATTAATAGCACTTTGATCTACTGTGATTTTTTCTTGATTGTAAACTGGGCCAAGAACAATTAATTCACTTGTTCCGTCAAAAGCACTGAAGTCCTGCATCGGCTCTTGCTCATTGTCAGGCATGCCAAACTCTGGGAAGTAAGCATGTCCTACAACCATTATATCAGCATTTTCTATTTGTCTACCCAAATCGCTTTCTGCTCTTACATGATAGCAAGTTTGTGATTTAGGATTTGGACAGAATGTGTATACACCGTTTTCTGATTCAGGACGCTGTAAAAACAAACCATCTGCATAAACGTAGCCTACAAAATCAGTTGGAGTAGCAGCATCAAAATATCTATAAAGGCTTGCAAACTTGTTGCCAAAATCCTTACGAGCTTCTATTTCTTCAGGTGTTTTAGGAGAACCCGATTTGTTAATAATAAAATCAGCAACTTCTTCAGGGCTTGTTGCTGCTACACCTTTTGCCCATGCGTTGTGTCCTGCTAATACAAGTGGTCCACCAGCTTCGGCTCTACCCCAATATATCTGTGGATTACCGTCCCATTTCATACGTATGCTTTGGGCACCACTTTCTTGTGCCATGTCTTTTAAATGCTCTAATGCTTCTATAGTGCCTGCACTGCCGTAGAAGAATACTAGGTCTTCCAAATGATTGAAAGCTCTGCCTAATTGTTTTGCTTCAATTAGCTCTTGATATCTCATCTGCTGTCTGCCAATTTGTTTATTAGTTCTACAATGCGTTGATGATTAGCATCGGCTAGTGTAATTACACTTTCTGCTTTGGGTGCAAACTTGTCATCTTGCATTAGTTCAGCTTGTAGTTTATCTGCTTCAGGTTTAGGTAACTTTGCTATAATGCTTTCATAACTGCCTAAATCAGCAGCACCAGCATTTGGTCCAATAAGTTGTTTTGCTATTTCGTCTAAATCACTTGTTACAAATTCGCCTGCTTTGCCTGCCGCATTGCGAGTGAACAAACCTTTCCATGCACTCCACAACATGCCTTTGTTTTTTGCTAGTTTAGCAATCGCAAGTTGTTTGTGTATGCCTTTGTATTGTGAACCTTGTGGTATATCATGTGTATGGAATCTTGCAATAGTTGGAGCATTATCAACAACCATAATATCCAATTGGTGACTGTATGTTCCTAATGGCATTTGAACATGCACATTGGTTCCAATCACTGCTGTGTTGTAACCTTTTTGTTTTATAAAATCGCTTAGAGCTTGTTTGCCTTCTTTGGCATTTTTACTGTTGAAGTAGCTCATTACAGCCTTAGCATCAACAATCACATCCAAGTCACCAGAACGCTTGCCAGGAGTTGGTGTAGCAGCACTACCTACAGGAATACACTCAATGCCTGTGCCTTTGAGAATTTTATTGTTTACATCATCTAACAGTTCATCGATAGCATTGTGATCAAAATCACTTGTTCCGTCAAATACTTTTCCGCCCATAACAACTCCTTGATAATGTATTTACCTTGATACTATACTAAAGGATTGTTCCGTCGTCAAGCACTAATTCAACACCTTCTGACTTGTCGTTGTATTTGTAAGTATAATTAGGCAAGTCTTTTTTAAGTCTTAAACCAAAATAACTCAATATTCTTTTTGGATTCCAACCTGTGTTTACAGCACTGTGCCAACTCAAATAGTTGTCCCACTTCCATATGTTGCCTTGCTGTTGCATATAACAACATTCGCCTTCAATCATAAAGCCATGTCCTTCTTCAGGTTCACCCAAATGCACATGGTAACCTTCGATGTCACCATATTCTAGCAGTTTTGCTTCTGCTTGTTGATCCTTTTCTCTTGCCCAATCATAATGCGGAACTGTTACCTTACCAGGATCAAATTCACTTACAACAATCCTAACACATACTGTTCCGAGATACTCGTCTAACAGTTTAACATATTTTTCCGGGAAGTGTGCACCTGTGTAAATTAACCCGTCACACATAGGACCCGGATAGTTTGCTTTTATAACCTTCACCAAACGCTCGTCTGCTCGAGGATCGTTGACCAGCAGTTGACTAACACGATCTATGTTACCTTCTTTGTCACGGAATGTTTGATATTCTCTAAAACCACCTACACAATCTTCTACCAGCTGTGTGCAGTTGAGATATTCATCTATGTTGCCAATCAGTTTTGCCATTCTACTTCTTTCTTGGTTAGTTTAAGTTTTGCAGGACACATACCACAAACAGATTCAGCACCCCTTGCGAAAAATTCTACAATATCACTATCGGTGCAATCTGGTTGTAATGCCTTATACTGTAAGTATGTATCCCACTTGCTGTCTAATGTGTATTTTTTACTCATCAAATTAATATATGCTATAGGAGGACACTTCCATATTGCACCATCATATAGTTGGAAACAATCTTGGTAAGTAGGACAGTTCTTCCAACTGCTTTCTGGATCATTATCTTCGTGTGGTAACAGTGCTGGTTTGTATATTTGAAACCACGTTTTGTCATTGCGATAAATTTTATATTTTACGTTTTGTTTTTCTAATTCGTTTGTTATATTAACAAACTTTTCATTGTAGTCAAAACTGTCATAGTGTTTGCTTACATACAATGTTGTGTTTGTTTCTTTTAGAACATTTGGTAAGTTTGGATACCGATACAACAACCAGCCATTGGTCACAAGTTCTAGAGCACTGTGTTGCCAATGCTCTCTTGCGGTGTAAATAATATTTTCTATATCTTTGTTGACTAAAGGTTCACCACCAACCAATGCTACCGTTTTAGGTTGTATACGTTTGTGCCACGGAGCATACCATTGTTTGAGAATGTCGTTAGTAATGGAGGCGGCATGTTTGTAGTTGCTAAAGTCACTACAACCTGAGCAACTAAAATTGCAGTTATGACTCACATGCCACTCTAAGCTACTTACTGTTATCATCGTCAACCACAACTCTGCATTTTGTACCACAACCAGGGCAATGCAACGATGCCCTGTCTATACAATATTTTTCTTCCATAGTTGGGAACGACCAGTAGTGCTTGCATTTGCTGCAAGTCAAGTGCCAGATAATTTCTTTCTGTGCAGTAATCATATGGTATTTATATAATAATGATAGGTGGGACTAAGGATTACCCACAACCGCCTTGACATATCCTGTCTACATATCCAGCGGAACCTCACAATAGAATGGTTAATTCTACTTTCTCTGCAACGCCTTGTCTCCAAGGTCTTACAGCGCCACCACAGCGTGTGAGTCAAGTTAATGCCTATGTGAAGCATCGTTTCCTTGCACTATCTAACTAAAGACCGTCGTCTTTGTTATGCTTATAACTTACTATATATTTCTTCCTGTGTCAACCAAAAAGAAAAGAAAAAACAACAATTAACATTCCAACAACTGCTAAAGTAGTAAAAAATGAAAATCCAATTTGATCACCAACTGGAACGTCTGCCACACAATGTGGGCAACGATCTGCTAACATTGGTTTCTCTTGAAAACATCTTGGGCAAGCAGCCATATCATATATCCTCTTTGTTGTTACAATTATAATATAACACAAACGGTATATGATGTCAACCATTATAATACATCTATATGATCTTTTAGTTTTTTAACTCGGCTTGCAACCAAATTTATATTGGTATGTTTATTTTGTTCTGCTCGTAATTTTTTATAGTATTCGTTAACCTCTTCCCATCTACGTATTCTTACATCAAGAGTGTTACCTTTATAATTCCAATCATTTAGATTTATCCATTCTAGCTCTGGATCATTTATATAACTTGACCAAAGAGGAGTATTTTCGGTAATACTTAAAACATTGCCAAATGCAAAATTTATAGTATCTTTATAGCCTCTATCAAACATTTCTTTTAAGACGTTTAATTGTTGTATATGATCTTCTTCGGTTTCGGTTATCCATCCAGTGATCATTAACGAATCTATAATAATATTATTTTTAAAACATTCATCAATAGTATACCACATATCTTCGTCTGTGATTTTTTTGTTCATATCAAATCTAATTTTTTCAACTAAGTGCTCAAATCCAATTTCTAACCAAACACATCCACTTTCTTTTATTAAAACAAAATCGTCTTTAGGCATTTGTCTTTCTGATTTAGCTATGAATTGACTTGACCACTGTATCTCAGGATAATTTTTTCTATAGTTTGCTAACAGGAATAAAAGTTTTCTAAACTCGCTTTGTGATCCATTTATTAGACTGTCTGTAAACTTAAAAAATGTTCTTTTATATGTTTGATGTATATATTTTATTTCTTCAAAAACATTTTCTGCTGATCTAAATTTAAATTTTGGCCATATTAAATTAATATCACAAAAAGAACAATTTCGTACACAGCCTCTACTTGCAGTAATATATGAAATATTTTTTTCTTTAAAGTGATCATCTTTTTGATAGTTATTCCAAATAATATCACTATAATCTGGTAAAGGAACTGAATTTAAATCTTGAAGTTGTATTGGATGTCTTTTTGTTTTGTCAGTATCAAGTGTTCCATTTAATAATTTTATAATTTGTTCTTCGGCATCACCTAAAATAAAATCGTCTATAATTTCATCTTTTATAAGATTTAAACAGTAACTTTTATATATTCCTGCACCACCCCAAATTATTTTTGTGTTTGGTAATGCATTCTTTACAAGTTTAGAAAAATAAAAAGCAGTATTTCTACTAAATTTTGTTAAAAGACTTAATCCTACATATCTAGGATTAAGTTCAACAAGTTTTTTGATATACTCTTTATGAAGTTTTTTTATTGATTTTAATTCGGTATAATCACTTAAAAATTTTTCATAATTATCTTCTAAAAAAAGATAGTCATCTTTATTCCATATATCTTTATTTTGAATAGCATTATAACTATCAATATTTAAATCAAAAACTTTACATGAATAACCATGTTGTTGAACTTTTGCCTTTAGTATAGCTGGTCCAACTGTTGGAGCATCGGGCTGTATTTTAGGCATAATTATTAATATTAAATCAGTTTGCATCTAATATTTATTTTATGGCGGAAGGTGTGAGATTCGAACTCACGGAACCTGTTGGTTCGACGGTTTTCAAGACCGTTGCAATCGACCACTCTGCCAACCTTCCATAGTTGGAGCGGCATACCGGATTCGAACCGATTCCATCAGCTTGGAAGGCTGAGTCCTCTCCCAGGAGAAATGCCGCAATATGGTCTCGGTAGCTGGATTCGAACCAACGACCTCTTGTACCCAAAACAAGCGCACTACCAGGCTGTGCTATACCGAGATTGGCATCGGTGCAGGGAGTCGAACCCCGGCTTTCAGTTTTGGAGACTGACGTGCTACCATAACACTTCACCGACATAATGGTGCGAGTAGAGGGACTTGAACCCCCACGCCGTAAAGCACTAGAACCTAAATCTAGCGTGTCTACCAATTTCACCATACTCGCTTAATGGTGCCGCTCGAGGGACTTGAACCCCCGACCCACTGATTACAAATCAGTTGCTCTACCAGCTGAGCTAGAGCGGCGTTATTTGGCGGTCGGACTGGGAGTCGAACCCAGTCAACCCTTTCAGGTTGTACGGATTAGCAATCCGCTGCATTACCGTCCTGCCCCCCGACCTAATCTTTTGGATGCAGTTCAACAACATTTTCATCTGCATCCTCTACTACACGAAACTTCACTCCGCCATCTAAGTCAACAGATGAATCTTTGATTCCTAAATGACTTTCGATACGCTCTAACTTATCGAGTATACCATACAGTAAGGTATAGAGTTCGTTTGCTGACATTATTTTGCTCTAATACTAACCTCTACGGGTAATCTATCACCCACTGAGTAGTTATTGTATGTGTAAGCACTTCCACCATATCCGTTCCATTCAAAACGGATTTTGTAATCTTTAATTTTTGTTACATTTTCTGTATCGTAACGTGTTTCACATTGTTGTTGTTGCTGATAACCTACGATAGCACGTTGTCCGTTGTTTTTATTTTCAGCAGCAATCATACCGCCTAAAATTGCACCAACAGCAGCACCTTTGTCGTTACCGCTTGCGCCTTTACCAATAAGACCGCCAATGATTGCACCTCCAAGGACATCACCACCTGTAGCACCACCACCGCCAACATTACCATAAATTGGCACATCAACCATGTAACATGACTGATATGGACGACTGATAGTTTCTGTTATATAACGTGGTTCTACGTATGTAATTGTAGCGTATTCCTGTGCAACAGCGCCAGTTGCTACAAGCGATAGAGCGCCGGCTGCGATTAGGTTTTTCATTTCCTTACCTTTCGTTTGGTATTGCTTTTTACAGTTTATTTATACTACACCTAGAACAGTGTGTCAACCTATTTATTGTAAAAACCTGAAATTTGTAATGTATATTTTGGTTTTAATCCTGCATTGGCACTTAAATGTAAATGATCACTATCCCAAATAAATCCATCTCCTGCTTGCCAATGTGTGCTGGTTTGCCATTGTTTATCTTTGTCTTGATAATTTATAAAGTGTCCAGGTGACCAATCTTCTAAATAAATGTTAGCCCTTACCTTTGGACGAACATCATCAGGATACATGTTGTTAATTTTAAAAAACGTATCTCGGTGCATAGTGATTGTATTTCCAGGAGGTTGTAATATACTGCTGATAGTTACAACTTGTATACCAAGTTGCTCTCCTATAGCAGCATAGTCTACATCACCATCATCAAACCATAGCTGTTGTATTCTGGTGTTGTCTTCACTGTAACTTTCAGGAAAGCCCCCAAATGTTTTATGAATATCTTCTTGTTCACGCACCTGATAACTGATGCAGCTACCTTTGTGCTGCTCATAGTCAGCACTTAAGAATACATTTAAATCATAATTGAATTTAATTTCTTGTATCAATAGTTTGCTGTGTCCTCTGTTCCATTACCATAATACTTATCAATTTCTACCTTCTTGACTCTATCGTAACGGAAACTACGCCATGCATTTGGCTGGATGTCAATAGCCCATACTACAAATACTTTTTCTTCTAGATTACGGACCTTTGTTTGACTTAACTTATCTTCTCTTTCAGCCATTGGCAAAAAACTGGGTATAAGTGTGCAGCGCATTGTGCGTTCATCGCCGCTGAGTTTATCAAACGTAACATAGCATATTTCTTTAGCCAGCATTTCTAACAGCTCTTGTCTGGTAGGAATACCTTTGAGTGCTGCTACTGTATCAGCGACTTTCGATGACTTTGTCTGCGAGTCCTGCATCCACTGCCTCCTGTGCTGACAAGAACGTATCAAACTTCATAGTTTCAAACAGTTCTTCATATGTCTTACCTGCTGTATTGTGTTTCACATACAATTCTGTAAGGCGTTGATTTAAACGTTTACTTTCTTCGAAATGCCTACGTGCATCTTCAAATTCAAGTTCTTGAACATGAACACTGCCACTGGTTCCTCGTGTTCCACTTGACACCCTATGGATCATGGTGCGTGATTCTGGCAATACAAAACGCTTGCCTGGTTCGCCTGCTTGTGCAAGAAAACTACCCATGCTTGCGGCTTGACCCATTACCATTGTATGAACAGGAGTTTTAACAAATTGCATGGTGTCATAAATTGCAAGTCCTGCTGTAACACTACCTCCTGGACTGTTCACATATAACTTGATTGGCTTTTCTGGATTTTGGCTTTCTAAAAACAGCATCTGAGCTACAATAAGATTAGCCATTGTATCTTCTACTACGCCTTGCATCATTACAATGCGATCTTTTAGCAGACGACTGTAGATGTCATAGCTGCGTTCACCTTTGGGTTCTGATTCTACTACAATAGGGACTAGTGGCATATTATTCCTTTCATTTATGTTATAATATTATAAGTTGAGAATTTTGTCAAATAATTTTTGATCGATACGGGCATAGTTGTGTTCGAGTATTGATTGCATTTGTGTATACATGTCTTGACATTCTGATATACTCATTTTACCTATTGTATCTAACAAGTCTAACACCTTTAATAATCTCTGTTCGTGATTTGTTTCTTTATCGTAGCTTTCATCCCAAAAGTCACCAAATGTTTTGAAACCCATGTCCTGTAACAATTCAAGGGTGTAAGGCGTGCCAACAACAACAAACGGTCTAAAGTTTTGTATAGCATTGAATGGCTTTTCACTTACTTGCGCTATAGGTTGAGCAAACACACTTTCTGTAACCACAGCACAAAATGTGCCAGCATACAATTCTGGTTTACAGTGACTATGGTAGATAGGTTCACCTTTGTATTGATCATAGTCAGGATAGTTTAGATAGTCCTCTACTGTTCCTGTAATAGGCACACTTGGGCCTAACTGTCTGTCAATATACTTGTTACCCTTGTTGAGCTCTTTTACACCTTTTTGTATCTGTTTGTAATAAACTGGGTGTTTTTCTTTCCAAGCATCTATATCAAACCAAGTATTGTTCGCTAATTTACGCCATGTGCCTTTGTGTCCGAAACTTATTTTTGCGCTGTAACCGCTCAAATAGCTTGCTACAATGTGCCTATAGGTCATGTAGCGCAAATTACCACACCAAAAATTATGTGTAATGCTATCGCTGTTTACACGGTTTTCTGGCACCTTGTATTTTTGTAATTGCCCTATTATGCTTTGCAAAAATATATCTTTGTAAACAATATTTAGATTTGGATAAGCACGTTTGTAAACTTCAAACACATCTTTTGCACCAATGCACAGTGTTACATTGGTTAATTTATTACGCTGTATAAAACGTTCAACACCTGCTAATTCAAAGCAATGCGTTCTATCATTGTGTTCGTGTTCCCATTCCATTATAACCTTAGGAGCAGTTTCACTAACCTTATGCACAAACGTAGGATAGAAGTTAAACTTTTCTCCTATGCTGTTGGTCATTAATTCACTGAAAAATATTTCCAAGCCATGTTGATTGCAATAGGCAACAGTTTCGTCATCATAACGCATACTGTCAAAGCCAAAATTGTTGGCCATGCTATGATAATACATAAATGGTTTATCATAGTAAGGCAGCATTGTGTGCTGATAAATCTGCCAGGCTTCTTTGTATTTGGTTATATCATGTGTAACACGTTTGTAAGGATCTACACACCATTCTTTTCCATCGATACGTTGGTATACAACTTCGCCTAATATCTCAAACAGATTTTGTCTTGTTTTGTTGTCTATATCCATCTAACTTTAAATTCAATACAAAATTTTCTACTAATAATTTTGTGATGGTGCTTAACATAACAAGCTCATGATCAGCACTGTCTTGAAACTGTTCAACAACGTGGCTTGCCATCATTCTATATGCAGTAGGTTCATCAATATTCAACAAGCCCCAATCAATAGGATCTGTAAGTTCTGCTTCTTGCGCAAGTTCTGCAATAGTTTGTATTTTTTGATGTGGTTTTAAATTACTGGTTTGCATATCTCCCCATTTCCATTTCAAAATTTTGTCCTGCTCTTACATCCTCAAAATGAAACGTATGCTCGTATACATCGGTCCATTCTGTCATACTCCACTGATGACGCTCTAATTGTCTCCTGCACCAAGTTTTACCTAAATCTACAACATCACTATGTAATCGCACAGTATAACCTGGCTTCCAGCGTTGTTTGTATTCAAAAATTTCTACAGGTGTCAATGCAAGTATCCATAATTTGCTTCATCATTTACATCAATGCCCCATTTCTCTTTAAGCAGTTGCACAATAGGTTCTGGAACATCTTCATCTTCGTGACCTTGCGGTACCCAAATACCTTTTA
>Ga0255784_10001697_pt1 | contig 17613 bp, 12 predicted proteins | sample 101ome_14_FD_179982 | JGI IMG/M metagenome (GOLD analysis project Ga0255784, IMG submission 179982) | Coastal salt marsh microbial communities from the Groves Creek Marsh, Skidaway Island, Georgia - 101403AT metaG (version 2) | ecosystem: Environmental > Aquatic > Marine > Intertidal zone >...
CTCGGCGCATTCATGTTCACGTTGGCGCTCACGATGGAATGGGTGAGCGAACATCGGCGCCAATATCTGAATGCCCTCCCCGAACCCATCTTTTTCCCGCCTCCGTGGGTACTTCGTTCAATCTACGGGATGCTCATCCTCTCCGTTGTTGCCGTAAGCTCCATGCTGTTGTGGGCGGGTGCTGCGGCGGTGGTCGTCGTTTGGAGACGAACTGCAAAAAAACACACTCTACGAAGAACCGGCGACATCGACCAAGCCGATCGGAGTGTGACCATCGCACTCGGATTTTGCCTCATCTTCTCGTTGTTTATCGCCACGACTCAACATTACAGCGGTGCTTTTGGAGAGTTCTTTTTCCAAACCGATTGGACACCAACCGGTGCATGTGCAGACCGACGCTCGCTGTGTGAAAACATGAGTTTTGGCGTGAACAGCCTCCTTCTTACCACGCTCCAGGTGGCCTTCGGCGCTCTGTTTATCGCCGTGCCTTTGGGAGTTGGCTGCGCCATTTATCTGAGTGAATATGCATCTCCCCGCCTCGTAGCCGTGGTCAAACCAACCCTTGAATTGCTGGCAGGCATACCTTCGGTGGTCTACGGATTCTTTGCGTTCATCTACATCGGACCGCTGGTGGTTGAGTTGGGTGAATTTGCCTTCGCCAAAGGTTGGATTGACCAACCTCCGAACATTCTCAACCCAATCAACGGAGCCATCGTTGTCGGCGTTATGATCCTCCCATTGGTCGCCTCAATGTCCGAAGACGCCCTGCGGGCCGTCCCCAATGAATTGCGAGAAGGCTCGCTTGCACTTGGAGCGACGCGCATTGAAACGACGCTTCGAGTGATGTTGCAAGCCGCCTTGTCTGGAATCCTTGCCAGCATCATCCTCGCCCTTTCAAGGGCTGTAGGTGAAACGATGGCCGTCACCCTTGCGGTAGGCACGGTGGCCGTTTACACCTCCAATATGTTTCTTCCAGCACAGACCATGACGGCCTACATCGCCCAACGTGTTGGTGGTGACCTGCCTTTCGGTGAAATCGGGTACCTTACCATCTTCGCTGTTGGCTTGTATCTGTTCATGATCACGCTTTCGCTGAATTTACTCGGCAACAAGGTGCTGTCTGCCTACAGGGAGGCGTATTGATGAAAAAGGACATTGACACCTTGAAAAAGCGCTCTCGGAGGAGGCGGGGTGTTGTTGAACAAGCCGGTTCAGCAAGCCTTGCCCTTTCGGGATTGGTGGGGATGTTTTTCCTCGTCGTTCTCGTCTGGCAGATTGCCATTCCAACGTTCATCGACGGAGAAAATGGAGAAATCTCAGCGGCATCCCAATACATTCCAATCTCGGACTATGTCCTCGAGTGGGACCATCCAAACGTGAACGAGCAAGGCGAATTGAAGACCGAACCAATCGTCTTGATTCTTGCGTGGGAAGGGCAGAACGGTCCACAAACACATGAACTGGAAATCGTGGTGACCGCCAACCGGGGCGATAAGGAAGACATCCAAATTTCTGAAGAGGGGCTCTCCACCATCTCCGTCGAGGTTGGCAAGAAGACCAAGTTTTACCTCAAATCGGTGCTTGAAGTTCCCGTTAGCGTGGAACAGCGTTCCGGACCTGTTCCAGCAGCGGATGCCTCGGGCAACCCTCAAGTCTCCTCCTTCGTTGTTTCCGGGGATGTTGCCGTGTTGTTTTCAAACGGAAAGGCCGTCTTTGAACCGCTTGAAATGGCAGGATGGACGAGTCTGCTGGTCTTGACTCTCATCGTGTCCCGGCCAAGCGAACGCCGCCTTGCTCCCTTTGTGCGTTGCTATGAACGCGAACGCCAGATTCGGAATGCCACCTTGCTTCTGGCCATCTTCACCGTTGTTATCGGCCAAGGTACGCTGTCCGCCTTCTTGGGCGGGATGTGTTGGTTGCTCTTTGGAGTTGCTTTGGTTCGAACAACTGAGGGCATGAGGCGCCTCCAAAATCAAGGTCGAACACTCACCGAAGTCAAACGCCTCAAACATTCGATCTCGGACCGGGAGGGGTTGTTGATGTGGTCAAGAATGCTCTTGGTCAGCGCTTGCTTTTTCATTCCTCTCGATATTGACATTCCATTCTTGACCGAACGCTACCAGGACATCTTCCAGCCGTATGCATCTGGAATCCGGTCCGCCTTTCTCGGAACCGTTTGGGTCATGTCAATTGCCATGCTTTTTTCAATGCCGCTATCAATCGGTGCAGCCATTTACCTCGAAGAATACGCAGCACCAACGAGGACAACCAAACTCATTCAAGCATTGGTGACCAACCTCGCCGGTGTCCCGTCGATTGTCTTCGGTATGTTCGGCTTGGCGATTTTTGTAAAACAGGGCGGTGTTGGACTCGGACTTGGACCTTCCATTCTTGCGGCTGGCCTCACGATGGGGGTCATGGCGATGCCGATCATCGTCCTTGCAAGTCAGGAAGCCCTTCGGAGTGTACCTCGGTCCCTTCGCGAGTCCGCTTATGGCGTTGGTTGCACCCAATGGCAGGTGGTGAAACACCACGTCTTGCCCTCCGCCATGCCCGGTATCATGACAGGAAGCATCCTTGCCATGAGTCGAATCATGGGCGAAGCCGCTCCGTTGGTGGTTGTTGGAGCTGCAGCCTTGGTCCTCTTTGACCCTGAACCGCTGGCAGCCCTTACGGGAGGAAACCTCAACTTCACCGTTATTCCAATTCAAATCTACTTCTGGACATCCGAACCTGAGCACGCCTGGCATTCAATGGCTGCCGCAGCAAGCATCGCCTTGATCCTCCTGCTGATTGCGATGAACAGCATCGCTATCGTCTTGCGACAACATTTCCGAAAGAGGTTGAATTCATGAGTGAAAAAATTGGTGGAGAACACGTACCTGACTCAACGCGAGCATTGGAGGTTGATGGAGACATCGACCTCATGGTGGATGACCTTGACCTGTGGTATGCCGACAAGCAGGCACTTTACGGCGTCTCCCTTCCAATCGCTAAGAATGCTGTGACCGCCCTCATCGGACCCTCCGGTTGTGGAAAAAGCACGCTCCTGCGAACCATTAACCGAATGAATGACCTTATTCCGATCTGCAGATATGAAGGAACCATCACGAAGGGGGACGTTGAAATCACGGCCAAGGATGCCGACCTCGTTGAGATACGGAAGAACATTGGAATGGTCTTCCAACGGCCGAATCCCTTTCCAAAATCAATCTATGAAAACGTGGGATACGGTGTTCGATTGCACTACCAACCCTCTCGAGAAGAACTGGATGAAATCATTGAAAAAAGCCTGAAGAGGGCTGCAATCTGGGGCGAAGTCGCCGACCGATTGCACGACCTTGGTACCTCGCTTTCTGGCGGCCAACAACAGCGATTATGCATTGCCCGGACGATCGCCATTGAACCCGACATCATCCTGATGGACGAGCCGTGCAGTGCTTTGGACCCCATTGCAACGGCGGCCATCGAGGAACTCATCTTGGAACTCAAGAAAGATTTCACGGTCGTCATCGTGACACACTCCATGTCGCAGGCTGCCCGTGTTAGCGACTACACGGGTTTCATGTACCTCGGAAGGATGGTGGAATTCGACAAAACCGACAAGATTTTTTCCGACCCTGCCGAGGAATTGACCAAACGGTACATCACTGGAAGGTTCGGATGAGGTGAACACCATGCCCCCAATTAGAACAGGACTAGACGAACGGATAAAATCGGTACAACACGAATTGAAAGCTTATTTTCAAGAGGCAAAACACCTCTACGAAGAAGCCATCCAGGCCTTTACAAAACTGGACTCTGAGATCTACATTGAGGCCAAAGAGGTTCGAGCAAAGGCCCGAGAAGTCAATTGGGACTTGACCAACGATTTGCTCCTCATCCTTGCCCTCAATCAACCTCTCATGCAGGATTTACGAATCATTGCAACCTATTTGCGGGCAGTGGACACGGTTGAACGGATTATCCGACATGCACGTGATATCGCCCGCTCGGACCGTTCCATCGATGAAAATGCAGACCATTTGCCCGAAGAAATCGTGAAACCTGTTCTCGAAATGCACGGTTATCTCAACGACTTGATGGACATCACGGTGGTGTGCCTCACGGAGGGAAGGGAAGTCCCCGCCGATGAGGTTCGCAAGGCATGGAGGAACACCAAGGATGCCCATGCCAAGGCGATTGCAGCGCTCTCTACGCTTCAGTCTGACACCATGGGGGGCAAGGCATCTCGACTGGAGGTCGTCAACATCGTGAATCGAGTTGATCGATCTGCCTACAACATTGTGCGCTTGAACGGCATGTGGCATCACGCCCTGAACAACGAGAACATCATTCTTGATTGAATGACCTGCCGCTTGGATGGATACACGACGCTTGTGAGTCAAACCCACAGGGGTTCAAACGCAGAGGCGTCGTGTTTTTTGCAAACAAAACCCGCACACTGCGAGGCCAAAAAGGGATGGTGGACGCTGGGGAGTCGCACAGGGCTGCAACTGCCAGCACATTCTCAGCGCAACAGCCTCACTCATCCGTGCCCAACGGTCCGACATGGCTTTGATAATTCTTGAAAAGGAAATAGAGTTGTTTTTGGTTTGAACATTTCCAAGATTACCGTGAATGGTTCGGTGGAATCATTAAAAGATGTAAATCGGTAGTTTTGGCATGACCACCAAAGAACATGAGGAACTCGTCAACAAAATACAATTTGAAGGTTCATCTCTGCTTGAGCATTTCCAATCTCTTCATTCTTTGGTTGACCAGATTGCCCTTCTATCATGCGTACAGGAAATCTGTGAAAGAATGGAAGCCCACTTGGAACAGGTAAGGGAAAAAGAAAGGCCTCTTCTGGAACATGCGCTGAACGTCGCTAGGATGCTGAAGGAAAACCAGCCCGATTCAAATTGATGCCTTCATGTAGGTGAAATCGTGGAAACCGAGGAGTGTATCATTGTCGTTGACTTTGAATCAACCTGTGATGCTGGTGGGCGGATGGCTGCGCATGAGATGGAACTCATCGAAATGGGTGCAGTCAAAGTACGCCTTGAGGACGGTGAAATTCTCAGCACGTTTCGCTCATTTGTCAGACCGCAGAACCAACCAATGCTCTCGGATTTTTGCAAGCAATTGACGGGCATTCGGCAACGAGAAATTGACAGTGCTGCCTTTTTCGCCGAAGTCTTGAAGGAGTTCCAATCATGGTTGAATCACCCGTTCTGGACATGGGTATCGTGGGGCGACTTCGATCGCACCCTCCTTGAGAGAGAACTTGAGCGGGTGGGGGAGGAGCCTATTTTTGCTGAACATCTGAATCTCAAAGCCATCGCTAAGGATGCCTGGGGTCTCAAAAAAACCGGTATGAAAGAGGTACTCCGACAACAGGGGTTGACGCCCATTGGAACCCATCATCGTGCCCTTGACGATGCAAAGAGCATTGCTCAACTTCTTCCAATGATGGCGTCGTTGATTCACGACATTCGAAGGAGTTTAGACCCTTGAATCAAGTTCCTGTCTCCGCAACAAAACAAGAATGCCAGCAAGCACCACGAACAGTATGAAACCCAAGAGATCGTTGTTCGTTGCGATATTAACCTCAACATCTTGTTCCTCTACTTGCCCATCGGTATCTGAAAGACGGACATGCAAGGTTGTCGCCCCAATTCCCTGGATGTATTCTGCGTCACCGGGATACGTTGGTGGAGGGAAGGGCGAATCGTAGACCAATAACAGAATGGAGCAATAGAAGCCCGATTGCGGAACGATTTGGTGCGGAGCAGTGCCCGTCACCATATCGGTACTTGCATTTGGAACCGGCGTCAACGTGAGATTGAGTCCTTGAGTTTGAATAAAGAAATAATCCCTGTAGTTGCAGTTTTCGGAAATCCCAACCTGCAACTGCATGTCATCCAAAGCACCATCAAGGTCGGTGACGGCATTTGAGAAATCATACCGAAGAAGGTCTTCATCCCGTTCGTTCTCCGCAATATCGAGGTAATACGATGTGAATTGAACATCGTCCCCCCTGATAATCGCTGTTGAGGTGAACGGATTGAGTGATTTGAACATCGGCGGGATGTTTTGAAACGACCCGGATTGGTCCACCGAATACACGGGTCCGATTGGCATGTACCTTGGATTTGATACGGATCTGTTCACGGGGACCACCTCGCCGCTTTCCTCGTCGACGTGGACTTCTGTACTCCATTCCACCCCTTCGATGAGAATTTCACAATCAGCCTCGTGATGTATCTTAATGCCCTCATCATCGAGTGTGGCATAAGCCCACAACACACCTGCATCAATTGTTCCGTACGAAGAGAGGAGGAAACTCTCGTCTGAACAGGTCGACGAGATATGATAAAATTGAGATTCTACGGATCGGCCACGTTCATCAGCGCTTGGGAGAAGGAACCATGGTGCCAATGCGGTGATTGCGATTGAAGGGACTAGACTTTCACCAACCAATTTCCCCTCTATGTAAGAATATCGCATCACTTTCAGGAGCGCTGAGTTGGGTTCCGGTATGTGTAAAATATCAAAAATCCGAGGTCCGTTTTGTGTTGCAAAATCTTCCATTTGCATGAGATTTTCAATGGATTCTGGGCCACCCTCAAACTTTCTTGTTGCGAAAACCACATCATATTTATCTGATTTTGAAAGAAGTTCACCGAGTTGTTTTTTTCCGTTAGAGGTGTGTTGTGAAAATGTCCACTCAATAGTAGTTTTGACTTCAACAACCAAATGTTTGCCATCCCTGCCGGCATTTTCAAACAGAAAATCAGGTTTTGAACCAGAAAACTCATCATCGTATCGATACATTCGCTTTGTTGCATCTTCTCCACTGACATCCCACTTGGATGGCCCTAGGAATTTTCCTTGGATTTTTATTTTGGTTGAATAGTGTGCTAAAACATCTAATTCAAGAAGAGCGCTTTCTATTTTGTTTTGATCCGTTGCATCGAAGAGAACGCGGCCTAGGAAATCATCAATGTAATCAAGCGTCGCATCGTTCCCTCCCTTGGTCTGTTTCAAGATTTTAGCAATCTGATGTCGCACATGAATTGCATCACTATCTTTCAACACATTTCTATCCAATAAAGTGTCAATCCGTTTACGTAACTCATCGGCCCTTTCAATGTGCTTCGAGTTTAATTTTTCCACTACTGATTTAAGTTTGGCCTCAGATGATGCGAGATCCTCTGCTGTCTCCCTTGCACCCTTTTTTGGGCTCTTTGAAATCTTATACATCTCCTTGGCAGCTCGTTCGGACACTTCTTTACCGGTGTTCTTGGCTGAGTTTTTGACAATTATACCTCCAAGCAGAAAAAAGCCTGCTCCTGACCCGCCCGAAGCGATTGTTCCTGCTACCGAAATGATATCAATCAACAAAAATAGCATGTCAAGGCTTTGTTCAAATTGTGCTTTCCGGAGAAGTTCCACACCAAGACATTCGGTTGCTTGGTCGTACCAAACCTGAGGCTGGGACGGATCGTATTTACTCATTGGACCATCCCATTGAAATGAAGCCGCTAACGGATCGTCATATTGGTATGTCAAAACAATGCTGTATTCCAAGTAAGAACTACATTCCACTCCGTCCCATTGAACATGGTTGTTGGTTCGAGTAACAGGGTCGCATCGTAACAATTCTTCCCCACACCACTCAAGCAAACGTTGGGTAGAGGTGTCGGTTGCAGGGAGGAACGCCATGGATTGCCAATCATCAATAACAGGAAGAACTGCGAGGCTGTGGCCTAACGACCGATGATATTCGGATTGAACCATACAATCGCCCGACAAAACGCTCGAGGAGAGTCGTTGTTCCACTTCGTTATAATTTGAAAAAGATTCAGCGAATTCTGGCGCCGTGCCAACGACATCGACCCAATTCCAAATTCCACCGGGACCAGGATCCAAGTCTCGGAGCTGCGTGAGTGATTGGTCGAGTTCGCGGCAACGTGGGACCAATGTCGGAACGAGCAACGGGACATGGGAAAACGAATCACCCGATTCAGTGATGACGGTCGTTTTTGAGAAAAACAGGAGGTTTTCTTTTTCGTCCCAGTTGTTCAAAATCTCCCATTTGTTTTGCATCAGGTCTCCGGCTCCATTGTCCACATAAACAACCAATCCGGCTTCGTTGCCTTCACAATCAATGAAAAGATACGAATCAATCGATGATAGGCCTTCCTCTTCCAGTACCTCGCTGCACCTCGGAAGAACGTAGATGTCCGTTTGGTAAATCAACTGCGGTGTGGCGCCGATACCCGTTTTATAATTGATAAGAAGGGTATTGCTGAGCGAGCCCAAAAACTTCCCTTGAAATTGCCATTTGTACACACCGCCTGCCCCGCACATCCAAGGTGAACTTGAGGTTCGAATCTCGCCTTCCTCAAGGCCCGCAGCACTGTTCAGGGCGTCCCGTTGAGAGACCTGAACGAACGAAATACAATTTTCTGGTTTCAAGGCTTGGTTGAGATAAATGAAAGCAGATTGATCGGTGAACAACACGTTATCGGTCGTGTCCAATACATCAAATTCGGTGAAGTAAAACGTAAGTGAGTCAAGCGTTTCACTTGAATCGCTCCGAAGTTCAAGGGTCACGGCCCCTTCAGGACAGTGATCAAGCACATGTTCTTCATGAATTCCAGCAGTGACGTCTGAATTGATGGTGGTTTGGCCAAGCACAATGATTTCATCACCAGCAAGATGGCCTTGGGGGTCGGCGACATTGTACAACAACGAAGCTTTACCACCTGATACACAGTTGATCACCTCGGGCCCTAGGTTCATCAAACGAGGTTGCGTGATGCTGAGAAATTCGTTTGTTCGTTCGCTATCAACAACCACTTCGATTTGATACGCGGCATAATTGTTCGTCGAGGTTTTGCGTTGGACGGTCAACTCGGTCGTTGAACCACCGCCGACAGAAACCATGGAACTGGAGTGAGAGGTGAATTGAACAACATCGTTTTCGTCGTACAGAGTGATGGTTGCATACTGCTCAGCATCGTACGTATAAACATCAACACGGTCGTCCCCGCCAAGGCATCCATGAAAGAGTTGGCTCCCTCCTTGGTTAACGCTCGTCGGATTGATGGAGACTTTGTTGAACCAACCTCCGGCATCTTTGCCAGAATTTCCGTCGTTGAATGGATTGCAAATGGATTGTGAGTCTCCATCTTGGAGGTCTTGGAGGTGAGTGCTCAACAATCGGTCGCAGTCCTTCTGTTCACTTTGCTCAGAAGAGATATCAAACACCAAGGTGGCAGGATAACCAATGGTTGGTACAACATAGCGCTCACAGAAAAACTCCACATTGTCGTGCTCAAAGGTGATCTTGTACTTCTCGCCTCGATCGAGGTCGGTGTTTTGGGTGCTCGGGTAAAGTTCCCAAGAACAGATACCTTGACTGTTGGAGTACCGGTCATTTGTAGCCTGCCACGCCCAGTGAGGTGTTGCGTAATGATTGTACCCGTACACCGAACACTTCCAGCCCACCAAAGGTGCATCGTCGTCGTAGACAGCCACGTTCACTTGGACCCGTTGAGCCGTATCTTCGTTGCATAATTGCAATTGAGTATGTTGGGTCTGCAACAGAACACTGCCACTTGCTACCAGCATGTTTTCTGAATAGGCTTCAACGTGGTATTGCTTGCCTAGCACCAGGTTGGTTGCGAAAAGATGGTCGCTGGTATCATCTGCCCGAGTGATTTCAATCCAATTGTCTCCCTCAGTTTCGTACACGATGAGTGTTCCGACATCCATGTACTGGCCACCGCATGCGTCTTCAAACAGTCGAACCCTCAAGGTCGGAGGGTCTTGAGTTGCTGAGATGCTCTGGAGCGGCATCAGCGAACACAGAAAGACGGTGAGCACCAGGAGCGTCTTGGAAGTTCTCATTCCTCCCACCATTTTCGGACAACGATGATCGTAACCGCAATCACTGCCATGTAAGCAAGCAATCCAATGATGCTCGAGAGGAGACTCTGCTCCGTTCTTGAATCCGCCGGTGATTGGGTTGATTCACACGAGGTCCTGTCTTCCTTGGGCAGTTCATCAACATCGCAAACAACAAAAGTCACTGAACTGGTTTCTCCCTGAAGTCCAAACGAGTCAATGGCATAAATTTGCAGGCGATTCGTTGTACCAGCTTCCAGAGCAGGGAAGTCAAACGAGAGTGATTGCATGTCGTCATGGTACCGCCAATCCCCCTCGTTAAACCGAAGTGCGTACCTCACGATGGTATCATCGTCGTTTGCAGACCACCATTCCACACTCTCCTGATTGAGATTTTCGTATGCCATGTGGGTTCCATCAACTGGGGATTTGACATCCACTTTGCTGGGAGGTGAATTCTCTGAATTTTCACAGGCATCTCCGACCCCATCAGCATCAGCATCTGCTTGATTCGCATTCGGGATGAACGGGCAGTTGTCGCTTTCATCAAGGACGCCATCAGCATCGGTATCCTGTTCTGTTTCGCACGCATCACCCTCACCATCGTTGTCCGTGTCGGCTTGGTCGGCGTTCGCGACGTCGGGGCAGTTGTCTTGGTCGTCTTCGATTCCATCCCCATCGCGATCAATCATCCCTTCACAAGCATCGCCAATCCCGTTTTCATCCTCATCACCTTGATTGCCATTGGACACAAATGGGCAGTTATCAACTGCATCAAGAATCCCGTCTCCATCGCTGTCATCACAAGCATCACCTGTTCCATCTCCATCTGCGTCCTCTTGGCCAGAGTTAGCATCGGTGGGGCAATTGTCGTCTGCATCAACAACGTCATCGCCATCGGAATCATCGCAAGCATCTCCTACGCCATCCAGATCGTTGTCAGCTTGGTCGGAATTCGGCGTCGTGGGACAATTGTCATCATCATCGATGAGACCGTCCGCATCGGTGTCTTCCTCACATACATCACCCACTCCGTCTTCATCGGCATCGTTTTGGTTGGGGTTGTTCACACTTGGACAATTGTCGGAGGCGTCAGAAATCCCATCGCCGTCCGTGTCGAATTGTGTGGCGTCGTATTGGAAGGGGTCGGAACATGCCCAGTCACCCACATTCCCTGCGAAGTCTATGGCGGCCACGCAGACGAAATTCTCTCCGTTTTGGAAGCCCGAGAGGCTGTGTTGAACGGTGTTTGCACCCACGACTTCAACCTGTGGATTTGTGGGCATTTCGTTGATGCCAATGGCGTAACCATGGATGCCTGAAACTTCCAAGCCCGGTTGAGAATCCGAAGCGGCAGACCAGGACAACGATGCGGTTGAGGATTCCAGATAATTGTTTGAAAGGACATTATTCACCACGGGATCGAGAGAGCCATGCGGTTCATCAAAATCGAATTTGTACAGTTGTTGACTGTTGCTCTGAATAACCTGCTCGTTGCCGGCGACATCCGTAGCATAAACAAAGGCCCGATACACACCCGAACCGAGCGACGACATGTCGTAACTTCGCTGTTGAGACGAACATACTTCTTGACCGAGTCCAAATGAATCAAGGCAACTGTATTCCACCCAATTCAAATCCGCCTTACCGACCGTGGAACTCGTGCTCATGAGGAGGTGTTGGGTTGCCACACCGGAAACTTTGTTGGCCGAAGAAATGTCATCTGCGCTCACTTCAACCCAAAAGTTCGGGTCATTTGACCAATCAGATATCGAGGATGCAGTTGGTAGAGACATGGTTGGACTGGTCGTATCAACTCGCAGGATGGTCGAATCTGTGTCGGTGGTTGTCTGACAATTGTCCACTGCATCACAAACATCCAACAATATTGTATGTTCACCGTCGGGAATACTTGAGAAGGTATTGGAGACTGAACTCCCGCTGTATGTCAAAAAATTATTTTGGTCGTTGACAACGTATTCCACCCCGCCAGCGCACTCTTCACTGGAGGGACAGTCCTCAGAGGTACTCCAGCCGATGGTGACTGAATCCGAATTGTACCAGTCGTCAAGTGGATTGAAGGACGATTTTTCTGGTTGGCAATTATCGAATTTGACTACACCATACGTTTGCGTTTGCTTTCCAGCTACGTCATCAACCGTCAATCTCAGGTCATATTCGCCGTCCATGCAAGTTGATGATGATGTGAAGTATGCACTGACATCACCATTGTCGTTCGTGGGATGATTTCCCGAAGAAGGAGTTTGATATGTATTTTCCAAGAGTACGGTGCTGCTTTCGCTCAACCTGAGGGTTTGCGTATCCACTCCCGAACATGAATAATCCCCTGACTGCCAAGACACCTGGCCATTGGAATTGGTCCATTGACTACCTGACCAGGAGGTGAGTTGACTTGCCGAAGGAGCTTGATCATCAAAATTATATGGTCCATATTCTTTCCAGGCTGAATAGACGTTTGCATAGTTGTAGTATCGAAGCCAGACATATTGATTTTGTTTGCATGAATTGGTGGCTCCGGGGATGGTGAAGGTGTATGAGCTGGCTGAATTGGCGGGGGTGCCGCCGAGTTGACTCCCGCTAGAAGGTGAGCTTGTGGTTGAAGTCACAGCAACCTCCCAACGTTGAACTTTGCATGACGGGGTATTCGCACCGGGCGTTGCAATCCATGCCTCATCTCCCTCCACCCATCCGTTAGGTGTCGCGTAGAGGACATTAAATCCGGAGGGATGGGCAGGGGTAGTGGTGTCGTAATCCCACCCTCCTTCTAACCAAACAATATCTGCGTATTCTCCGGAAGCGGTCTCAATCTGCACCTCCATTCCATTGGAAGAAGGATGAATGTAACCCAAGTCGGATGATGAGTACGTTTTTGTGACATGTCCATTTAATTCTTGCGGCATCGTCCCAGAATAACCCCATAAACCTGTGCTTGCGTCCCGAACTTTCAAGGTGGGCGGGTTTTGATTGGCTCCACTAATAGGGCGATCCGTATCATAATTAACTTTTAATTTCGCAAATACACAGTCGATATCACTAACGGTGGTGGTGCTAAGATCCCAATTGCCATATTCCCCCGATGAGTCGAGAATATATGCATTACCACTAACCGTACCGTTGCCGTGGCCGACATTTTTTCCGTTTTTTGGGCTTCCTGACCAGCCAGCACTCGCAAATGTGGACACCAGCATAAGCGTGATGATTAGGCATGTCATCGGAGATTTCAATTTCGGGAAGACCATCATAATCATAATTTCGTAAGATTCAGTGGAAATTAACTTATCTATGCGAATTTGTCAATAAATCGCTCAATTACTGATTCAGGTTAACTTCCTCTTTTGATTGTTTGACAGAGCAACCAATAAGGGCGGCTTAGGCTGAAAAAAGGCCGGGGCCGCTTGTGAGTCTGAACCTAAATGAAAACACCATGGAGGTAATGATGTGTGGACTAAATTGCTTCAACTCAACCACACTCAAAGCCTGAGTCGAGGGACAAATGGCCCCAAATACTGCAATGACTCTGAATGGGGACAGCACGCAACTGAGATTGATCAGAATGGTGAATGGTATAATCCAGGAGTTTACTTGATTTGGGTGAAGGATGAAACGGGCAAATTTGTATTAATCTACATAGGGGAAGGACAAGTTCAGGAAAGGCTTTGCTGCTGGGAAGAACACAATCTTGGATTTTACAACCACGATGGAAGGGATCGTTTCGTGAATGATTATCCTCAAGAAAAACCCGAGTATTTCTGTCAGTATCTCTTAATTGAAGACAGTAAAATTGCAGAACAACACATTATGTGGTTATGCGAAAAGGAATGGAAAAAATCAACAATTTACAACAAGAATTGGGATCCCAAAAAATGGGACAAAGCTCCTATTGACTTGGCCTTACCTTCACATAACTTGTGAGTTCACACCCAAAGGGGTTCAGACGCAGCGGCGTCGTGTTTTTTGACCAGAAAACCCGCACACTGCGAGGCCAAAAAGGGATGGTGGACGCTGGGGGATTTGAACCCCCGGCCTTCTGGTTGCAAACCAGACGCTCTTCCAACTGAGCTAAGCGCCCTTGTAAGCCGAGCGGTGAGCCGCTCCCTTTTGAGCCTTCACCTCTACAGGCCAGCGTTCACCCTCACAACGGGGATGCGCACGCCTCAAAGGCAGTCAATGGTCGCATCTCGGTCCGGCCCAACCCCAACGCTCGTGCAGGGGACGCCAACCAAGGCTTCGAGTTTTGCAATGTAGTGCTGCGCCGCCGCAGGAAGGACCGAGATACCCTTCCCCGACTCGTTGGCGTGAACCGCCATGGCCAGCCATTCCGACAGGGAGAGGGCGGGGAAACCGGGCATGGAGATGTAAATCGGTTTGCAACGAGCCAAAGCAGAAGCCGTTGAAGGCAATTCGGTGATTTCCTTGCCGTCCAACTCGTAGGCGACGCAAATTTTCAACTCGTCAAGACCTCCCAAGACGTCCAATTTCGTGAGGGCGAGCCCCGTAAAGCCGTTGATGCGCTGAGCGTGACGCATGACCACGGCATCGAACCAACCGCAGCGACGCGGCCGCCCGGTGGTGGTTCCGAACTCGTGTCCAACCTTGCCCATGTGTTGACCCGCTTCGTCGTCAAGTTCGGTCGGCATGGCGCCGTTCCCAACCCGCGTGATGTAGGCCTTGGTGATGCCGATCACGTCCTCGACGTGGCCGGGATGAATGCCTGCACCGTGGGTGGCGTTGCCTCTGGACGTCACCGAAGAGGTGACGAACGGGAACGTGCCCTGGTCAATGTCCAACAAACACCCCTGAGCACCCTCAAGAATGACGTGTTCGCCAAGTTTCAGGGCGTTGTCCAACATCAGACCCGTGTTGCCGATGGACGTGGCGTAAGTTGCATGGATCCAAGCGATGTCCGCTGCCAGCCCTTCCTCGGTGATGCGCTCGGAGGACCCCGCTGCCTCGAGGGAAGCGTTCATCCGTGCTGCGGTAGAAGCGGTCCACCCAGCATCGCCAAGCACCTCGGCAACGTCACCAAACCGAAGACCCACGCGGTTGATTTTGTCGGCATAGGTTGGGCCAATGCCCCTCCCCGTGGTCCCGATTTTGGTGTCCAAACTGTCCATGAAGCGGTGGTAGGGGAGGATGATGTGGGCGCGCCCGCTGATGAAGAGGCGCTCCCCACGGGGATCCTCACCCGAGGATTCCATCCAACCGGTGAGTTCGGTATCGAGGACCCACGGGTCGATGACCATGCCGTCACCGAGGACAAGATGGCATTCTTTGCGGGTGATTCCGGACGGCAAAAGATGGAATTTGAGCACTTGGTCGCCCAACACAACGGTATGACCGGCGTTGTTGCCGCCTTGGAAGCGAGCAACCCACGTGGCTTGCTCGGCCAAACGGTCAACGAGCTTTCCTTTGCCTTCGTCGCCCCATTGAGCACCGAGAATCACGGTCGCTGGCATGGTAATCTCCAACCTTCGGGCAAAGCAGGCCGTCTTTGAACCCTGTGTTGACGGGCTTTGAAAACTACCGGCGAGAAAACCGAACAAAACCGCATGACGAAGAACGACGCTTTATATTGACTTGAGTGAAGTTACAAACAATTCAGCCGATGGAACCGACCAAAAAAGCGATGACTTGAGAGGAACTTGGTGTTGGAAAAGAAACCTCGCATTTAAATAAGACGAGACCCCACTACTAAACAAGGAGTTGAGAAGATGAAGCAAACGAATACATCCGAAACGAACACCGCTCCCGCACCAACCACCGCCCACCGTGGCATTGGTGCAGAACGACCGTCCCGGCGCACGCTTGATGGACACACCCGCCCTTGCGAGGATTGCGGCGCAGTCAACTGGAACCTCGACATCTCCCGTGGCGAAATCACCTGCGGAGATTGCGGATTGGTGGTCGAGGAAAACGTTCCCGACCCCGGAGCAGAATGGACCAACCGCGATAACGGCGAGGACCGATCCCGGGTTGGTCGTCCGATGACCTACACCTTGGCCGACAAGGGTCTGAACACCACCATCGACGTGCGCGACCTCAACACGGGCATCGCCTCACGTCACGGCATGAGTTCCCAGGCCCGCCGAGATTGGCGACGCCGCCGGGTCATCGACGAGCGCTCCAAGACCCGAAAGAGTCGAGAGCGGAACCTCGTGAAGGCCAACCAATTCATTCGAGACCGCTCCGGGCTGCCCGCACCGCTCCAAGAAGAAGCGGCTCGCCTCTACCGTCGATTGTCCGGCGAAGGCTTCGTCACCGGCCGCTCCATCGCCGGTGTCACGGCAGCTTGCACCTACTTGGTCGCTCGGCAGGAAGAACTGCCTCGTCAAATCCCTGACATCGCTGGGGCGTTCGACATCACCGAAAAAGACCTTTCACGATTGATTCGCCAGGTCTCGCGTCGACTCAACATGCACAAGATCACCGGCCCTGACGAGTACTTTGACAAGTTCATCTCCGACCTCGGTCTTGAGCCCAGCATCCGCACTCCGTTGGACGAATTGTGGAGCACCATCAAGCCTCACGACGACGTCTGGCAAGGCAAGAAACCGATGGGCGTCGCTGCGGCACTGATCTACAAAGCCTCCAACGAAACGGGTTCACCACGAACCCAATCCGAGGTTTGTGCGGTCGCCAACGTCTCCGAGGTCACCCTGCGAGGCTTGCTCCGACTCTTCGACGACCTGCTCGAGAAAATCCGGACCTACCAAAACCTTCAGTGAGCGACCCAACCTTGATGAACAAGCCGAGGAAGGGAGCGGCCATGGGATTCAAGGCGAAGGCCCGCAAGCACCGCAAAGACGCCGGTGAGGAAGACACGACGAAGAAAGCCACGAAGTTTGAGGGCGAACTGCCTTGTGGAATACGTGGATGTGAAAACTTCGCTGACAAAGCCGTAGGTGGACGCTCCTTGTCCATTGACGACGCCATCGACATGTGGGGATCGAGCGGCTACCAAGCCCGCAAAGGCCGAGTTCGTGTTTGCAAGTCGTGCTACCGCAAGTGGAAGAAGGAAAACAAGAACGACGACATGTACTGAGGTTCACTTTTACCTTCAGTCCAAGGGTGTGCGCAACAACCCTCTACCCCCTGCTCACCTGTTGGTGCATGAACCAACGCAGCATCGTGCGAAGTTTGACAACTTCCGACGGCCTTCTTGTCGCCATGAACGACGGGACCGTCTCCTGGAAACCCGTTGACGGACGACCCCAACGAACCAAATTGGAAGGCTTTCCGACGGTGCTTCTCGCGCTCCGCGGTCCCATGGGGCAGGTGGACACGGCGGTGATCGGGTGCGCTGATGGCGAGATTCACGTGCTCACCCTCCCCAGGTTGGAAACCGTCGCCAAATACACGTTGGCTTCGGGGAGCATTCGGGCCGTTTGCTTGGTCGCAGAAGGCAGCATGCATTTTCTGGTCGGCACGCAACACGGTGCAGTCTGGTCCCTCGACGAACGGTCAACGGAACGGACACGGATGGTGTTTAGCATCGACGGGCCCGTCTCAAGTTTGCACCTTGAAGGCGACCTGGTGCATGTCCGTAGCGGCTGGGTGCATCATGTCCGCTCATGGGACGGAAGCCACCACAACGTCACCAACACCTCCGAAGCGTTTCATGTCAAACGTTACAAACGGCTCGACCGGAGTTATGTCCTTCCAAATCCTGCCTAGACCTGTTCGTGTTCTTCA
>Ga0255784_10001732_pt1 | contig 17467 bp, 15 predicted proteins | sample 101ome_14_FD_179982 | JGI IMG/M metagenome (GOLD analysis project Ga0255784, IMG submission 179982) | Coastal salt marsh microbial communities from the Groves Creek Marsh, Skidaway Island, Georgia - 101403AT metaG (version 2) | ecosystem: Environmental > Aquatic > Marine > Intertidal zone >...
TAAGTCATACGTTCTTTAATTGTAATGATGTACCTACGGCAACAACTTGGTTGGTGGTAGAGGATATTCATGGCAATAAGGACAGTTCATTGGTGACCCTATCAGTAAGCCTTCCAGCGACACCAGTGCTCTCCGTCGTACCCAGTATAAATGATGTGGTGTGTTTTGGAGATTCTAGTGGTAGCGCTTCACTAGTAGTAAATGGAGGAACATCTCCATATATATACAATTGGAGTAATGGCTCAACTACATCACAGGCTCAGAATTTAACTGTAGGATCATATACATATGAAGTAACAGACACAAATGGTTGTTACGTAACCGACACGCTTTTTATCGATCAACCAAATGCACTATTTGGAATAGACACCATTATAGCGTGTGATAGTTATACCTGGATTGATGGAGTAACCTATCTCTCCTCGAATAATACGGCAACCACAATTATTAATGGACAAAATGGCTGTGACAGTACTGTAACATTAAACTTAACTATCAATACCATTGATACAACTATTTTTAGATCAGGACTTACTATATATGCACTTACTGGTTATGATTCTTACCAATGGTATGAGTGCACTGCGAATGGGCTTATAGTGTTGAACAATGAGATGAATGATTCTCTAGTCGTTACATCAAATGGAGATTATGCCGTTGTCATTAACAGCAACAACTGTTCTGACACATCAGACTGCCTAAGTATAAATGATGTCGGCTTTAGAGATAATAAGCAAATTGATTTCAAACTCTTCCCAAATCCAACGACTGGATTAGTAAAAGTCGAGAACCCTAATTCTCCTATTCAGAATAATACCTATCAACTGCAAATATCTGACAGTCATGGAAAATTAATCCAGGACATCAAAGTCAACTTTAATGATGAATTTATTTTAGTTAACCTTGAAAATTATCCTCCAGGAGTATATCAGTTTACTCTAATAAATGAAGACGGTATTTTCCACGAGAAAATTTCAAAAGTGCACTAGACCGTAATTAAATGTAAAAGCCCGAGAATTAATCTCGGGCTTTTACCTTGTAGAGATATTGAAAAAAGGTCGAAGCTAAATCGAAATAAATCTAATTAAGTGAATTATATCCCAGTAAGAACATCCAATAGCTTGAATTTATTGTTCGGAATATTCCGAACACACGTTTGAAATCACGTGTAATTCCATAATCCCAATGGCTTCAGTACCTTGGAGAGACAGGCTCTATGTCTACTTGTGCAATAATATCGCAAGTCATTGTAAATCAGTGCAAAAGAAATGTTTTTAATCAAAATTAGTGGCATGCCTCCGTCCAGGAACAACTGCAATGCTTTAGCGTTGATTTGAGGCTCTGCCCCAGTAGGAGCAAGTTTTAAGAAGTAGATAGTTGCTTTAAAGGAAAAGATCTTCTGAGGTTTCGGGTGCACAATACCGTTCTATTTTAATCTTTCTCGATTGAACAATGCGTATAGGTATATAGTGTCTTCTAATAACTTCCCTGCTGTATCCTGCTTATATGTGATAACAGATCTATAAAGACTATCGCCAAAATGACTTGCAAAAAAATCGATGGTACGAAATGAATCTTCTATTGTATCGGTATGAAATAAAGCAAGTACTGAATCATCCGATTCATTCAAGAGAAACAAATAATCTCTTACAACATCGAATCTTAATCTAAGTGAAAATGGAATACTATCCATTTCTATAGAATCACTAATATCTGAGAATGGAGTGTAAAAAAGTCCTGTGTCATCGAGCCACACCATTTCCGAATATACTTCTTCACTTAAAGCCGAATCACCGTAGAACGTTTCCTTCCAACCATCATAACGTCCGACATAATCTGCTTGAGAATAATCAGTTTTGGTTTTTTTATATGAATCCTTTTTGTCAAGGTTGGTACAACTAATAATAAACATTCCCGCCAAAAGTATTATTTGGTCAATCGATTTCATAAAACGAAACTTTTTTGTTTGAATTTAATAAATAAATGGTCATGAATTTAGCACCAAAAACTAAGGACTAACAAACCTCGAACATCAACCTACTCTTAGATATAACCGGCTTTTTCATAGAAAATTGGACTTCTGAGAAAAACAAAACCCGAAGACAAAATGTCTTCGGGTCTCGGGTAGTAGCGGAGGTGAGACTATGTAATGATTTCTAAAGCTCTATTTGTAAGATGATTACAAATAGAGCATTGGAAGAAATTCAAAATTCTTACGAAACTGCTTCAAACTCCTTCCAGTGAAATTATTCTATAATGAGATTTACTGAGAATTTGTAAAATCGAAGTTAGCTTGATAAGAATCAACCTTAGTGAACTTAAGGAATAGCGAGTTCAACTTTAGAAGTGTTGGTTTAGATGCAACTATTGCCAACTTTTACTCTTGTTAAATCTATTCTTAGTTTTCACATTGCTCTGGAAGCCGTAGGTAAATCCAACCCGAGCATTTACAGGATATTCATTTGCATTTGCGCCAATACCAAAGTTCAAGTAGGGTGTTAGTACCCCTCTTCTATAGGGACGGTTTTGTCCAATCGAAAACCCTAAGTAATATTCCCAACCAACAAGAAAAGGCCTTGGATTGGCATTTGATGGGGGATGAAAATTCACAGATTTAAAGTGCTTTATTTCTCCACCCAGACCGTAAAACATATTCTTAAATCTTTTTCTTGGGTGGTATCTGATTTCAGGACAAATACCAACAAGTCGATTTTCTGTAAAAACAGTTTCATTTACATCCCCATGAAGTTTATGCTCTCCGTAATGAGCAGCGAATGGAATATTCACAGTGATTTTCTTAGCTAAACTAAATTCAGCAGAAATTTCACCCCCAATATTCAAATAGACGTCTTCTTCGAACCATGGAGAATAATTACCCAAAACACTCGGGCCGACTCTAATATAGGTCTGTGCGACTAGTGATTGACAACAGAAAAACACCACTACAAGAACTCTCCCTCTTATCTTCATACTGAGCATTAAGTAATATACCAAGTTTGGTTGATAACGAGGTATGTCCCTTAAACGTATATAAGGCCGGTCCAATCAAAAGGTGTTTCATTAATCTGTCCGATTCAAGACATAAAAAAAGCCTTGATGCTGTGCATCAAGGCTTTTCTTTGTAGCGGAGGCAGGATTGCCAGCTTTTGCTTCAGCAAAAGACTGGCGGACCCGTTGTGGGTGCTGAACAATGAAAAGAAAGCCTTCGAGCGCACAGCGCTCGTTGTCTTTTTTATGCCCTGCACTTTTGTGCGAGCACAAGTGCGGGCATAAAGAAAGCCCGAGACAAAGTCTCAGGCTTTCTTTTTCTTGTAGCGGAGGCAGGACTCGAACCTACGACCTTCGGGTTATGAGCCCGACGAGCTACCAACTGCTCCACTCCGCGTTATTGTGGGCACAAATGTATGCACTATTAATGGACACACCAAACTTCTAACTGTATCAAAGCGTAAAAAGGTGTTCTAGGTGAGCGGGGCCCTTTGCAATCTCCTCAAGTCCACATTGTTGATGAATCTCGCCTGACTTTAAAAAAACCACTTCATCACACAACTCCACCACTTCTTGCATGATGTGGGTAGAAAAAAGGACGGTCTTATCTGCAGCGATATTCTTGAGCAGGGCGCGGATTTCAGCCAGTTGTGCTGGATCTAAACCTGTGGTCGGTTCGTCTAGAATCAACACGGCTGGGTCTGGGATCAAGGCGGCGGCTAATCCTACGCGTTGGCGATATCCTTTGGATAAGGCACCAATTTTTTTATGCTGCTCTGGCCCCAAAATGGTTTGAGCGATGACCTCATCTACTCGGGAATTAGGCACCTTGTATACCGATGCCACATAAGCCAAATACTCCTTGACATACAGTTCGAGATACTGCGGATTGTGCTCCGGCAAATACCCCAATGTCCGCTGCACCTTCAGCGGTTCATCTACCACATTCACGCCATCTACAGTGACCGTTCCTTCGTCAGGAATAATTGAGCCAGTGATGATTTTCATGAGCGTACTTTTCCCTGCGCCATTTGGCCCCAACAACCCTGTGATTTGACCACGCTTTATCTCTAAAGAAATGGCATTCAAGGCCTTCTGTGGACCATAGGATTTGGTGATATTTTCGACGAGGATGCTCATGATTTAATTCCCATCAAATCTAAGAAGAATGCATATTCCATGGCGGTCTCTTTCAACGCCGCAAATCTTCCTGAGGCACCACCGTGTCCGGTATCCATATTGCAATACATCAGTAGGGGCTGTTCTGGATTCGTGCGAGTTTTTCTTAAGCGTGCCATCCATTTCGCCGGCTCCCAATATTGCACTTGACTATCGTGCAGCCCTGTAGTGATGAGCATGGCAGGATAATCCTGCGCCTTTACGTTATCATATGGGCTGTAGGATTTCATGTAGTGGTAGCTATCCTCATTCTTGGGGTTCCCCCACTCGTCGAACTCACCCGTGGTGAGCGGAATGCTTTCGTCGAACATGGTAGTGACCACATCGACAAAAGGCACGGCCGCAATAACTCCTCGGAATAAATCTGGACGGTCGTTTACTACTGCACCCATCAACAAACCGCCGGCACTACCTCCCATCGCCATAAGGGTTTCTGGGGTAGCATACCCTTCATCGATCAATGCCTCGGCGCAATTAATAAAGTCTGAGAACGTGTTTTTCTTGTCAAACATCTTTCCATTCTCATACCAAGGACGCCCCATGTATTGCGAACCACGAATATGAGCGATGGCATATACAAATCCACGATCAAGCAAGCTCAACCGCACGCTTGAAAACGATGGGTCGATGGTAATCCCATAACTTCCGTAGCCATAGAGCAAGGTGGGGTTAGGTCCGTTTTCACGAAGCAAGCTCTTTTTATAGACAATGGACACAGGCACTTTTGTACCGTCGTTCGCAGTAGCCCACAATCGCTTGGTTTCATAGGCGCTGGCATCATAGCCACCTACCACTTCTTGTTGCTTCTGTACGGTCTTTTCACCCGTTTTAAAATTGTAATCGATGACGCTTCCAGGCGTTGTGAGCGACGTGTATCCGTAGCGCAAGTGGCCCTGATCAAAGCTCGGGTTGTTACCTAGATAGGCCGTATACACCTCCTCTTCGAAAGGCAGGTAGTACGCTTCACCACCCCAAGGTTGAATGCGCAAATCCGTCAGTCCGTTAGAGCGTTCCTCGAGCACTAAGTAATCAGAAAAGAGCTCCATAGACTCGAGGTACACATCCTCACGATGGGCGATAACATCTTCCCATTGCGCATTGGAAGGATTTGAAACAGGAGCTTTGACCAATTTAAAATTCGTCGCCCCATCCGCATTCGTGCGAATGTAGAAGTGCTCTCCAAAATGGCTCACCCCATATTCTAGTCCGCGCTCACGAGTTTGGATGATCTGAAAATCCGCCAGTGGCTCATTGGCCGGAATAAATCTGTACTCATCACTCATGGTCGAGCCACTCCCGATGATAATATATTCCTTGCTGCGTGTCTTGTATACGAAGGTTGAGAAGGTCTCGTCCTTTTCTTCAAAAATGAGTTCGTGCGTGCCGGTTTGAGCATCCCAACGTTTGATCTTATCGCTACGTAGGGTTTCTAAGTTTTTTACCGTGTAGAACAAGTAGTTCCCATCCGCACTCCAAGTCGAACCTCCCGTACACTCGTTCTCTGTGACCACCTCAATGGCACCAGTAATCAAATCCTTGGTGTATATGGTGTAGATCCTACGGCTGACCGTATCTACTCCAAAGGAGATTTTTTGATTCGACGGGTGCATGCTCAGACCTGCTACTTGGTAGTATTCATGACCTTCCGCGAGCTCATTAACATTCAGCATGATCTCTTCTTCCGCCTCTAACGATCCCAGCTTACGACAGTACAGCGGATACTCAAGATCTCCCTCGTAGCGGGTATAGTAGAAATATCCGTCCAATTCGTAAGGAACTGAGCTATCGTCTTTCTTAATTCGCGCGACCATCTCGTCGTATAATCGGCCCTGTAAATCCACAGTACCGGCCATGATTTTCTCACGGTAGGCGTTTTCAGCATTTAAATAATCAATGACCTCTGGATTCTCGCGCTCGCGCAGCCAGTAGAACTCGTCCACACGAGTATCCCCGTGCTCAGTCATTTCAAATGGAATTTCTTTCGCTCTAGGTTCGCCCATAGGCGTCGTATCACTCATAGTGCATTGGGTAAGAAGGGTCACAAAACTAAGACCTAAGATTGCCTTTTGTCGCATTAGGAAAGTATTTTAGAGGTGTGATCGGAATAGGTCCCTTAATGTACATAATATGAAGCACTCCATCCTAGTTCTTTGCTGCGCAGTTTTACTTACAAATTGTACGCGCCCGGAACGCATTTTAGACCTTCAAGGACACCGCGGAGCACGCGGCCTATACCCCGAAAACACCATTGCCGGCTTTACAGCGGCTTTGGAATTCCCCGAGGTGCGCACCTTGGAATTAGACCTATGCGTTTCCCAGGATGACCAGCTCATCATTTCCCACGAACCGTGGTTCAATGAATCCATCTGTGAAGTGTCCGACACTACTCTCGAAGGCTTTGCATATAGCTTGTATAAGATGACCTATGATAGTATCGCAGGGTTCGATTGCGGAGCCAAGGGCCATCCTAATTTCCCTGATCAACAACCCGTCCCCGCACATAAGCCCTTGCTCGGCGAGCTCTTTGCCGCTATTCAAAGTGAAGGTTTACGCTGGCCACATTTCAATATTGAAATCAAAAGCCACCCGACCGGAGATAACATGTACCACCCCGGACCGAATAAATTTGCCGCATTGGTGGCTGCGGAGCTCATTGCCGCACACGAAGAATATCCTGCGGCAGACCTTCTCAACCACATCACGGTCCAAAGTTTCGATCCTCGTGTGTTGAGAGAAATGCGCAAGACTGCCTTGCCGGTAAAATTGGCCCTGCTCAGTGAGAAGGAAACGACTCCCGCCGAACAAATGGACGAACTGGGCTTCCCCGTAGATATTTACAGCCCAAATTACGAGCAAATTACGCCCGAGCTCATCGCATGGTGTCACTTCCGCAGAATCGCGGTGATTCCTTGGACGGTTAACGATCTGGAGCAGATGCAAGCATTGGTCGACATGGGCGTCGACGGCATCATTTCAGATTACCCAAATCTGTTTGCTGAATTGATTTATTGACCTGCTTGAGCACGCGCTCTTTGCATGCGCTGCATCCCCTGCTTCGAACCTTCGTGAGTAGGGTTGTAACTCAACGCCTCGCGATAATCCGCCTCTGCGTTGTTGATATCACCTAAGAGTTCATAGCAATAACCTCGTGCATATAGGGCACGGTGATTTACAGGCTGAATGCGTAAGGCCGTATTGAAATAGCCGCGGGCTTCCGGATACATCTGCAACTGCAAGTGAATGTAGCCAAGGTTGAACCAACTCTCGAGATCATCTGGGTCTAATTGTGTACAGGTCGTGAAATCCTCCAAGGCACGATTCCAATCCTCCATATCCAAGTGGAACATACCCCTATTGTACAATGTAATTCTGTTCTGTGGCTGTAACTCGACCAAGCGGTTGAAATACGCCAACGCCAAAGGATTGCCCAATGCGCTATATAACACCCCACACATGTCCAACGCCTCAATATATTCCGGGTCCAAATCAATGGCTTTCTGAAACCACTCCAATGCCCTTGTCGTATCACCAATGGCATCACGCATCAATAGACCTTTCAAGAAATGAGCTTCTGGATTTGTTGGGTCTAATGCTATGACCTTATCCACCAATTCCGCACTCTTCTCGAACTCGGTCACCACATGATATAATTCCGCCATCTTCAATCGGCACGGCACATTCTCCGGGTCTTCCGCCATACACTTCTGCCAAGCATCTCTGCTTTGACGCGTCTGGTTTGTAGAAAAACTGATATCCCCCCACAACTCCAAGGCCTTAGTTCGCGAACTATCTAATTGCAATACCGCTGCCACATCGGCCGCTGCGTATTTCAAATTCTGCTGACGCAAATACACCTCTGCACGAGCCTCCAACGCACCTAAATCATTGGGCGCATAGCGAATGATCTCATTCAAGCTGTCCAAAGCGGTATTGCGCTGTGTAGTCATGGCCTCTTCAGGCGCGTCCTGAACCTCAGGGGTTTTACCACCAGAACTTTGGCAACTCCACACGAACAGTGCTGGAAGTAAAAGGAGGAATTTTCTCATAGGTCAAAAATGAGGCAAAAAAAGAGCCCCGCCAAGCGGCGGGGCTCCTATATCTAAATCTAGATCAGATTAGAAGTTGTAACGGAATGTTGCATTCCAAGTACGACCGAATCCCATCCAAACGTAGTTCGCAGTACTGATACCGTTCCAAGTATCATCACCTGCAGCTGCATGGATGTTTGAGTTAGATTCTGCGATGTACATAGTGTTCGCAACGTTGTTCACGTTCAAACGCAATGACGCCATGTTTCCACCCAACTCGAATCTTGATGTAAGACCCATGTCGATGAGGCTGTATGATGGCAATTGCAATGCACCCATGTTATCTGGGTTCTCGAAGTCTGAATCGTTGATTGAGTAATCAGCGTACAAACCGTCTACGTAACGGAAACCTAGGTCAGCACTCAAGTTCTTAGCGATCTTGTAATCTGCACCCAAGTACATGGTAGTCTGAGCAGCATCACCCACCTTAGCACCTTCGGTGTATAAAGTAGTTGAACCGATCAAAGCGTTGTTATCGTCGTATACTTCCGCTTCGAAGTTGTTCAAGTACTTCCAATCACCCAAAGAAGCCATTGCGTTTAGACGAAGGTTGCTGCTTACGTTGTAGCGTGCTTCTAGTTCCAAACCTCTGTGGTTTACATCAATATCTTTGAACTGTGCAGTACCGTCTACACCGTTCAAATCAACGCCACGAGAGATGAAACGGTTACCCCAGTTTGTGTTGTACACGTTCACATTCACTTGCAAGTCGTTGGTGATGTATGCGTAACCCAATTCGAATGATTGGATGATCTCGTTCTGCAAATCTGGGTTGATGTTGTTTGCATATCCAGGGAATACAGCGTCGAACAAAGGCTGACGAGCGATCATACCTGCATTTACAAATACGTTCATTTCATCATTCAAGTTGTAGTTCGCACCACCTTTAATGTATCCACCAGTCAATGGAGCCCAGTCAGAAACAGGGTTTGTTGGTTGATCGAAGTAATCGATACGACGGTAGTTCTGCTGAGACCAACCTGCTTGCATTACTGCAGTCAGCTTGTCTTGGTCGTTGTACTCAACCATACCGTTCACACCCGCCCACTGTACGCGGCCGATGTTGTAGTAATCAAGTTTTGGACCAGCCAAACCAGTGTTTGCGAATGGATTCGCATCAATAGTCGTTTCAATAATCTGACCGTTAGAGTTCTTGTTACCTGTAGAGTAGTAACCATCTAGACCCATCAAGTCGTTCAATGCGCGGTAGTGGTAACCAGTGTAATCACGTAGATCCACACCTGCACTCATTTTAAAGTTACCAGTAGTGTACTCCAAGTTAGAGATCACACCGTACCAGTTGTGAGAGTTCATAGAAGCACGACGTACCAAAACTGCACGGTTTACATTGCTATCACGGAATCCGTTTGAACCAATTTTCAAACCTTGGAAGGCTGAGATATCACCAGTGTATCCAGAAGTAGACGCTTGGTTTTCTGCTACCAATGCATCGAAGTCGATGAAACCGTCTGCATCACGTGCTCCACGACCATCAGCACCGCCGTTAGCGATATCAAGGTGAGAGTACAAATCTTTACGGTAAGGAAGGATGTCCAAAGTCGAGTTGCGGAAGTTGTTTCCACGAGGACCTGTACCACCACCACGACCGGCAGAACCGTATACAGAAGTAGCTAGTTTAAGGTCACTGTTGATGTCCCAATCCCAGTTCAACGTTGCCAAAGGCTTGTTGTAGAAGTTACGACGCATAGAGAATTCTTGCTTCTCACCGTCGATTGTTCTCATACCACCGTTAGAGTTCCAACGTGGATCCATAACACCGTCGTTCAATTCACCACCTTGACCGAAGTAGTCAAAGTCACGCAAGCTTACCCAAGCATCGCGTTGGTGGTGCCACTGACCAGCTCCCAAGAAAGAGAAGTTCAAGCTGTGGTTAGAACCTTTAGGATCGTAAGCGATAGCAGCGAAGTAAGTATATCCCTCACCTTGCGTGTTGTATACGTAACCGTTACCCATCCAACGGCTCAACAAGAATGAAGAAGCCCATCCTTTGTCGTTGCGGCCAGTGTTGTAAGAAACACCTGTTTTGATGTAACCGTCGTTACCCACACCAGCTGTTACAGTACCGCCTTCTTTGTTTTCAGCAACTTTTGTGAAGATACTTACCGTACCACCCACAGAAGGCACTGCCAAACGAGAAGCACCAAGACCGCGCTGGATCTGGATACCAGAGGCAACATCTGTCAAACCTTGCCAGTTCGACCAGTATACCCAACCGTTCTCCATATCGTTTACAGGCTGACCGTTGATCAAGAAAGAAGTATTTCTCTGGTCAAAACCACGCAAAGAGATACGAGAATCACCGTATCCACCACCTTGCTTAGTCGCGTAAACACCTGGAGTGTTGTTCATAATTTCAGGGAACTCCATGTTCCCTACTTTCAAGGAAATATCAGATGGTGAAATGGTAGAAACTGCAACAGGAGTCTCGCGAACCTTTGCAATATCAATCACATCTGACGTCACTGTGATCTCGTCCAACATGTTGAACAAGGAATCTGCAGAAGCAGAAGCATCCTGGGCACTCAAGCTAAAAGAAGCGAGCAATGCACCAGCAAATAGTAAAGCCTTTTTCATGTTTGTTTGTGAAATGGTTATTTGTTGAGTAAAAATATAGCCATTTAACAAACCATTAACCCTTCTTGTGTTACCATACCTTAAAGTTTTATCAACCACTTATAAACAAAAAGGCGCTGAAAATCAGCGCCTTGTGCAAACTAGGTATAGTTATGTGGATTACTTTGCCGTAGCTTCGATGGCCTCCTTAATCTTAGCTTCAACTTCTTCGGCTAATTCTGGATTGTCGACAAACAATTGTTTCACCGTATCACGCCCTTGACCCAAGCGGGTTTCTCCGTAACTAAACCACGAACCGCTTTTCGTTAGAATATCGTGTTCTACCCCAAGATCGATAATCTCACCAGCTTTAGATACACCTTGGCCGTACATGATATCAAACTCAGCCAGTCTAAACGGAGGGGCCACTTTGTTCTTCACGACCTTGACACGTGTACGGTTACCCATGACCTGGTCCCCGTCTTTGATTTGAGTAGATCGACGAATATCCAAACGCACCGAGCTATAGAATTTAAGCGCATTACCACCGGTTGTAGTCTCAGGATTTCCGAACATCACCCCAATCTTCTCACGGAGCTGGTTAATGAAAATCACACAACAATTTGTTTTACTGATCGTGCCCGTGAGTTTTCTCAAAGCTTGTGACATCAATCTTGCCTGAAGACCCACGCGAGCATCACCCATTTCACCTTCGATTTCAGCCTTAGGAGTCAACGCCGCTACGGAATCAATGATCAAAATATCTACGGCACCTGAACGAACGAGGTTATCTGCAATTTCAAGTGCCTGCTCCCCGTTATCCGGTTGAGAGATAATCAACTCATCGGTATTTACCCCTAATTTTTCAGCATAGAAACGATCAAAAGCATGCTCTGCATCAACGAAGGCAGCAATCCCTCCACGACGTTGGCATTCCGCAATGGCGTGCAAGGTCAAAGTGGTTTTACCCGAACTCTCTGGTCCATAAATTTCGATGACACGACCTGTAGGGTAGCCACCTACACCTAAGGCAATATCCAAAGTCAACGATCCCGTAGGAATGGCATCGACTTCAATCACAGGGGCATCCCCCATTTTCATTACTGTTCCTTTACCGTAGGCCTTGTCCATACGGTCCATGGTGAGTTTGAGTGCCTTCAGTTTGGCGTCTTTATCTGCGCTCATAATCTTAGAATGCTAAAAATATTAGAATTATACAAATGTAGGACTTCCTTCGAATTGGCCAAGCCCTTTCTAATAATTTATGCTGAAAAGTTGAAATTTAATAGAGCGCCAAGACTTGGTCCACCGCTTCCTTGGTTTTCACCTTACCGATAAAATGCTCGATTTTACCTTCCTCATCGATCACATAAGTGTGGCGATATATGCCGTCAAATTCACGGCCCATAAACTTCTTAGGACCCCATGCTTCGAACGCTGTGATAATAGATTTTTCTTCATCCGCAATGAGGTTATAATTCAATTCTTGTTTGGTCGCGAAGTTGAGCTGACGCTTTACTGAGTCTGCACTAACGCCTATTACCTCAAAACCTCTTGCCGCCAAATCCGCATAATGATCTCTAAAATCACACGCCTCCACTGTACACCCTGGAGTGGATGCTTTGGGATAGAAAAAGAGGATGATTTTCTTTCCTCTAAACTGTTCTGAGGTGATGGTTTCTCCGTTCTGATTCACACCTGAAAACGCCGGTGCTACGCTGCCAATTTCTAAAGCCATGGTCAATAAGTTTTATTTCTCAACAACTCGAAGTTATGTTTGTTTCCTAGGATAGACCACTTGTTGATCATTTTTAGTTTTCCACATGACCAAAGCAGAAAAAATTGACTTCGCCCTCACCACCTTAGAGCATTTATACCCAGAAACCCCGGTGCCGCTGGACCACAAGGACCCCTTCACTTTATTGGTCGCTGTAGTGCTCAGTGCGCAGTGTACGGACGAGCGAGTGAATCAAATCACCCCGAAACTTTTTGCCGTGGCAGATAACCCCTACGACATGGCCAAAATGACCGTGGAGGAAATTGCCGCGATCATCCGCCCTTGTGGATTGGTTCCGATGAAGAGTAAGGGCATTCATGCATTCAGCAAGACCATCGTGGAAAAATACGGCGGTGAAGTCCCGGTGAGCTTTGAAGCCTTGGAGGCCATGCCGAGTGTGGGGCACAAAACAGCCAGTGTGGTTATGAGTCAAGCCTTCGAGGTTCCCGCATTTCCGGTGGATACACACATTCATCGCTTGATGTACCGCTGGGGATTTTCCAATGGCAAGAGTGTGGAACAGACTGAGAAAGATGCGAAGCGATTGTTCCCTCGAGAACTTTGGAACAAACTTCACCTGCAAATCATATTCTATGGTCGCGAATATAGTCCGGCACGCGGGTGGGATTTAGAGCAAGACATCATCACTAAGACCGTGGGACGACGCTCTGAGATTGCGAAATGGGAGAAGGAGCAATTGGCCAAAGCGAAAAAGAAATCAAGTAAAAAAAGGTAAGGGCGAATTCTTACTTTTACAGCCTTAAAAAACCCAAAGCACAGATATGGGACGCGCATTTGAATTTAGAAAAGAACGCAAGTTTAAACGTTGGGCAGGGATGGCGAAGACCTTCTCTCGTATCAGCAAAGACATCATCATGGCCGTTAAAGAAGGCGGCGACAACCCAGATTCGAACTACAGACTCCGCATGTTGCTGCAAAATGCCAAGGCAGCCAATATGCCGAAGGATAATGTGGAGCGCGCCATTAAAAAGGCGATGTCGAAAGATCAAAGCGACTATAAAACCATTGTATACGAAGGGTACGGTCCTCATGGAATTGCAGTGTTGGTAGAAACGGCAACCGACAACAACACCCGTACGGTGGCGAATGTACGCTCGTACTTTAACAAATGTGACGGTTCTTTGGGAACCTCAGGCTCGGTGGAATTCATGTTTGAGCACAAGTGCCACGTGAAGATTGCGGCGGGAGAGATTGATGTGGAGGAATTAGAATTCGAACTCATTGATTTCGGCGCGGAAGATGTGTTCAAGGATACCGAAGAGAAAGACGGTGAGGAAACGGAAGTGATTATGGTCTATGGCCAATTCGCTGAGTACGGCAACATCACCAAAGGCTTGGAGGAATTAGGCCACGAGATTGTAGAATCTGGATTTGAATATATCCCGACGACCACGAAGGAGATTAATGAAGAACAGACGAAGGACATCGAAAAACTCATCGAAAAACTCGAAGAGGACGACGATGTGCAGAACGTATATACGACCATGCGTTAAGCACGGTTCGTTTCAATAAAAAAGGCGCCCGATGGGCGCCTTTTTTATACTACTCTTTTCAATTTTCGCAGCGAGCTGCGTTCAATTTGTGATTTTGCATAGTCGAGCGTGATGACCAATTCTTTGTGCTCCGCACCTGGCGCATCGAACATGTGATCATTCAAGATCGCCTCACAAACGCTGCGCAAACCACGGGCCCCCAACTTGTACTCTAGAGCCACTTCAACGATGTAATCAAATACCTTTTCGTCAAAGGTCAAAGCGATTCCGTCCATATGGAACAGGTGCTGGTATTGCTTCACAAGTGCATTCTTCGGCAGTGTCAATATCGCTTTCAGCGCATCGCGATCCAATGGTGACATGAAGGTCACAATAGGCATACGCCCAATGAGCTCTGGAATCAAACCGAAGGACTTAAGGTCAGATGGAGTGATGTAGCTCAAGAGGTCCTCGTCTTCAATATGGTCGCGTACTTCCTTGGAATAGCCGAGGGTGGACGAGTTTAATCGGCCACTGATCTTCTTTTCTATTCCTACGAAAGCGCCACCGGCTATGAACAAGATGTTTTTGGTATTTACCTCAATATATTTCTGATCCGGATGCTTACGACCTCCTTTCGGCGGAACGTTCACTTTCGAACCTTCCAATAACTTCAACAGCCCCTGCTGTACACCTTCTCCACTCACGTCGCGAGTAATGGACGGATTATCTCCTTTTCGTGCGATTTTATCGATCTCGTCGATGAAGACGATCCCAACCTCAGCTTTGGTCAAATCATAATCTGCTGCCTGAAGTAAGCGCGTCAAGATGCTTTCCACATCTTCACCAACATACCCCGCCTCCGTCAACACTGTAGCATCGACTATAGTGAAAGGCACATTGAGCATTTTAGCGATGGTTCGCGCCATCAACGTCTTACCCGTTCCTGTATTACCGACCAGAACAATATTGCTCTTATCAATTTCTGGAGCATCCTTCACCGGCACAGTCCCAATGCGCTTGTAGTGATTGTACACCGCTACGCTCAGGGTGCGCTTGGCCGCCTCTTGGCCGATGATGTATTCATCAAGGTGGGATTTGATTTGCCCTGGCGTGTAATTGAACTCTGGCTTGCCCGCTATCTCGAGTGGGTTAGATTGGGGTTGCTCGCCTAATTCCGCATGTAAGATGCCGCCTGCTTGGCTCACACACTTATCACAGATGTGTGAATCCATACCGGCGATCATCATATCTACTTCATCCTTGCTTCTTCCGCAGAATGAACAGTGGATCACGGAATTATTATCGCTCATTACTTCGCTTGGTTCTTACCGAGAAGAATTTCATCTACCATACCATAGGCCTTCGCTTCTTCTGAAGTCATCCAGTAGTCGCGATCTGAATCTGCTTCTACCTTATCGAAAGGCTGTCCGCTGTGGTGGGCGATAATGCTGTACAGCTCTTTCTTGAGCTTCAAAATTTCTTGCAAGGTGATCTCCATGTCTGAAGCCTGGCCTTGCGCACCTCCCATAGGCTGGTGGATCATGATACGGCTGTGCTTCAAGGCAGAACGCTTTCCTGCGGTTCCTGCACACATCAACACGGCACCCATAGAAGCAGCCATACCTGTACAGATCGTCGCTACATCAGGGTTGACCACTTGCATGGTATCATAAATTCCCAAACCGGCATAAACTGACCCGCCTGGAGAATTGATATAGATCTGAATGTCTTTCTTCGCATCTGCACTTTCCAAGAACAACAGCTGTGCTTGTACGATGTTAGCGACTTGGTCGTTGATGCCGGTACCCAAGAAAATGATACGGTCCATCATCAAACGCGAGAACACGTCCATCTGCGCCACGTTCATTTGTCGCTCTTCGATGATATAGGGCGTCAATGAAGCATCGACATATTGGTCCACATACATGCTTTGAATGCCTGCATGCTTGGTGGCGTATTTCTTGAATTCTTTACCGAAATCCATTCGTTGGTCTTTTTTTGGTGATTGAATTATTTGGCGTTTGCCGTTACCAATTTAATGAAATCATCATAGGTAACTTCCTTCTCTTCGACCTTAAAGTTCTCTTTGTAGTAGGTCAACAGCTTGGCGTTGTACACCTGATCGTTCAAGCGACGTGCTTCCTCCTCGTTTTTCAACGCGTTTTCAGCGATGCCCTTGAGCATCTCGTCGTCCATGGCTTGTTGGCCGTATTGTTGGAACTGGGCTTTAACCAAACCAACTGTATGGTCCAGTAATTCGTCTTGACTTACGCTGATTTCGCCCAATTGAATGACTTTGTTCTCAATCAATTGGTAACGCAATCCCTTTTCAGTCTTTTCCCAATCTGCTTCTACTTCTTCCGCAGTCAATGGCTTTTCACCAGAGGTCTGCATCCATTTTTTCAGGAACGCTACAGGCAGATCGAATTTTGTTTTATCCAACAGGTATTCTGCCACGTTGTTCATGAAGTACTGGTCCGCTTCGTTCGCGTACATGCGCTCAGCTTCCTCCTTCATGCGCTCGCGCATTTCCTTTTCAGAGGTCACTTCACCTTCACCGTATACCTTGTCGAAGAACTCTTGGTTGAGTTCTGCTGGCTCCATTCGAGTCACATTCGTCAATTTAAATTCAAATGAACCGGTAGAAGCGTCCAACTGTGCATCTGTCACACCCAACAATCCAGCAACGTTGTAGTCCTTGCCAAAAGATTTAGCTGCATCGAATACCACAGTGTTGCCCATACCCATTTTGCAAAGGTCGCCTTGTGCTTTCTTCGTTTTAAGGTTGCTGCCCATGAACTGAGCTTCTTCTTTCACGATTCCGTCGGCAACTACATTTCCGTCCTTATCTACCTCATTTAGAGAGCCGTGGAACATGTCCTCTGCTTTTGCCTTTTCTGGGGTAACCATCTTGCCGTAGCGAGAACGGATATCTTCCATGTAGGTATCTAATACTTTCTTGTCGGCTACTACTTTGGCACCTTTAACCTTGTTCTTTTTGGTAATGCTCACCTCAAACTCTGGTGAAAGACCGATCTCGAACTGGAATTCGTACGTTCCCGGGGTATCAAAATCGATAGTTTCTTGTTCTACTGGTAGTGGATTGCCCAAGATATTGAGCTTCTCACTAGTGATGTAGTTGTAGATGCCGTCTTGCAAAATCTTGTTGATCTCATCAATAAGCACAGATTTCCCGTACTGCTTCTTAATCAAACCCATAGGCACTTTTCCTGGGCGGAATCCCGGGATGTTCGCGCGCTTGCGGTAGTTCTCCAATACGCCGCTTACCTTCTCTTGGTAATCTTCTGGAGTAATTTCTAGAGTCACCAATAGGTTTAGTGCATCTACTTCTTTCTTGCTAATGT
>Ga0255784_10001756_pt1 | contig 17363 bp, 18 predicted proteins | sample 101ome_14_FD_179982 | JGI IMG/M metagenome (GOLD analysis project Ga0255784, IMG submission 179982) | Coastal salt marsh microbial communities from the Groves Creek Marsh, Skidaway Island, Georgia - 101403AT metaG (version 2) | ecosystem: Environmental > Aquatic > Marine > Intertidal zone >...
ACAGTTGTACATTTTTTTATAAATTTCTTCATCTTTACTTTTAATGTATTGTTGCATAAACATTTTGTCGTTACCATAGTAATAACTCAATAATTCATGTTTACCAAGTATAGATACAATCTTACAAGAATGTAATCTAGCTTGAGATTCAAACAGACTCAATAGATTAAATATTTTAATTTCATCTGAAGTTTCTTTGTACTCTTTACTTAGAGGAGGACTTATGGTACTTTTACCAGAAAGTGTATTACCCATTTGAATTACAAGTGTGTCTTTTCCTATCCATTTGTTGTCTTTTACAAGATTTGCTAGTTCTAATGACTTAAAGAGAACTCTAGAATCACCACGGATGTCTCCTATTACTATTATTTTTTTATAAACTGACATATACTTTAATGTAATGTATAACAAAATGTAATACATTTTATTCATTAAAAAGCTTATTTAAAGTTTTTTCATCTGGAAAACCTATAATGTATTCATTTTTATAAATTAAAGTCGGGAAATAATAACCAGTATTTTCTAAGAGATCTCTAGAGCCTCTGATTATTGTTTCTCTTTCTTCCTGATTTAGATCAGCAAACTTTTCGTCAAATTTAAATGTATCATCATTATTTACCACAATTTTAATACAATCTTTTTTCGCATTGTCAATATAAGGTTCTAATTTTTCACACCAAGGGCAACCATTTTTGGACAAAATTATTACTTTTTCAGAATTTATATTTAATTTAAATGGCACACTTAATTTTTCAATTTTGAAATTATCAAACTTCTTTTTAACTAAAAAGAGAATTAAAAGTGTAACAAATAAAGATAAAATCAAGATAAACATCATTTACAATAAATGAATGTAATTTATTGCAAAATAAAACTTAAATTAGAATAAATTTTAACACATTTTGTTATATGTCGATGAATATTCTTGTATTGTGCGACACCTCTTGGGACAATTATGCTGAAATTTCCAGAAGGCTTACATCTAAAAATATAGATCCGAGTTATAGAATAAATACATTCTATGGAAAACACATGAAATGTATCAGTAAAATTTGTAATACAAATATGCTACAGATATTCAGAAAATCATTAAATGATAAAACACTAGTTGAAGATCTTTGTAATACATTAAAATTTACAAAATGTTGTATTATATTTCATAATTTTGTCGAATATAACACAATATCTGAACTATGTATTAAGATATGTGAAAAAAATAAAGTTCCTTATTTCATTTTCTCAGAACACACTTCGGAATTTTTTTATAATGGAGAATGTATGTCAAAGTTTAAAAAATGTATGACAAATCTGCCAGAGATTTCAGAAAGAAATATCCAATTTATTCCCGATTTCGAAATTTCATTACCTAGTACAACAACGGTTACTAATGACAAAGATTATTCAGACGCGGTACAAAAACTTAGAAATTCTTATAAATGTATCGAAGACAATAAATCTAAAAAAAGTATAATATACATCGATAATAAGACGCCTAAAAAGTATTCATACCTCGAGTATTTAGCGAATAAGAAAAAATGGTTAAAAGAAGTTATTCCAAAATAATCTTATTCTAAGTTTCTTTTAGCAGTATAGATACCATTTCTATACATATCTATTATAAATTTAGATCTCATTTTATCTAGATTAAGATAAACATTAGCATCAACATCATTTTCTATACATACTAAAAAAGTACTGTTAGGTATTTCACGTGTAAATATAGAACACAATACCTGAAATGGATAACTTTGAGATTTATTATTAAGAATTATACTATAACCGCGTATGAATATCTCCTTAGGGGGAGATCCATATAAGTTTTTACAACAACCATCGACAAATGTATGTCCATTTATTTCAATAGGTTTAAATAAAAATGGTATACTCATAGATGCTTTTAGAGCATCTTTTAGTTTAACCTCTGGATGTGTTTCATTACTTAAGCATGTGTATTCATTTTGCGTGACACATGTAGTGTAAATATTTACATTCACACCACTATTTTTAGAAAACTCGTATAGATTTATATCAAAATCGTATTTATCTGTTACAAAACTAATCAATGTGTCCAAAAGAGAATCGTCAATCAGTCCATTTTGAATATTTGTGAAATCGTATTTTACAATTTCTTCAAGCTTAATCTTTTGAAACATATTAATCATACTTTTAGGTTCGGTTCCGGAAATGTATAATGTACCTATTAAAGCACCTATACTTGTTCCGTAAAAGTTTTTAAGATCTAATAATTTTTTTTGATGAATGTATTCTAGTGCTCCAATAAAATGAAACCCAGAATAGCCACCTCCTCCTATGAAAAGGTCGTTCATTTAATTTAGAATTTTATTTTTTTTTCTTAGAATGTCTGTGTATTTATCTTTGTATTTAAGTAAATAATCATAATTAGTTTTCCATTCGGTACCGTGTCCTACTGTTTTTGATACCGAGTGAGCTAGCTCATGAAAAAGTGATTCGATTATATGATCCGCTGGATAATACATTCCGTTGTCTTGATACAATTTAAATCCTATTTCGCGTCCTTTATCGTAATTCCATGCTAAAATATTATCATCTTGGTCTATCAATTCCTTATAACTTGTATTTTGTAGTTTCTTACGTAATAAATTTCCACGATTTGCTTCTATTTCGTAAGATAAGTCTATAGCTATAACACGTAATGTGTCTAATATTTCTGCAGACTGGAGATTACTAGCTTTGTAAGACTTTCCAGATTTGGTTTTAAATGAAGATGTACATGAAATGGATGATATTAGAACTAATAAGCAAAAAAATATAATTGGTATAATTAACTTTGACTTAGTCATTATATAATGTTAGATAATATTTTATTTATTCTCGGAATAAAGGCTTATAATGTGTCCTTTCCTTTTCTATCAAAGATAGACATATTCAGAGATGAAAATATAGAATTTCCACGAGAAAAATTTAAATTGATGTACAATCTTAATCTAATTAAGCGTACAGAAACTAAAGACGAATTTTCAATTGGAATAAAATATAAATTTAACAAAGAATTGAATAAATCGCAAATTTTATTTTACATAACTTATACATTTTATTTCGTAACTGTTAATGTATTATTATGGACACAGTGTATTTATAATTTAATATTATGGATAACAACATCTGATATACGTCATTTAGTATCTTTTTTAACTCACATAAATGTACCTTTGATTCACTTATGGTCAAAAAGGTATTACAGATGTAATCACATGGAAAAAATACTCAATTGTGAAAAATTCAAGACTATAATAATAATTATCTGTACGATACTTTCGGTTGTGTCAAATTTTATTGATATTCCAGCATTTCACAATAAATATATGTGGCCAACATTCATCACTGATAATGATTACATTTTCTTTACACTTATACTTATAGATTGGTTTTTTTCAAGACTTCTATGTTTTTTATTTTTATTTACGATTGTATTCATTCTTAAGAAACACATCTCAGAAATAAATGATTTAATAAATGTTTTATACTTACCCCAAGAATATTTCTTGGAAAATCCATGTATCAATAATTTAATAATGGACATTTCTAAGACAAAAAATAAAATATCAAAGACAATACATTTATTGAATCCTATAATTTCTTTTAGCACACTTATTGGAGCCGCGAACTTGTCTCTTTTTATAAGAAATGTTTTACCGGAAAATGATATAAATTTAACTATATTTAATAATACAACTACATTTAATAATTTTATACCTTTCGATAGATATCTTTTTGTTTGTGTAGTAATTTATACACTTATACAATCCGCGCTTCTATTTTATATATACGCATACGCAAGTAAAAGAGAATCTATTTTAGATCACATTAAGTCTTACTCATTTATAAAAACATTTTTATACAGAATACCAATTGATTCATTGATTTCTAATGACATTAATGTAATCAACGCCTCGACAACATTTGATGTTGCTAATTCAGTAGAATGGTTAATAATGTGTGACATATTGTCAAACAGGTGGGTTGATTTTACTATATTCGGAATATCAACGTCAGATGGAAGACTACTTCTAAAGGGTATTACATTAGGTGGAAGTATATTATTTACATTGGCATTTATTACGAAATAATTTATTACAAAAATAAATGAATTCTAAACACATTTAAATAAATAGTGTATATCTAATTAAATGGAAGCGTTTATTCGCCCAGAAAGTACAACAGAATTAGATGAAATTACATTTCAAATATTGTCTTGGGAAGCGTTTGATGAAACAGAAGATCCAGATGGGGAATACCCAGACACTAGATATAACATTTACGCTTTTGGCGTGAATAAAGAGTCAGAATCAGTCTGTGTAAGATTTGACGGTTATAAACCATATTTCTTTGCTCTTATTCCGGATAAGTATCAGGACACATTTGACACTTTCAAAAGAAAAGAAGTGGAAAAATACATCAGAAATAAACTTTTCCGAAATAAAGAAGATCTTGAAAGTGTAAGCGTTGTAACCCGTAAAAAGTACAAAGGGTTTACCAATGAAAAGGAATACAAATTCTTACGCTTCATTTGTAAAAATCTTACTACATTTAATAAAATCAAGTGGATTCTAAATCCAAAAGATACTCGTAAATTGCCTAAGATTTCATCTATAAGCCCTACAGAACCTCTGAAGTTCGAACTATATGAATCTAACATTGAACCTTATCTTCGTTTTACTCACAAGGCGGATATTCAAATGTCTGGATGGATAACTGCGAGTAAAATTTGTACGTTTCCAGATATGTCAAGGTGTCAACACAGCTACACAACTAATTACAATAACGTAGAAAAATATACATCGAATGAGGTGTGTAATCTTACCCTTGGATCTTGGGACATTGAGGCCTTTTCATATTCATCGAGATACCTGGGTATCAATGAATTCCCCGATCCAGAAAAAGAAAATGACATCATTACTCAAATTGGAACAAGTCTTTACAAGTTCAATACAAAGGAAAAGATTAAGCACGTAGTCACTATCAAAAGTCCAATCGACAATGACTGCGACCCCGTTGATGGTATCATCATTGAAACATACAACAGTGAAAAAGAACTAATTGAAGGCTGGGTCAAATTCATTTTATCTACAGACCCAGACATTCTAATTCAGTACAACGGATATGGTTTCGATTGGAAATACCTCATCGCCCGCGCGAAGGTTCTCGGTATCGAATACATATTAGAAAACTTAAGTAGGATCACAGAGAAACCCGCTATCAAACAAGAAGATCAGTTGAATACTTCTGCGTATGGGGATAACACTATGGTTTATCTTAAAACATTTGGTATTACGCAATTTGATATGATGTTTATCATCAAGAAAGAACACAAACTAGAATCTTACAAACTTAATTCAGTCGCCGAGCATTTCACAGGTGATAAGAAAGACGATCTTTCGCCATCAGATCTATTTAATTATAACACATCTACAAAAGATAAGATAGCACTCGTTGTGAAGTATTGTGCTCAGGACACGTGGCTACTTATAGATCTTATTCTTAAACTGAGAATAATTACTAATATGATTGGTATGGCTAATATCACTATGGTACCAATGCAATACATTGAACTAAGGGGTCAGCAAATTCGCGTACATACACAAATCGCTTATGAGACTAAAAAAGAAGGATATCTCATTCCAACTGTAGATTACAAACCAAAAGATGATCTCGATGAAGATGAAAAGTTTACAGGAGCAACTGTTTTAGATGCTAAACCAGGAGCACATTTTGAACCTATCGCAGGTCTTGATTTTGCGAGTCTATATCCTAGTATTATGATCGCCCATAATTATGACTATGCTACTATTGTAGAAGATCCTGAGTTTGACAATCTTCCAGGTATTGAATACTTCGATATGAATTGGGATGAAGACGACACTGACGCAGATGGCAATGAAATCAAAAGAAATGTTAATGTACGGTTCGTACAAAATCGCACAGGTATTATGCCTAAAATTCTAGATCGTCTTTGGAAAGAACGTAAAGCTATTCGTAAACAGATGAAAGGACTTAAAGATGAAAATCTTTACGCAGTGCTTAATGGCGTACAGCTTGCTATCAAAGTTTCTATGAATAGTATTTATGGTTTTACTGGTGCTAAATATGGTCGACTACCAAACAAGCGAATTGCAGCCGCTGTTACAGCATGCGGACGTGGAATGATCGCCCACAGTAAGAAGTGCGCGGAAGAATGGTACGACTGTGAAGTAGTTTATGGAGACACGGATTCTATTTATGTAAAGTTTAAAAGTGATCTTAAGGGTCAGGATCATATGGATTATGTTTTCAAGGTAGCACCAGAATGTTCCGACCGTATTTCAGAAACATTCAAGAAACCTATCGAGCTTGAGTTTGAAAAAGTTATGTATCCATTCATTCTGTTTTCAAAAAAGAGATACGCAAGTCTATTTTGGACTAATCCAAAAAGTTTTGATTACATTGACTATAAGGGTATTCAAGTTGTTCGCCGAGACAATTGTGAATTTGTAAGAGAAAACTCAAAGAAGATTTTTGAGTACATTCTTAAGAACGACAAGGTTCTAAATTACGAGTTCGATACAGTGGAAGAAGTCATTGAAACTTCTAAGGAATACGCACGTGATAAAATTCGTAAGCTTGTGAATTCTGAAGTTCCGATGAAACAGTTACTACTTTCAAAGAGTTTGCGCGCTGGTTATGCTTTTGATAACAAAGCTGTATGTACAGAGTGCGACAAAACTTATTACGAATTGAATGTAATTGGTAAAAAAGAAATGAACATAACTAATGTTCATACACTTAAGAATAAGAACAAGTCTCACATCGCAGAATTTCTAGAGACGGAACACGAATGTCCGAGTTGTAAGAATGAATGTCTTTTCAAGAGGTGTCCTGCTAATATTCCACACGTGGCTCTTGCTAGAAAGCGACAAGAAAGAGACAAGATGGACATTGTAGCGTCTGGAGATCGTGTTCCTTATGTATTTGTTACTTATCAAAGTACTAAACAGTTTGAAAAGGTAGAAGACCCAGATTACATCATCAAGAATGGAATACCGATTGATTACATTTATTACTTCGAACATCAGTTTAAGTCTGCTATTCAGACTATATTTGAACCAATGATGGAAGATGTAACGGAACTTTGGAAGGATCTAATTCCTGAAAAAGTTAAAAAGGTTCGCAAAAAGAAAACCGCTTAAAAATAAAATACATACAAATGTATAAATGACTGAACAATTAAAATTTATAGATTTATGTTCAGGTATAGGAGGTTTCCATCAGGCACTTAGAGATAAAGGGCATAAATGTGTTATGGCGTGTGATATAGACGTTAAATGTAGGGAATCTTATAAACTTAATTATGATATAAATCCGGAAGATGATCTTTCAAAACTTGATATAAATTGTATTCCAAGTTTTAATATCCTCTGTGCAGGATTTCCGTGCCAACCATTTTCAAAGGCAGGGTATCGTGAAGGATTTAAAGATTCGCGCGGAAATGTATTTTTTGATATATGCAAGATAATAGATCACCACAAACCCGAATTTATACTTTTGGAAAATGTTAGAAATTTAGTATCACATGATAATGGAAAAACCTTTAAAATTATAATAGAAACATTGGAAGATTTGAATTATAATGTTAAACATATAATACTAAATGCTTTATACTTTTCAGTTCCGCAAAACAGGGAACGCATAATTATAATGGGTAAACGAAAAGACAAAGGAACTATTCCAGATTTCCCAGATTTTAAGAAAAAATGTACATCATTAAATGACATCATTGATCATTCTAACAAAAGTCCTGATTTATCAGATAAACTAATCGTAACCCGAAAGATCTGGAACGAATTCTTGTGTATACTAAAAGATAATAAAATTCCTATTCCAAAGTTTCCAATTTGGACGGATATCTGGGACTCTGATGTCTCAGAAGATTTTTATAAAAGGTATAAATCTATTGTAGATAAAAATAAAAAATTCTACGAAGACAACGTAGACATTCTAGAACCCTGGCTCATAGAATCACGAGAATGTGAAGAATGGAAAGGAGCAATTAGAAAATTAGAATGGCAGGTTGGGACACAATCTGGAACATTAGACGAGACTTTATGGAGCCCAAGGGGTTCCGGTATACGTGTTAAAAAATTAGACTATTCTCCGACGCTTGTGGCGATGACATCAATGATACCTATTTACGGACCGTATTCTAGGCAACTAACTTCTAGAGAATGTGCAAGACTACAGTCTTTTCCAGACGACTTTATACTAAACAAAGATCCTAAAATAAATTATAAACATTTTGGCAACGCCGTAAATGTAAAGATGATATCATGGTGTGTTTCATTTCTAATTAAATAAATTCAAAAAACTTGGAGCGGGGAGTTTAATAGGATCAGGTAGTTGTAAGAATGTTTTATTATTAATACTTGTTATAAGCGCTTCATATACATAGTGTTTATCTATTTTAGCATTTGTTTTGTTATTACAAGATATAGATAAATTATTTTTAGCCCAATTTTTATCTATTATATAAAGTCCAGCGGGGATAACTTTAGTATAATCTATATCTTTTGATGGATTGGTTGGCCCCCGTGACCACCATTTTCCGCTTTTTAGATTTAAAATCATTATATCAACTTCCCAGTAATTTCTTTGACATGCGCCGTCCGGATTTTTTGACCAAGAGAGTGCTATATCGGACCCTCCAGTTATTTTTTTAAAAGAATATGGTATATCCAGAATCTTATAATCAGATTCTCTAACATGATATTCTTGAAATCCTTTTATATATTCGGTAAAATAATCAATTATCCATGAATCCACCAAAATCCCCCCTCCTAAACCAGAACCATCTCCTCTTATTAAGTTATTCATACAATTTGCCTGATTTATAAACTCTTGTTTATCAAGTATAAAACTATTTAGGTGATTGATAATTCTAATGTGTCTTAAGTTTAAAATACACTCTGAAAGCGCTTTCTTTTGATGAACTGTAATATTTTCCATTTTCTTTTTAAGAATTGATTTATTCATTTTATATTTACCATGCCTAAAATAATTTATTTTTTGTAAATTAATGTTTACATTTTAGGGTATAAAGAAAATTACAGAAAAATAATAAATTTAAAAGAATGAATTATAGATAATTATAACCAGACAATTATGGCTACTCTTGACCAGAAATTCGAGGCTTTCCGTGCTAAGTACGATCTCACCGAAGAAGCGACATCAGAGATGCTTGCCATTTTCAACGAAACATTTATTGAACTCGCGCACAAACTCCTTAGTAACTCTGAAATTACAGTACCAGTGTCAGCACCTACAAAGCCAAAAACACCCGTTACACGCAAGGCTACAAGTGTGTCAACTGGTGTAAAAAAATTCGCTACCAAGATTGCCGCAGAATACGCAGCCGAAAGGGGATTTACTCTTGACGACTTTGACAAAGAAAAAATTACAAAGAAGGACATTGATGAACTTGCGAAGAATGGAAAAACAAATGTATCTGGGTCCACTCCGGCTGAGACAAATTCCGAAACCGAAAAAACTATTCCGAGTCTTATGACTGACATTTGCAAAGAAATAAAGAACACTAAAAAGAAACCGGTAAAAAAGTGTCATGGTGTAAATCGCGATGGATCACCTTGTGACAAAAATGGAGACCAAAAGCCTGATGGATGTAATAATACTTACTGCTTCCGTCATGCATTAGATTGGAAAAAATATGAAGTGTCCTCAGATTCTGAACTTGAAGAGGAAGAAATTACACTTGTAGATCTTGCGATTGTATCTGAAGATTAATAGTTGCCCGTGATGTTACCAATATCAATCAATGGATCTTTTGGACCTGGACGCGCCTTTAATTTAACATTGAACTTATCTGATGAATATTTACCCTTAAGGATAGCCGCATCAATCAACTCATCGGTTCTTGAATCCACGCTCGCATTCAAAGTAATATCAAATTCTCTTTCAACATCATCGTCAATAGTACTCATTGTAAAAACTTTATAAGTAACGGCGCTTAACATAAGAGCTATAAAAACTAAAACTATCAATTCGAAATTCATTTGTTTAATTATACATTAGAAATTTATTTTAAAAAATGTATAATTAAATTAAACTTCATTTATTAATATAAAAACAAAATAAATTCTTAATAAATGAACTTCATTCAATTTCTACAAGGTAAAAGTCCAGAAACATATCTGGATGAGAAACTTGAAATCTGCGAAGAAATAGATGAGCTCCCTAGGGAGCTTACAAATTGCGTCTGCTGTGAACGTCATAAAATTAATTTTCCAAGTATTGGAAATCCTGTAAAATACAATTTAATTAAAAATAATACACTAAATACATGTGAATGCCCTTGTAGACACATTGCTCGTCATATATGCAGAGAATGGGAATTAGTAAATGAAGTTGAAGATCTAGAATCAGAAGAAAATTCGGAAGACATTTCCGAAGAATCAGACTCAATGGGTTCTCTAGAAGACTTCATTGTTCCTGACGAAGGTTTTACTAAAAAAGAAAGAAAGAAGCTAGATCGCGCCTTGAATCATTTTCGCTCACACCCTTTACCTCCCCGCGTGGGGCGCCGTCGCCGCATCCGAGACCGTATTGACTACAAATTTCATGGTCTGACCCGGTTCCGTCGGCAAGGCTTTTAGAGTAATTTGCTGATTCTCAGAAATTCCGCCCGAAGGTCTCGATTCAAGAGCAGATACCCTGGTTCTTAAACTATCCGTCCAGCCAGTAATTTCATCCCAACGGGTATTTTCTAGTCTGCTCAATTCCTTAGTGTTACGCTGCGCTTGATCGATGCGCTCGACAACACTTTGCTCTTTATTTTTAAAATAACTCTCAGACTTAGACGATAAATTTCCGTTTTCATCGGCTACAATTAAATAATTATCTTCATTCCAGTCAGATCTCTGTATTAACGCAAATATAATTATTATAGCCACTGCAATACCTGCGGCGGCAAGTTGATACTTATTGAATTTCATTTACATTTAATAAAATGTTTTTTTTTAAAATGTATTTAAAGATAAATTTTATAAATGTGTATCAAAGAATGAAGACGCTAATTTACTCTCTTATCCCCACAGTAGCCGCTTATAATATCCTACCCTCAAAGTTTGTTCGTGAAGCAGAAATTAAGCATGGTCGCGTAGCTATGGTTTCATCCGTTGCTATTCCAATTCTAGACACTGTTAGTTCAGATGGTCTAGGAATTAATTTTGTAAATAACATGCCTATTGAAAATCAGCTTCTTCTTCTAGGTATCTTTGGTTGTTCTGAATTTTCTCAGATGCTAAAGGCTTACAACTTTCCAAGTGACACAAACAAGTGGTTTACATTCAAGAATACACACGAACCTGGCGATTACAATTTTAACCCTATGAATTTGACTGCTAAGTCAGAAGATGAAATGTTCATTGGTCGCCTGGCAATGGTTGCCGTAGCGTGCGAGATGACAAATGAACTTCTAATTGGAAATCCAGTAGTGTAAATGTATTTAAAGAAATAAAAAATAGATGTGTAATAAACATAAGGGACGCTAGCTCAGTTGGCAGAGCGCAGGACTTTTAATCCTGTGGCCGTGGGTTCGAGCCCCACGCGTCCTAAAATAAAACTGGATAGTTTCCCTTATGTTTATTAACTAGTATAAAAAGAAAATACATATATAATTAGAATGAAAGCTATTAGTTTATTTTCTGGAATGGGTGGAGACACCTTAGGCATGAAAAATGCCGGAATAGAAGTTATAGCATACAATGAAAATATTCCAAAGTTTATAGAAACACACGATCTAAATTTCAATTCTGAACTTATTCATGACAACGGAACAACAGACATTACACAAATTTCAGATGACATCTTCCTTAAGTATAACGGCATTGTTAATTTAATTTTTGCCGGATTTCCTTGCCAAGGTTTTTCACATGGTGGTAAAAAGTTACCAGATGACCCAAGAAATACTCTGTTCAGAGAATTTGTTAGAGCAACTGAATTAGTCTGTCCAGAGTTTATAATCGGAGAAAATGTTGAAGGTCTACTTTCGAGAAAAACCGAAACAGGTGAAAAATACATAGACATTATAGTCAGTTCATTCGAAGAAATTGGATACAAGATTAAATTCAAAGTAATTAAAGCTGAGATGTGTGGAGTCCCGCAACTAAGGCGCCGTTTGATTATAATCGGTGTTCATGAATCCATTGATTATGACTATAAATTCCCGAATGAAGAAAATGTTAAATCATGTAAACTAGACTTTCTAGAAAAAAGCCTAAAAGGTGCCGTGTGTGTTTCAGATATTTACAATGATAAATCTGTAGACGCGATTGATGTCGACATCGATGACAGGGAACCTTCGGATACTGTACATCCGTATGTACTTTCTATACTAAATAAAGAACCCGAATACAACGGAAAAACATTTGACTCCTTGCTTTCATACGGAAAAAGAGAATCTCCAACACACCTAGAAATTGTAAATAGAAATAATCCTTCCAAGACTATAATCTGTAGTTACGATCATCAACCAAGACTATTAGTTCCATTGAGATATAAAAATGAATTATACATTCGACCTTTTAATGTAAATGAATTAAAACAGATTCAAGGATTCCCTAAGGAATTCGAAATGTCTGGAAATACCAAGAATCAAATAATTCAAATTGGAAATGCTGTTCCTCCGAATCTTGTTACATTCATTGTTCGAGATCTAGTTCTATTTTTCCAGACAATCCAGCACAATTGACTGACCAGTTGTATCTAGGATACAATTTTAAGTTGCCCAAACCTTTACTCTTAGCAACTTTTCTCGCTGCCTCCATGGCAAGGTCTACCTGTCTGAGAGCTTCAAGTTCTGGGTGTCCACAAAGTTCATCCCCTGTTCCAAACCAAATACAAGGTTTATTCTTTGAAGATTTATTTAAATTCTGATAGAGGAATACAATGTAAAAAACGTCCTCGGGTGGGCGAGTATCATTGCACTTAATAATTCCTTTATCAGATTTTTTTACTTCAATGTCAAGACCGATGTTTCCAATGTTGCGAAAATCACGGTGTTGTTGCGAAGGGGCAACGTCATATTCAAGATTCAGATCATCAAGAACTTCTTTTACTTTGTCTTCAGCTTTAGTCCCGGACATTTGTGTCTTACCCTTATCTGTTCCAAAAATCAAGAGATCTTTTTTTTCCAAAAGATGCTTCTTGATAACATCGAAAAGCTCTTGACGGGCATTTGGGAAAAAGAGAGTGTTAGACATTGCGAGACACATCTTCGGCTTTCACACCCCGCTAAGGGGGCCCCGAAGGACCACATCTGTTTATCTTGCGTATATTCCCTCAATGTGAGAGGACCTGATATCAAAACCAAGAGAAAGAAGTATAGGGGTGTGGTAATGAGTTTCTCCACATTGTTTGCTTGTTCGCAACCCTTCTGGAGGAGCGCACTTTTCAAAGAACAGTTGATATTTGTTTGGCTCTTGAGCCCTTTTGTCACCTTCTTCCATTCTCACGACGCCGATTACCGTCCCAATAAAACAAAATTCTTTGTTATCGGTCCTATAGAAGATGAGTGTCCCCTTACCAACTAGATGATCTTTCCTGTGGCATTTTTGTCCCGTCCATTCCATGATACCGAAATTCTCGTCTGCGGTTTTAACGAGCTTGTCGACCCCTTTTGGCTTGGTGGTAAAGATGAGGCTGACAGTGTTCGCCATTAGGTGTCTCGTCGGGGACACTGCACGTCGGCCTTGGCACCCCGAGGGATGCACCGAAATTTTTATCTACTGGATCACCAGCGCGTCCATCAGCTGCTTGTAGACGCCTTCGGGGATCTCCTGGCAGTGGTCGAACAGGATTTCCTGTACTTTAACTTCGCGACACGTCGGCTTGGCGCGGGGAACTTGTCCCCCGAGGTCCGGAAGCATCGGGTTCTCCGCGCGACGGGCCGCGTCGTACAACAGGAAAGCCTCGTGTGCGCGCCGATTCGCCTCAATTTGCTCCCTTCTGTACGCCTCGCGAAGGGACACTTGGGTCGCGGCGTCGTAAGGACACCTCGTGCGGTTGTGACCGAACTGTCGGCACGAGCTGCATCGGTTAGGCATCGCTAAGCGCTTCGCTACACCCCCCTCATGAGGCCCGCCCCCTAAATTGTATTTAAAAATGTAATTACAGAATTAATCCATCTTAGCGCCCCGTGGCGCGCCCCCGCGCCCCTAAGATGACTTTTTTTTGTAATTGCAAAAATAAATACAATCTAAGCCCTCGCCTGAGAAGGGGGTGTACTCAGCAAACCCCTGAACTTTCCGAAACGATACTCATGGCGACCTCCGCACAGAACCTCTCGCAGATCATCGACGAGCTCCTCGTGGCGAAACCCGGCAACCGCGCTGACGCTATCAAGCTCCTCGCGGACAAGGGCCTCCTCCCGAAGAAGCTCCTCGAGACCCCGAAGGCATCTAAGGTGTCGCGCTTCGCCAGCAAGGCGGCCGAGGACTTCGCAGAGGCCAAGGGTATCACCATTCCGGACGACTTCAAGGGCACAGCTGCCAACGACAAGATCTCGGTGAAGGACCTCAAGGGCCTCGCCGAGCCCCCGAAGAAGAAAATTTTTGCCTCCCCTGGCGCACAGCAGTTCGCGAGGGACAACGGCATCGACATTGAGACATGTGTCGGTACCGGCGAGAACGGCAAGATTCTTCTCAAAGACGTGAAGGCTCTCGTGACCGCCCCCGCTGCGGCTGCTGAGGAAACCCCAGACGACAAGGTTAAGATCTCTCCCTCCGCCGCGAAGCTGATGAAGCAGCACGGCTGGGATGAGGACGACGTCTCCCACATCCAGGGGTCGGGAAAGAACGGAACCCTCCTCGCGAAAGACCTCGCGGAGATGGTGAAGGAAGCCCTTGAGGACGCCGGCGAGACGACCGACCCGGAGAGCGACGAGGACTAAACAAAACCCAAAAAAGAAAATACCAAAAAAATCACATGGTACCCCTCGGGGTACAAAAACACACGTGTGAATGACCTTGCTTAGTGTCATCGGAAGTCTCGAACCGCGATTTTACATGGACCGCCTCGACTACTGGACCGAGTATTCTATCGAATGCCACTTTCGCCAACTTGTCATCGAGTGTCAAATGTTATCCGCCACTGGAACGGCATGTGACGAAGAAACTGGAATTTCTGACAATTCTGACGACCTACCCCCTTTCACCGAAATTTATCACGGGCAGAACGAAATTTAATTTCAAGATGAATTTCACCCTAAGGCAAATTTGAAATTCCTTCGGGAATTCAGAATTTGAGTCCGCAAGTCCGTTTGAAAAATCTTATCGATTTTTTTGAAATTTTGTCAAAAAAAAAGACCCTTTTTTTCAAACGGACTTGCGGACTTTTCTTTATATCCTCCGACGAAAAGTTGAAAACACGGTATTGTTAAACTTTCTTTATATCAAATCAATTTTGAACTTAAAGAAATTTTAAAAAACCTCACTTTTTGAAAAATGGGGGGGTACTTAAAGAAAATTACATACCCAAAAACGGACTTTACATCAAATTACATCAAATTACATGTAATTTTTTTTAGCCCGTAACACGGGTGGAAAACTTTTTTGAAATTCTCGTGTTTAACGAGAAATTTTTCCAAAGTCCGCAAGTCCGCACCCAAAACTTTTCAAAACTGGATTTTGCAAAAAAAAAAAATACTTTTTTGCAAGGGTGTTATCTGTGGGGATTTTTTTGAAACGGACTTGCGGACTTTCTTTAAGTACCCCAACTTTCTTTAAGTTCTTTAAGTCTTTAAGTTCACCATTGAAAAAAATTGAATATAAAGAAAATCACTTTTTTTTTTAAAATTAAATCTGTGAAAGTTTTAGAATGTAATTGCGGACTTTGATATTTTTTAAACATTAAGACGAGAAATATATAAAAGTTTTCCACCCGTGCTACGGGCGTCTAAAAAATTACATGTAATTTTATGTAATTTGATGTAAAGTCCGTTTTTGGGTATGTAATTTTCTTTAAGTACCCCCCCCGATTTTTAAAAACCATGGTTTTTTTCAATTTTCTTTATATTCAAACTTTTTTTTTCTTTAAGTTCAACTTTTTAAAAAGTCGAAAAAGTTCTTTAAGTCTAAAAGTTGGGACACAATTTTCTTTATATTCAAATTTTTTTCTTTAAGTTCAATTTTTTAAAAAAAGAAAAAAGTTGAAAAAATTTTAACTTTTGAATATAAAGAACTTTTCCCAACTTTTAGACTTAAAGAAGTCCGCCAGTCCGTTTCAAAAAATCCCACCAAATAAGACACTTACTTTTTTAAAAAATATGAGTTTCTTTAAGTACCCTATTTTCTAAAAAGTTGAACTTAAAGAAATTTTTTTTTGAACTTAAAGAACTTTTTCCCAACTTTTAGACTTAAAGAACTTTTTAAAAAGTTGAATATAAAGAAATTTTTTTTTGAACTTAAAGAACTTTTCCCAACTTTTAGACTTAAAGAACTTTTCCCAACTTTTAGACTTAAAGAACTTTCCTAATTTGGTAACTATTTCCTAATTTGGTAACTATTTCCTAATTTGGTAACTATTTAAAATCCCAATCTCCAGTTTCTTGGGCATATTTATATTTCAGAGTATTCACGAATTTTTTTGCTTCATAAGAATCTCTTGCATAGTACACCACAATATCGTTTCCAGTAATTTTTGATTTTAAATATACAGGATATTTGGTTTCACGACCAACTTCATTGAAATAAACAGTTTTTCTATAAACTTTTTCTTTTCTAACAATATCTGTTTTAATATTTGGATCTTTGATATAAACTTCAAGAATATCTTTTATTTGCAAAGGAAAAATTGAACCGTTGAAAGATTTATAAGTTATATATTCTCCATTTTCTTCATCTTTTCCAACAATTATACCTCCACTTCTAAAAGTTCCTTTTTCTGCTTTTGACATTCCATTCCCATTTAAGCGATATTTAAAATATCTTCCTCTCATTTTGTCGGAAAGAATATCGTTTTTATCACTCATTTGATACCATCCTTCATTTATTAGTTTAGAAATATACTCTTTTTCAAAATCAGGATCAGAATTTACTCGAGATTGAATAGAAATATATCTATTTGGATTAAAATCTCGCTGATGCCGAACATTTCCAACCGGATTTCTCGCATACATTTGTAAATCGGGATTAATTTTTTCCATTTTAAATTATTATTATATATATTTTAAAAATCTAAATTATTTTTTTTTGAAATCACATAAAATTACATAAATTTAATGCGAAATAACAGAAATTTTCACGATTTTAATGAATTTTAAAGCAAATTTCAAGGAA